>JAABUP010000625.1_pt1 | contig 76071 bp, 65 predicted proteins | sample 5559201 | NCBI WGS metagenome assembly JAABUP01 (sample SAMN10711887, study PRJNA513373) | rock metagenome | isolation source: Antarctica rocks | place: Antarctica | reverse complement strand
TACGGCGCCGCCTACCACATCCCCACCCCCCACATAAAAACCGTAAAGGCCTACCTCGACATCCGCGAAATAAACGGCTACAGCATCCACTACACCCCCTTCATCCCTATCCCCAATCCAACAGTCACCACCACCATCTCTCCCACCATCCCTCCCACCATCTCTCCCCCAAATCCAAACCCAACCCCAACATCAACAACCGATCCTCCCACCACAATCCAAAATTGCATGGTCTACATCGGTCTCCCCACCAACCCACAATTTCTCGGCCGGCAGGACCCACAACAAGTGGCGGACGTGATAGCGAGGAGTACGGGCCCGAGCGGGAAGAACAGCGAGTATTTGTTCATGCTGGAGGAGGCGCTGGACGGGTTGGCGCCTGAGAGTGGGGATGGGCACGTGAGCGATTTGGCCAGGAGGGTTAGGGTGTTGATGGGGGAGGGGGAGGGGAAGGGAGGAGACCAGCTTGTTGAACGTGCGGTGGAGAGTGAGGTGGAGAGAACTAGGCGTGGGGAGGGTGGGCAGCCGGTTGAGGAGACGGAGAGGGTCATTTGACCATGTTGTAAATACCCACGATGGCCTTATCACGATGCAGACACATATCAAAGGCAACACCGTTACATGGAAAGTCTTTGCAGGAGCATGCTATCTGTGAATACTATCATGTAGACGTAAGGCTAGACCCTTTGTCTTTCAATCGTGACTGATCGTGAACTTCGAGCCATTCTGAGGAATTGAAGTGAAAGAAATCGTGCTGAGGTGGTACTTTTGATTTCGGATGTCGTGTGCTGGAGTAAGTCGTTCATATGTTTGTGGTGATGGACTTGAAAAGATTGAAGCGAAGAAAATTCTTTCTGCCCCCACGCCCTTTGCGCCTGCGCGATAGATTGCTGCGATTAACAGACAACCTCAAGGTCTGAAAAGAGAAAGTATCCAGGGAAGCTCCTTCAATAGATGCTGGTCCAACTGCTGATGCATGGATGGTCCAACATTAGATGATCGAGGCTGCCAAATATTTTCGCACAATCGTATCCTCTCTGCTGCTGTCGGTCGATCTCGTCTGCTTGATTATTCGTCGGTCCGTTGATTGACATTGTCGTGCGCAAATGTAGGTCGTGTAAGGCTCGAGGCGAGTTTACCAGCCGCCTCCACCTCCTCCACCCTGCTGCTGGTCATAGCCACCTGAGCGGCCTGATCCACCGCCGCCGTAGGACTGCCCTCCTCCAGAGTAGTGTTGACCACCACTACCACCATAGCCTGCATGAAGTGTCAGCGCATGTGGACAGTGAATATGATCCAACGTACCACCACGGCCACCGCCGCCGCTATAGCCTCCACCTTCGCGTCCTCCGTAGCCTCCACCACCACCATCTAGGCAGGTTAGTATGAGAATGTAAGACAAGGAATATTCACATACTGTATCCGCCTCCACCTCCACCATAGCTTCCTCCTCCTCCACCAGCGTTGTAGCCACCACGACCCCCGCCGTAGCTACCTCCGCCTCCTCCACCACCGCCGGAGCCACGCTCAGATGCTTTGTCAACACGGATGGTACGACCATCGAATCTGGGAAAGTTTAGCATCAGGTTCGGGCGTGAATTCGATTTGACACTAATACTGACTCGATGTTGTTCATCTGCTGGATTGCAGCATCGGCATCCTGGTCTTGGCTGTAGCGGACGAAGCCGAAGCCACGGCTTCGACCAGTATCACGGTCCTTGACAACGATCTGTGAAACAAACAGTCAGATTGCAGTCTAGGTGCGAGGAGCGAGGGACTGTAGCTTACAGCTTCCTCAACCTGACCAAATTCTTCGAACTTTTGACGCAGTGCACCGTCGTCGGTGTGCCATGCAAGGCCACTAGGAACACATCAATGCTGAGCACTGTAAAACCAGACCCTGAAGACACTTACCCAATAAAGAGCTTCGACATGATGTGATGAGATTTCGATCAGATGATCGGCTAACACATTCTCAATCTCAGGCCTTTCACGCAAATCGCACCTCCTCTGATGGAACACAAGATGCAGGAGAACTATTCAACACGGAAACATCGATGTGGTACATGACCGGCGAGCAGGAGCAAGAGCAAGGAGAGTTGTGTTTGGGCATTGCAGAGTCAGTGTAGGAGCAGCGGACGAACATGGCAGGATCCTTCTGAGGGGGTGTTGTTGTCTGTTTCAGACTGGGTTTGGTTGTCGCAGATTTGCGGGCGACAGGTAATGAGATGATGAACTGATCAGCAAGATGCGATCAGATGTTTGGTTGAAGATTAGGGAAGGTGGGAGAATGTAAGGTAGGAAGAGAAGAGGTTGGAAGAGGGTGGGATGTTGTCGAAAGAAAATGAATCTGGCCCCACTACCACGTCACGCTAATTGATTGGGTGACTGGATGATTGGCTATCAGGCGACTTCACGCTAACGGCCCTGTCACTTCCCCGTTTCTTTGGTGAGATCATTTCTACTAGTAAATACGACCGTCACATCACTTCACCGAGCAGCAGCTGCCATTATTGGAAATCTCCTAATCAACCCATATCAGTTCGCCATCGGCGATGAAGTTGCAGGTCTCATCATGCCGTCTACCTTGCGAGGTTATTGCTCAGAGATCAGGATCACTCAATGGGGCCAATAGCACGCCGACCATGCAACCTGCCGCTCCGAATTACTCACTTTAGCTTCGATTCGAAGAGGGTCCGGCCGATGATGTTCATCACCTTAGCTGGACCCTTCATCGGCCTCATCAGAAAAGCGGGTTTTGTTCCGTAGAATAAGTACCTGCCCATATGCCTACTTCGAGTTATTCGAAATGTACCCGCAAACCCATGGGTAAGGTAATGCTTAGCCCGCGCCACCGGATATCCCTTATACGTTGGTAAAGACGGAGTATGGAGTAATAATGCGCTCTAGAGAATACATGAGAGGTTGTATTCTATAGCACAGGCTTCGGGGTAAGCATATGTTGCATGCGTCTTGGTTGGTGGCCCGGAGTCAAGGGATGGGTTGAGGCCCTACCGATCAATCTCTTGCACTGACAGATCATCAACCACCTGAATATCAGAATGTAGTACATCCCAAATTCAGACTCTATCAGCAATATGAAAATTCGGCAACTTGGATTCGCATCTGTTGCACCTGCTCCAGCTCATGATTTCTCCATGTCCATCGCTCCTTTCCAAATGACTAGTAAAATGGAGTTTCCGAACAGTGTCATAGTAATTTCCCTATTCCATTTCTGCATGGATACTTGCCCAGTCTACAGGCAAAGAGCTGCGTCCCAATCACTACGCTCAAGACATCTCGTCGAACGACTGAAACATGTCTAGTAACGAACGCGAGTCGCCAAGAGCTGCCATCCGGAGCTGGCTTCACGATGCGGAGACAAAGTCACCAAGGCCAAGGCAAATACGACCAAGTGTACAACGAGAGCAACGCCAGCATGATCGTAAAGCGAAACAGTATTCAACACATCATGGTCCAAAGACGAAAGGCATTGAGTTGCAGCGAGCAGCACCACCTAAGACTCAGGATGCTGATCGCCGCGAAGACCAGAGTCCGAGGAATTATAGGGACAACATGGAGGACTCGGAGCATGGACCCGCCAGGGGTAAGACATCCAAGTCGAACGAAGCACGGACTCACAGGCATACCAAAGCGCGTACTGTGCAGAGACCAGATGGACCTGGCCTTGCCGAGAAACTAGGATTACACGCACCATTTCGCACCTTTAGAGACCGGAGCGAGGACGAGGATATGAATTTGGACCCCTTAAGTCGGCCACGAAAACGAAGGCGCCGCAGGTCCTCTACGGAGTCCTATCTGGAACCTGCTGAGATCCGGGAGCAAACTGATCTCGAGAGCGATGCCGATCTTCCCATGAAGAAAGGGGAGTGTGGGAATAGCGGGCGGATATACCCTGAAAGTCATTCAGAGCACGTTTTGGAGAGCCCTGCGACGATGTCCAAATTACCGGAAAAGCCTGCGGCATCCTACATGAGGCGGCCGAGGCACAAGACACGGGATGACCACTATCAGCTCAAAGAAGGCACTAATGAGGGAAAGAAGAAGAAGATTAAGTCGAGTGAACACGAGGGCAAGGATAGGAAGTGCAAGAAGCACAAGCGGAAGGCTAAGTTGGGGGCAGCCATCATGGATGACTTTTCTGCACAGAATGTTTCGCATGACCGTTTGACGGTATGACTTGGCGATGCACTGCGCGTATCTTTGGACTACGCTGACAGGACTTCAGTTGCAATCATCAAAATCGTTGGGCCTTTTTGGCAAAGGCAGGGCGTCTTCGCCAATCAGAAGAAGAGGCTGTGAGCAGCATCTGCCCCTTATATGCTTGACCTCCACTGATCCCTTCTGTCTTTAGTGCCTGACCTTGCCTTCTCTGAAATGTCGTTCCTCAATTCCCGTCAACGAAAGCCCACTGAAATCGCCAAACCTATAGATACTCGGCCAGCGCAGAAGTGCAAAACACGAAAGTCCACTCAGCCAGCAGATACCGAGGCTGAGATATCGAGATACTTCACATCGACAAAGGTCCCAGACAAACATTCATCAGACCGCCCAGACGGGCCAAAGCAACGAGAGTCAAACAGGAGAACCCGAACACGTGACTCACCTTCAGATTTTGTCGATTTGCCCGGCACGCCGTTTCTCGGCTTTGGAAGCTGCGGTGCCGTCTCTACATCCCCCACCAAAAAATTGGGTAGTCCAGCTGTCAGAGATCTTGAAAGAAGGCTGACTCGATCACCGACTCGGTCGACAAGCTACTTCTCCTGGTCTCAAAGCGGAGCTCCCTCGCAAGGGTCGACTCAGCTGAACAAGCACAATCTCTCCCCTATGGAGCCATCAAGGTGCTTGAATCCTGTATCTCTTGAGGCCGATCCGTCTCGTCAAGCTCTTTCTACGTCGCATGTTGAGCAAATTCTGCTTGAGAAGCATCGTACCGGGACTAGTGTTACTTCAGTGCGAAATGCCCGGAGCAGACCTGGCCAATGTCAAGGTCACTCCCCGCTACCAAAAGCCAAATGCAGTGGCAAAATTGAACAGAGAAGCCAGGATCGGGAGATCAAAGAGACTGTACAGGCTTCGGGACTCAATACACTGGGTTCAGTAGAAGGCACATCGGAAAGGGCACAGACCCATACGTCCCCAGATCTACATCGTGGCAATCTAGCATCTCCTTCTATGGATGGTATGCTGGCACACAGGGCCGAGTCCGACCCAGAGGCTATTGGACTTCCACGACCCTCTGATATGGTAATTGATACCGCAATGAATCCGCTTGATACTGCTCTTGAAGCGTTACTCCACGATGCAAGAACGATGGACCGTAAAGTCGAAATGATAGCCACTGGGATGACAGATTTCTTGCCCAACCATACCAAAGACGTCGAAATTACGCCTGCAGATCAAACGCGCCATACTCCACGTACTGCATCTAAACACGTTGCTCTACCGCCCATAATAGCAGCAGGACCTCACACTAGATGTGATATACCACATCTTCAGTCTGATCATGGAATCAAGGTATCGAAGGATCAAAGGTCAATGCAGTTCACATCTGGACCCAGTAGCCATTCTCCAAAGCGACCGCAATGCGGAGATTACACGCCAGAGCTACTGCTGAGTCCCTACAGTAGGAAAGTTGACTCGAGAAGCGCGTGGAATGGATACGGTGATATCTACGAAAGACAGCAACTAGGAACCCGCATTGCGATCGACCATGACCAATACTCGGCAATGCACAACAGTATGAACGACGGTGAGTACAGGAAGCCTGATGATTCTCCGCCACCCTCTCGTCAACACTCTTCGAGATACCTTGACGATCGTACAGAATCCACGTTCTACGAGAGGCATGGCATGTCGCCTCCGACCAATTCTAGATTCCAAGAGGAAGCTTACCTGAACGAGGACAGCTGGGGCGACGCCGAAGAGAATATATTCCCAGAGCACGGTACTTCATATCCAGCTAAATTACTTGCTCATGGTTATGAAGAGCATTATCAAGGCTATAATACTTTCTCGGAGCCACAGTACCGGCATGACCCTGCAACTGTTATCCGCAGGCCGGCGCTTTTGTCTTTAACGCCGACTATTGAAGAAACTGCACCGTCTAGATTCTGGACACCACACAAGCTGTACTAAGTCAGTCTTGCATCATGTTGAATCGAAGGAGCAACCTTTGGAGGCTATGTAGTAGGATGCAATTGAGCCTCTGTATACAACACCTAAGGCACGATCAATGCCTATATTGGTGGCAATGCAACCAGCTCTCGATGTAGGTGGATGAATCTCTTTGAAGGCCGTGTCGTTTCTATTGGCCTTTTGTCCAATTCCTTGCAGATTCCTGGTATAGACGGGAAGTTTTGTGGAGTATACATCTCTCAATACATCAAGAGCCTCGGCTGTCTTCTGGCAGACTCATTGGGGAAGAGTTGATAGATCCATACCCATTATGGTAATCACGAAACCCGGATGTTAGGATCAATGATTGCGGAAAAAATGGGCGTGGACCATCACTAGGTGTGGACCCAAGGTGGTAGCATGGCCCGCCTACGAGCCGCTCCAAGGATAAGCACAGGGTCCGTGATGTATCAGCCTCCAGCCTTGGTGTGGCTCAGAATTGGGAATTCTCCGAAGTTTAAGTGGCATGGGCCTGCGGTATAGGCTTGTGGTTACTGGAGTCCACCACCTTATGTTCCCCTCTGCCTTCAGACTGCTAGCCACGCCAGCGACTCCTCAGATTTGAAGGAGTTTACGACTTCCAACATCGTCGTGTCGGCATATGGCTGGATAGGGACAAGCGTGGCCTTGGCGCGTGCATATATCTCGCTTTTCTGCAGGCAATTTCCAACATCATAGCCTTTAATATCATTCGTACTGCGACTACAATCTGTGTCATACCGACGTCGTACCAGTCCCTGACATCAAATAAGAGTTCGACGTGTTGGTGGTAATCGGAATCACAACCTGAAATACATGCACTGCCCCACACTTAAAAAGCCATGCTTGTTTCAGATCTTCAGCTTTCTCAATGTAACAAGCTCAGCCGTATCGAAGGATCCTATTTGTGTCCCTCCATAGGTAGGATGGCAAGGCCTCAAGAAAATAGTGTTGTCTCTAATTTTCGGCATCCTGGTTATTTCTCTTCTACTTTTCCGATGTACTCGAACGCTTCGATTGAAATTTTCTGTGCCTATATCTCCCTTTCACAGTCTCAATGGCTTTGATCTCCTTCAAGCTCTTTCATCTTGTGCTCTTCTCTTTTCTCCCATATTTGAGCTCTGGTCAGAACTCGTGGTTGTACCCCGACCCAAAGACAAATCCTACCTTCAACTACATCGACGTCCTGAACGCGTCCTGGACCACCATATATGATTCGCCAAATCTGATACTGTGGTGTACCGCGAATGGTGGCGGTGCATACGGTCCACGTGAGTAATCAAGTCCCATCTGCCTTTCACTTCAACAACAATCTAATAGCCGCATAGGGTACAATCAGTCCGTACCTCCAATCGGAAATCGCCTTTTTCACCTGAACTTCAGTGAAACAGTGCCTCAAGAATGCCACTTCAACATCGGTGCTCAAAAGAATTTAGCGAAGAACAACCTGAACAGTGCCCAGTTCACCATTCAGATCGAGTCTAGTAGCAGTACTGTGACCTGGAGTCCGCCAAACCCAACTTCCTCAGTCACGAGTTCGGGAACGACACACGCAACAACCTCAGCTACGAGTTCGAGCACTACAGGCTCCGCAGCCTCTCAGACATCCAGTCCGGCGGTCTCCACATCTGCACCGCCGCCAAAGACAGAGAAGTCGAGTAGTGGGCTCAGCCCTGCTGCGAAAGCAGGTATCGGAATCGGGACCGCGGCTGGGTTCATCGCACTTGTAGCTGGCTTACTTTTATGGCTGCGGGCCCGGAGAAGACGGCGACTGATTCAGCTGGACAAAGATAATGTTTTGATGCCGAAACAACCGGGATACCAAGCGAGCGAATTGACAGCCACCACCTTGCCCATCGAGACAGATGGAAAGGTTCTGCGTCATGAGATGTCTGGCAATCCGATTGCGCAGGCGAGGTTTGTTGAAGAGCTGGAGGGAAGTGGGGTCACAGAAGGACACATAGGAACGGCTCGATGATAAAGACAGATGGTTATGGGGAGGAAGAACAAGCTGATGATATCCGAACCGTATCTGTGCTACCTTGCTCCGGATTTACTATTCATTGTCTCTCACCGAGTAACCTCCACCGCCATCTCCCAGAAGACTTATACAATACGCCTCCAAATCCATTCGGAATCTCTGTGCAGAATCGCAGATACAACTCTCTGAGCCTTGGAGTAGTACTCCACCGGCGAGTACGACATGCACCAGTCTCCAGCCAGGCCTACGCCAAGGATTGAGTTTCCATCTGCAGACAAGATGACACACTCTTGCGCGCTACAGCTTCAGCCATACTTCTTTTGGGCGGTTGTCCTATCGGTCTCTAGCCAAATCAGTTCTCCTCTGCTGAGAGATATTGGCCTGATGAAAGAAGCACCGTTTTAGTTGGTGTTATCTCCAATACGAGGCACAAGATACAAGAAGCCCGAATACCACGCAGCCCGAATACCCGCTCCCGAGATTCTAGCAACTTTCGCCATCTCCGCAAAGACACTCACTCCCCAGAAAAGCGCAGCTACAGCCATGCATGACCTAGTCAGTGACTTGACTTTCCCCATCCTATCATCGATATATCAACTCTCAAAACCAAACCCAGCCTCTTCCAACATCCACCTCAAGAAAATACTACAGGTGTCAGAACCTAGTATGCATAGCTATACAACATAGTCTTCAAGATAAGAAAGATAAGACCTCTGGTCCAGAGAAGAGGAACGCGAGAGGGTAGGTGGTTGGCGTTGCGCTATCTATGAGTGGTCGTGTGGGTTTTATGTTTTATATTCTATATGGATCTAGGTTTGGGTTTGGGTGGTATATATATAGAGAGTTGGTTCTAGATATAGAATGGTGGGTGTTCGTTCGATGTGTCTGTTTTTGATGATGATGGGTATGTTGAGTAAGGGGGGGGGGGAATTGGTAGGGGGTGGGATTTTCGTGGATTGTGGACTGGACTGGACTGGTGGGTATACCAGGATATCGGGTCTGGGCCTTGTTGACCGTGCATGAATTAATTACCTGAAGTGAGAAGGAACGATCATGATACTTAGATATCATATTTGGCGCAATGGGGTGCACAGCGGTATCCTTAAGTCATTACACATTGGATCTTAATCGCGCTATATACCCCCCTATTTCCCCCTACCTGCCCTTCTCCCTCCCCATCCCCCTCCTCATCCTCTTCGCCTCCCCCTCCCCAACCTCCTCCCTCCAAATTTCCTCCGCACTCTCTCCCTTCCTTTTGCTCCCCTTTCCCTCCTTCTTCACACTCACAGTCAAACTCCCATCTCCACCCACACCCGCACCCGCACCCTTCTTATGCGCCTTGCTAACCTGCCTCTCCGCCTCCTCCCACCCCACCACGCCTCCGTTCTCAATCTCGTATTTATCAAGCGGTAACGCGTCGATGAGCGCGCGCTGTTCTTCCTTCAGTTCGGCGTTTATGGCGAGGGCGCCGGCGTGGAGTTCGTCGGCTAGGGGGGTGGTGAGGGGGGTGTAGGGGTTTGTGGGGATGTTATCGTCGTTGTTGTTGTCGCCTTCGGCTGTTGTTGTTGGGGGTGGAGGGGGTGGTTGGGGTAGAGTTTCCATGACGGCGCCTTCGAGCAGATGTCTGAAATGCGCAGAGACTTTCCGGACGATCTTGACGAACATGGCGAGGAGCTGGCTGGTTGGCAGACCTAGCTCGCGCTCCACGTGATCTAGGGACTTTTTCTGCAGGCCGATGGAGAGGAGGATGCTGGACTGGACGCCTGTCATCGAGACGGCGGGGGCGAGACGGCCGCCGAAGTACCATTCGGCGATCTTGGGGACCATGTCGAGGATGACGTGGTAGTCGAGCATGTTGTTTGCGTAGGTTTCGAGCCGTTTGAGGTCGTGGGAGATGAATTCGGCATCGAGGTCGGATTTGGTGAGGCGTGAGGGCGTGGTGGCGGTGTCGAGTTTCGCGCCTGCGTTTGCGGATTCGATGATGGAGAGGGCGAGAATGGAGGGGAAGGCGGCGAATTGTTCGAAGGAGACGAGTTTTAGGAATCGGTTGTGGAAGTCTCGGGCGAAGGCGCCGAGCCAGGCGTTGTCTGTGTTGGTGCTGTTGGAGACGAGGGTGCGGATCATGATGCAGGAATGTTCGCCTGTGAGCTCGTTTGGGGTTTGGCGGAGGTAGACGGGGGCGAAGGAGGCGCGTTTCCAGAATTTGTGGAGGGGAGGGGTGAGGCCGAAGGAGACGCCGAGGTAATCTAGAATCTGGGGGCGGCGCTCTGAGAGGCGGGAGAAGAGAGGAGGCATGGTGTTTATGTCGCGGACTTTGATGTTGTCGGAATGAAGGGTGTTGGCTTCCAGTTCGGCGTCTGTCACACGGACGAGTGAGTCCGCTTGCGTGGGCTCCGTTTCGGAAAGATTGGCGAATTTGCCTTCGTAAAAATCGGTGAGGAGACTGATGGCGCGGCTGCCGTAGCCCATGTTAGTGTATTCAGGGTTCGTGGCGATGCGGACGATTCGAGCTCCGGATAGGCCGGCAAATTCTTCGTCTTGGAATTGCTGGCTGACGGTCCATGGGATCATGTCTCCACTGGCTCTTTGGCCGCGGCTGAGGCCACTCAGCACGCTTTGCTTGCTGATCTGGCCTTCGAGAGCAACCTGAATGACACAAAGTGGCTCCGGTAGTCGAGTGCTGTCATCTTCGAGTGGTGGAACAAGGACGAAGAGTTGATGAGCGGGTGCGTCACTCATCAGTTGAAGGTCGTTCGGAGAATTTTTGTAGTGGCTGGCAACGTACAACGCAATCATTTGTTGTAGGAACTTCTCGGAAACGGGATGGAAAGAAAAAAGGGTATCTCTGTTAACGTGTACTAATTCGCATTTCGAAGGATGAGGACAACCTTGATTGTTGAGTCTTGAGCTGGGTAAGGTAGCATCGAGGCACAGGACTTTGTTCAGCCACTTCTCAACCGAGTCTCCTTGTGCATACCTGATCGGCTCCGAGAGCGTGATCTCTCGCAGCGACCGACCTCGCGCAGGCGTAGAGTCTCCGTTGGTTGCAGCCTTGCCACTTGATCGATCAGTTACCTGAGCGTCGCCTGCACCTACTGGCTTAGGCATTCCTCGCGATTGATCTCGGAGTTGCTGTATCAATTTCAGAGATAATGATCTACCTGTCCCTTCGTAGCCGTTGATGGTCGAAGCCATGAAGACGAGATATGGACCCATCAGCTTCCGGACAAGAGGTAGCGGTATAGCTGCAGCTTCATCGATGACGACCAGCTCAGCTTGTTCTAATTTGTTAGCGTCTTGCGGTTGGATATATTGAATCGTTTGCCTGTGCTGGCGGTGGACGTTGACTCGGACTATCGCCTTGTTAAAGTCTGGGTTGGTCGACTGGATGATAGTATAGTCAACATGATCGAGATACTTGAGTGCATCAAATCCCTTGAAGACGAAGTCAAACAACGTTTTCAAATTTTCAGGACTAGGAGATGTGATGAAAATATTACTATATCCATGCGCTATAGCAGCTGCGATTGCTACTCCTAGAGCGGCGGACTTCCCTCTCCCTCTTGCCGCTGTCAGGGTGACAGTACTTCGCAGTGTTTCCTCAGCGATTGCATCAACAAATGTCAGAAGCGCCTTTGCCTGATCTACTGTCTTTGCGATCTGTATTAGGGAGCCCACAGGCTGCGAGTCGACCAAACTCTCTTTGATCCCATCAAGCTCTTTTCTCGCCTTTGTCTTTCCTTCATCGTCTATGTCTGGAGGTGGCAGTGGAGTTACATTCTTTCCTCCTGATATCGGCAGGACGTTCAGTTCATCATCAACGAACAAACATGAATCGCAGCTACCAAGTGACAGCACGAAGCGTTCATTGAAGCGAGCCACTACATCATCGTGGGCTTCCGTTCGATATCTTGAGTGAACGTCCATTGATAAGGTGTAGAGCTGTTTCAGACTGTTCATGCCCTTCAGGAGCAGAAGGACCATTCCTCCACCTTCGACAGTCTCTATAGTCCTCGCAAGAAGGTTCGGAGTAATTGCCTCGAAGTCTTGCAATATGCACATGCCATAAGTGTTACCTAAGATCTTTTCGGTTTCTTTGTAGTAGACATAACGTATATTATGTAACGTAAGGAAAAGCTCAAATGGATCCTCAGTGTTGGCCTCGCGAATACCACGCTTGATCTCTTTCCTAATTTTGGTCTCTCGCTTCTTCCGATGACTGGTGAATCCCAAGAGATCTTTCTTGTATGCCCACAATACCGACTTATTCTGCTTGATGTCGACGCTTGACATGATATAATGGAGATGGACGATGACATCTTTGGCTCTATCTCCCACCACGATAAAGAAGCTCCGTTTTTTCTCCTATGGGCATGCTGGATTAGTACAGCTTTGGCTCTGTTCGGTATCAATGTCTTACCTGGACCGCATTGCGTATGAGGGTAGGTATCCTCGCGTCACTGCGAGACAATCAGCTTTGAAGCGTCCATGCCTGCATCGGAAGATAATCTACACACACTGCTTTTTTCGGCATGGTTACCTGGCGAATGCCCCAGTATTCACACTGATACTACTGGCTGTACAGACAGGTAGCGGAAGCAAGCCTCGACCATCATCTGAGCGTACATTCATGCATTGATCCCACGCACTATGTCCGTTGAATCCGTCAAACTGTGCATTCGGGAAAAGTTTCCTCCGATGACTGGCTGTCGGGCCGACATTGATCCTGCAGATCAAATAGCCGCCGCATGGCATGTTTCAGCCTCAGGGAATCTCCTTGCGTGTTTGATGCCAAGGTTTTGCCAAGTATCCAGATCCAGCAATCCAGCAGGAATGCTGCAGCGGAATAGCGCAGAGTACTGATAAGGGTCTGAAACCTGTCCAATGCTGAGCAGACTTGCTTTGGTCTCTCATGGGTACGTGCGCCGATACCGAGACCGTTAACGTAGAGTAGTCTCAACCGCTGATAACTGGTCAGCGTCCTTCTCATCGCTACGAGCATTACCACGGTGACATATGAAAGGTCACAGCTTCCAGGTATGAATGAATTATTCGAGGGGTAAAACATGTATTGACGAACAACAGGCCGACCGACGCAGTCGGCGACTTTGATTCTCTTTTTGTCTGGGATCAGCATTTTATTCTTCCACAATAAGATATCACGTTCCTTTGCTTCTTCGGGTACTCTCCACAAGGGATCAAATCTGCCACTTCGAGATATATTGGATTTACACAAAGTCTCTGATTATGCATTTGCGCAACAGTGGGATTCCACTCAACCTTTTAGTGTCCGACACAGGAAATTACTGTTGATCTCCGTGGCCGTTGCTATCTGGCTGCGAATTAGCTGCTTTAGTGTGACCCTGCTGAATAGACAATGCGTACGATCAGGTTATGAGGTAGGGTCATTCTGGTGTCAAAGATCGTATGTCGGCTGAACAATGTTTAGGGATATGTGCCGTCAATTCTAGCTGTTTTCGACTACTGGTATAGAAAGTGCAGGCGAGCAAGTGCTGACAATCTTTCCGAAAGCAATGGAGACTCAGTAGAAACCCGTTTCGGCTTTTTCGATCGCGAAAATTCCCTCGTACCGGCAGTTTGCCTGACTTTCGCAAATGTTCTCCAACCTTCTGCGCTGGCAGCTCCAAGATCAACATATATCTGCCCACTGTCCTCAACTACGCGAGCTAATACGTTGCTGGTTCAATTACTGGCCGTTCTTTTGGATTGCTATATACTATTCAGCTCCCACAAGATCTTCAATCCATCAGGTTTAGTTAAACCTGTGGAAGATGGAGGTGCGGTAGCTGCCATTGGGCACACTTTTCTCGTAAGTTCAATGACGTTTATGAGCCTTAAGACATGTGGCATTGACTATATGCAGCTTTCCTCTGGTCTGTGTTTCACCGGTGGAACCATCGCACTTATTGTGAACTCTGTTTACTGGGTGGAGCTCTCCGAGATCGGTTGGTCATACGCAGGTAGCATAGCATGGGCTTCTATGATTTTTACGGTTTCCGTCATTGCTGCACTTCACGTTGTAAGTCATCGGATTATAAGCCATGTCACGACACTAATGGGAAAGCAGTCCGTATACCACAGCGTTATACACCTCTCGATGTTTGTGCTTACCGTTCACATCTTTACTGCTGGTTTCAGCCTTTCATGGACAGATCTCCAGCTATTACCTGTTCCAACTCCTATCTTAGCAGTCGCCTCTCTTCTACTCCTTTTCGTTGGTGCTGCAGTATGTATGCATACGGTGTTACACTCAATGCATGGGCCACGACAACCTTCAAAGCACCTCGCCCCACGACTACCACTCTTGATCTATGGTTTTCTGGGAACCATGCTAGTCTTTCTTGGGTGGTTTCAATTTCCGCAACCAAGGACAACATTACCTACTCATCCTGTTGAGATGCTCATGGACGAAGCTTCCAAACAAGCAAAGGATTGGCTTGATCAAGCCTCCCGCAGCGAAACACTGGCTGAGACTGTCCAAGAATACCGACGGCGATATCAGCATTACCCACCTCCTGGTTTCGACGCATGGTATCGATATGCCACCGAGAGATCTTCGATCGTTATTGACGACTTTGACAGCATGATGGACGACTTGAAGCCGTTCTGGGGCATATCGCCTGGTCGAATACGAGAGCTCACACGAGAAGTCATCTCTGATCCTTGGAATGAGGTTTCCGAAGTGAAAGTACGCAATGGCCATGCAAGACTAGGGCCCAACTTCTTACCGACCCACCGATGGATGCTTGATGGTGTCATTGCATTGGTAGAAGGCTTTTCTCACTTTCTGCCTGATATGGATGTGGCATTCAATCTCAACGATGAGCCACGGGTTGCAGTTCCATTCAGGGACTTGCAGAAGCTTCGAGCAGTCCACCCATCTGCGGATAACGTCCATCATCGGTGGAGTCCCAAACGAGCCATGGGTTGGGAGATGCCAGAGGACTCCCAACCCTCAAGGCTATTCGAAGACCACTCACGCACCAACGCTTTTGATGAAGGATCATTGGCCTGCCCACCCAGTTCCTACGCCCAGAAAGCCCATACATGGGACTCTTCTGCTCTCTGCACCTCCTGTGCCGTGCCGCATTCTCATGGCGTCTTCCTCAGCAATTGGACACTATCCGCTTCGCCATGCCATCAACCAGATCTCCGCCATCTCCATGGCTTCTACCTCAGCCCCGCCGCCTTCAAGCCCTCCCACGAGCTCCTACCCATCTTCTCCCAAAGCAAAGTCGAAGGCTATGCTGACATACTCTATCCGTCCCCATGGAACTACATGGACAAGATCAAGTACGACCCAGATCCAGATTCGAGCCCCGACCTACCTTTCGCCCAGAAGGATAGCACTCTCTTCTGGCGCGGCGCCACATCCGAAGGCGTGTCTCGAGCAGGGACGTGGAAAGGCATGACACGTCAGCGTCTCGTCCATCTAGCCAACAACCTAACCATGGACCCATACAGCCCCACTCTCCCTATCCTCCTCCCCCATCCCTCCATCCCAGGCAGATACGCCTACCAAACCCTCACCTCCAACCCCATATCCGCCCTAAACCTCAGCCTCGACATCTCCATCGTCAACGGCATAGCCCGCGCCTGGGACAACGACGGCGCCGCCCAAGATGCCGAATTCGGCTTCGCGCCTCCGACCGATTTCCAAGAGCACTGGCGCTACCGCTACCTCTTCGATATGGACGGCGCCGGTTTCAGTGGGCGTTTCCTGCCCTTCCTGCAGTCACGGAGCCTGCCGTTCCGCACCGGCATCTTCAGATCGTGGTGGGACGGCCGCTTGACGGCGTGGAAGCACTTTGTCCCCGTGGACGTGAGGTTGCATGGTCTGTTCAGCACGCTGATCTACTTCATGGGCGCGGCTAGCACGTCGGGATCTGTGGAGGGTATCATGAAGGAGAATGTTGCTGCTGGAGAGGAGATAGCGGAGGCTGGGCGGTTGTGGTCGGAGAGGGTGCTGCGGAAGGAAGATATGGAGATTTATATGTTTCGATTGTTGTTGGAGTGGGGACGATTGACGGATGATGATAGGGACAAGATTGGATTTACTGGTTGAGGATATGTACGATATGGTTTTGATACGCTTGCTTATATTAACGATACGTACGTCCAAATCTTGTAGGCTACTACTCCGTAAAATTACAAGATTATCATCACGAGCCTTTATTCTACATAGTACATATCTACCTGGAAATCTAATAATGCAAACCACATCCATCTAGAACATAAAATCGCTTGAATTTGACAAGGTAATAAACCGACCAAACTCACACGAGACGAGTAATGCTTACCGTACCCTCCACCATCCACCTAGCGCCTCCACAACTCTCATAACCCCAACCCCAAAAACAGTAAGAAATTCGCCAATAATCACCCCTTCCAGCCCGACCCCGTATCCACGTCAGCCACATCTTGGCACCACCCACGTTCTACTACTAAGCGGATGTAAGCCCAGATCACGAGTCGTTTATATCTTTACTTGCACTTTACGAGCCATGGTTTTCTCGTGTCGCGAAAAGCCACCGAATGGATATTCAGTGGGTGGATACGACAGGAGAGGCATACGGAGTACGCGTGCTGACTCCACGAGCGTACATAAGACTGCATTCTTCCTCCCAGTTGGTCGAAGTCTGAAGATACCAACCACCCGCAGTGAGATTTATCAAGAAAATCCTCCCCACAAAGCCCTCATACAACAACTAAAACCCCTTTCCCAATCATTCCAACACTTCAACCCGCAATGATCTCCCCAACCACAGCGCCCCTCCCCTTCCTCCTCCTCGCACAACTCCTCACCCTCACCCACGCCCTTCCTTCCCCCTCCCCTGCCCTGGACACCCGCGCCCACTGCGCAAACTACACCCACGTCGAATCCCCCTCCGCCCTCTTCCAAATCTTCCAAGAACCCTCCCGCCAGTCCGAAACCCTCCAAACCGGCCCCCGCTGCGCCACCGGCCCCCCTTACTGCGCCGAAATCCACTCCGACTTCAGCCTCAGCCAAGCCGCCGACGCCGCCTCTCAGCACGACCTCGTAGCCACCTTCGAAAACCTCGCCGGTCCCGCCGACACCCGCTGCAGCGGACAATCCGTCACGGGGGCCTATACGTTGGAGTTTGCCTTCGATCCCAAAGACGTCTATAGCGTGTCGGGGGGCAACAAGCGGGTGGATGTTTTCAATATCGATGGGGATATACCGCAGAAGTTCGATGGGCATCGGGAGTATTATTCGGATCCGAATTGGAATAATATTGGGCCGTTGACCGGGGCGTTGGTGGGGGGGTTTGAGGTGCCGAAGGTGGGGGGAAAGGAGAAGGTCGTGGCGGTTGTGAGGGGCGTGTCGCCGGTTTGCAAGTTGCAGTATAATTTCCGCTTGAGCTTTTCGGATTCTAGCAAGGCGGCTGGGAGCATGGATTATACGCAGGCGAACACGACCGGGTTGAGGATGCGATTTGGGTGTTGATTTGGGGGGAAAGCAGGCACGGCTTTGGTGATAGCAGAGGAATGAATTGAATCTGTTATTGCGACAACAGGAAGGCGAAGGCAATTTATCTGCTTCACTAAGTATTAGAGTGAAGACTGTTGTCCATGTTGTTCATTACGGAAACGTTGGCACTAACGACTCGAAAATGTCACTATGTGTGAGATCTCGACCAAGAACTCACTGGATTCCGCTGGGTAGCTGCTGCAGTCGTGCTCGCCCAGCGCCAGGATAGATGATCCATTGAAGCAAATACCGGCTCTAATTGTTGTTTGCGGGTAAGGCTCAAGAAATGGATAATTATCGGATCTGATCCTACCTATCTCCAAGAAAGTACTTCTTTTGCGTCTATGGGTATCATAAAGAACTTTTTCCAACAACGCCCAGAGTCGTTGCCATATTAGAGTCACAAGCGTGCAAGAGGTCATAAAGGCGGACTTCCAGCACTACCAGCCTTTGGTTTCCCTAGCTTCAATTTGATCGTCAATTTCGGTACGTCGCTTTGTGAGGCTGACGTCGGACTGGGCGGTACACTTTGCACGGCAGCAGGAGTGAAAGGTCCACTTGGCACCACAGGTTTTTTGGGCCCGCCAAGTCTGATTTTCAAAGGTGCGTGGCCTTGCGGCGGGGCCATGGCTGTGTTTGGATTACTGTTTTCGCGCTTGATGTTCGGAGATGAGTTGTGGATGATGGAAGATGGCGTTGGACGTTCTGGCATTCGTACTGTTCGAATTCGGGAGGAGCGGCAGAACAGGAGTTTGCCTTTGCCGACTTTTGTGCATCTCCAGTAGCGGGGATATCTGAGAGCGACGATCATGGAGGTCTCGGGAGTATAGAGAATGTCACAGATATCGAGCAGTTCACTCATCTGTCGCAGTGAGAGTGCGGGTGATGTGATGGCGTTCCACATTCCGGATTCCAGCACCGGATTAGTAGTTAATTCAGACTTCAACGCACCGAGAGCGCCTTCGACGGTCTGCTTCCGTGCTAGGTCGGCTGCCCGGGCTTCAGTGCTTGCCTCCTGCTCAATCACAAGGCCGTCTTGTTGTGCTGCTTGCGCCTTGGCGGCATCTAGTTGCTCGCCGATGGCGATGGAGCCCAAAGTCCTGCTGAGAATGCGTAGCATTTGATCTCGGACATAATGTGAGGGATCAGTACCCAACACGAATAAGAACCACCGGAGAATTGCATCCTGTTGAATCAAGCCCAATCCCATAAGGTTCTCGAAAGCTTTAAGACGAAGATATTCCGAGGTCTCATCTGGCGTGTACTGCAAAAAATCCACTGGCCTAGGAGTAAGCACACCCGCTTTGGCGAGTGTCTGTTTACAATCCAAGGCGGTGGTTGACAAGATATTGTGATAAGATGGGATCCACTCATCAATGCGTCGGTATCGGTCGATTTCATCGAGACATGCGTTGTGGAAAGCTTCGTCGTCCCGATCATCCTCACTTTCTTCGAAAGCCGATGTGGGACGCTTTGCCGCCAAAGCTTCGGCCAGTGCTTTCATAAGAGTCGCAAGGTAATAGCAGTCGGAAACCTAGTGAGCATGAGAGACGAAGTGCTGTTAAAATCGATTGCGCAACTTACTTCGTTGGTTGAGTTGTCATTGAACTTAAGTTTCTCGTACAAAAAATTCCGGACTTCGAAAGGGGTATGACCATTCGCGTTCCTGATCTTTGAGACAGCTTTGGGTATCGCGCACTGGATGTAGTACGACGCCCTGTCAGAGAAATCATTCGAGCGAGTCATTGGCGAGTCAGTGTAACAGAAGAGTTCCTGAAAAGCTTTTTCGAGGTGGACTCGACCAACCCACTGAATTTCCTCCCTTGCGTTCTTAGCGAGGATCTCACTTGCAGCTGTGCGAATACCATGGAAATATCGGCGATCCATTAACGTACGGGTGAGGATTGTGGAGACTAGGCGATGTGGCTGAACCATTGCTATGTATTGAAGAGACTGGCGAATATTAGAGGGCACAGCCATCGTAGTACACCGTAAACATACCGCTAGTTGGGCTACAACATCCCTGTCTTGCTGTAGTTGAGATACCCACATCCAAGCCGGCATAGATATCGACATCTTGCAGATCCACTCGAAGTCCGCATCCATACGAATCCACTCGTATGATTCTTGGCTCATTTTTTCTTCCTCTTCCTTGCTCCAGTCATCAAGCCCCCACTCTTTGACTTCCTCTTCCGTTTGTAGGATGTCACCTAGCGAATACAGGAGAACATCGTCACCGCCACCTCCGAACGAGTCCATACCTGTAGTAGCCGCGGTTCTTTCCTTCTGCCGCCGACTTCGTTTCAAACGCTTATATTTGGTATTGTATGGTATATCAAACGTTGTTGTCTTCTCCTTAATTTCGATGATATGCTCATAGGGTGTGCCATCGGCTTCATGGATACGTATGGTCATCGGACCCTGCCATTGTCAGCCCCAGCCTTGATGATCTGCACGAGAAGCTCACGGTAAATGCAGGTTGGATGGGGCCAGCGTAGACAGCGTTCCGATCCTCTTTGACGTCCCGCATGAACGTGCTGCTCTCCAAATTTGGATCTCTGACATCTTCGGACTGCTTCTGCTGGATGAGCATCTCCACTACAAGTTTCTTCTTGTTGAATCGTTGCGTGACTAAGAACTTTGGGCATCCAGCACCCTCAACCCACTGAGCGTTAAAGCTATCAAGCTTGAGGTGGCCCAGCTTCTCACATGTCTTGATGAAGTAAGGGGCATCGAGAGCACCATTAGGTAGGTCACCCACTTTGGCATTCAAAAATATTCTGGAAATGATTCGAGAAAGTCCAGAGGATCCGCCAGCTTTCGTGAGCCTCCGATCTAAGATAAAAAGCACGAGAGGGGCTTTGAGCTCCATGAACTCAAGCTCGGAAGAATCGAGGGTGACGAGAGCCCCAAGGTCATATAAAGACGGACGATTGACGTCAAGATCGACCACTCGGTCTGCCGCTCGCTTCTGATTGTATCGGTACTCGTTATTCCCAGTTAGCTTCTTCATGAAGATGTCGGTGATAAAAAATGCTATGCCCACAACCACCCAAAAGTCAGAAGGGTCTTTCGGCACAATGTTGATACCGATCCATTGGGCAGCAAGAGCACGGACAAGCTGGCGGGTTACCTGGTCCAGAGGTTCAATGATCTCTTCTGGGAACAATAGCCGGTTACTACATATCGACAGAGATCCAGTATCAAGAATATCTGCAGATAGATCGTCAACGAAGCAGAGCTTGTAGTCCGAAAACGGATAAGCCCCGTAGCTCATGGTGAAGAAATCTACAGCCTAGATTATTGTTAGTTGGCCGTGGTAAAACGTTATTCGAAGGCGTCTACCTTCGCCATAGGCAGGCAAGTATTTTTGACATCGTCAACTCGGCCCGGCAAGCAAAATCCATGCACGGGGACGGCGTTCTGTCCAAGCCTATCGTCTTCGTCGCTTTCACGAAACTCTACCAAGTCCACATGCTCAAAAGGGCCAATGGCAAAGCCAATGTGCTGCACCGAGATCGCTGTAGCGCATATGAAAGATGTAGTCTTCTTCGTAGGGTCCAGGGGATCAATTATCTATGGTAATCAGCAATATCCGACGACACATCTGTTGCCTTACTTCATCAGTTGTATCTCCAGTGCAGATGACCGCGAGATCTAGAGCTTGATCTTCCTCGCTGAAATTGGCGTACTGATTCCTCACGCCAGATAAAGCATGTGAGCTATTTTCGGCGTTCGGCGAACCTTTTACACTATTCACCAATGGCTGAGTTTTCGAGCTTCTGAGAGCATCGCCAACCGTTCGCTGACATTTGACAGAGATCTCCCACGTAGACCGGGAGGTGAGATCGTCTGTGCAGGGAAAGAGACAGCATGCAGTGCCAGGAGACAAAGAATTAGTTGTGTAAGCATGAGGATATCGGAGATCTTCGTCTTCCCAGCCCACAAATTGCATGCCATCTCGAATGTTCTTAACTATGAACTCTATATTGACCTGTATTGGGACGAAGCGATTGCTTTGTAGAAGCTCGGGAATAGTAGCTGACCCATCACCTTTGCTACTACCGACACCTTTGGACAAGAACGTCGTCTGTGCCTCCTCCGAGAAAGGGTCCAGTTCCTCTATCTTGAGACCTTTGGGCAGATTGATGATCAATTCCTCCTCAGGCGGACTTTTTAGCTGTCCCTCAATCCTTTGCTGTAGCATATGGTACTGATGAGCTCCCGCCTTCCACGGCAATGTCGTGCGGCTGTAGGGATCCCTGTACGTAAGACCAGAGGATGATTTTCCATTTACGGTGAGGTGCTTGAGCTCACATTGCCGGCAGTTTAGGCGGACTGATCTTAGATCCTTCGAGTGGGGCCTGATTGTCATCTCTGTTCGACCCCGAAGGCTTCGACTTGGCAGATCGATGTCAAGCTCAACCTTCTGGTGGGAGACTGAGAACCCCAACTCAGGCACCTGGGGGCTTAGGATTTCAAATAACGGCGCCATAGGAATAGACCGCTGGAGTATGAGATCTGGGAAGGTGTCGATCTTTGCCTTAGTAGACAGGTCTTTTGAGGAAGCTGCGCTTCATCGTGCTTTACTTCGTGCTACCGGCGCAAAGAGCGAGGCGGCCCTTTACTCCGAGCTCGATGTGGTAGATTGAGACTGGGTGGCTTCTACAGCTCCTCTGATACCTGATGTTGTGGTCCTTAAAAGGTGTGTCGGGCAACGGACTGTAGGTGAGAAGTGAACGATGTCGTCGAAGATGCTTCACGGGTACTACCTGGCGTTTAGAAGCTTCGCGGAAACAGCCGCTTATAATGTCTGTGCAATCATGGTTTCTTCTCACAGCAGGAGATATCTAGAGCAGCTCCAGCAGAGTAACTCCGGTATAAGAGCGGAATTTCTTTGGCAAATCATCGCAAACGATACTACTGATGGTCAATCATTGCTCATCGTTGTCCTAGAGGTAGACCACATTTGCTACTGCCCAGATTGATGACATTAGTTGATACCTAACTGGACCGATTCCCCCTCTCCAACGTCAAACATGGCTCTCGCTCCAAGATTCGCAGGCCAAGCATATTCCGCCAATGTGTCCCCCAAAGCAATTCACACAATTGAATTATACCTCGACTACGTCTGCCCATTCTCCGCAAAAATGTTCGATACCATCTACACCAAGGTGCTTCCGGACGTGCCCACAAAATACCCCTCAAAAGTGCGATTTCTCTTCCGCCAGCAGATCCAACCATGGCACCCTTCCAGTACCCTAATTCACGAAGCTGGTGCAGCGGTGCTACGTCTTTCACCAGATAAATTCTGGGATTTCAGCAAAGCGCTCTTCGACAGACAGAAAGAGTTTTTCGACGTGAATGTAGTGAACGAAGCGAGGAATGATACCTATAAACGATTGGCGAACATCGCTGCGAGTGTGGGGTTGAACCAGGGAGAGGTGTATGGGCTGCTGGAGATCTCAAACAAGCCAGGCGAAGACGGAACTTTAAATGCCGGTAATCAAGTGACGAACGATATCAAGTCAATGGTCAAGGTAGGAAACCCAACTCCCGCTAGTAATAGGACCTTCCCTAAAGCCCTCACCTCTCCTCTAGTCATATATCCCACTTTAGCCTTCTCTCTCCCGTCTCTTTGTCCGTGAAGAGACTAAGTGCTGATCTGACATGTAGTTCAACCGACGGCTAGGCGTCCATGTAACACCGACTGTGCTTTTCAATGGCATCGAGGAGGGGAGCATATCCAGCAGCTTCACAGGGGAGCAGTGGAGGGAATGGCTGGTTAAAAACATCAGTTAGGCATGGCAAAGTGTCAATCCTGGCACTCTGAGCCTGGTCTTGGTCGTTCTCCAATAGCTGCAGTTGATTCGTGGACGGCTAGATACAGAGTAGAGTTAACAACGTAACACATGGCTCCCTCGCCAACCCTCCCCAAAACGCCCGATGTTGAAGTCTCTCTTCTCAATGAGAGGACTAGGTATGTACGACCCGTCAATGCATACCGTCGTAACTGAGATGTTGCACTGATGGAAGGCCGTAGTCACGCTGTAAAGTGGCGGCTCCAACCCGTTCTAAAGCTTAAGATTCTGCAAGGCAGTATATGAGGACGACTCTCAGTGGCGATACTAACGCACTCAAGTAGAAAGAACTTAGGCTTGAAGTATACGAATATACCTCAGTATGGCAATTGCAATTCATCAAATCGAAAGACTACTGCTCAGTGTTGTGCCAGCTGTGGTTGGAAGTCGATGGGTCGCCTACATCGTCAGACAGATCCTGTCAGGCTCGCAGCAGGGTTTCTTACTTGAAAAGGAGGATATGCGGTTCGGGCTCATGTACTTCATAGTGTTCCCATCCTAAGCTCTGCGAGCCCAATCAGTATATGTCATGGCCATCGCATCTTCTTCGAAGCACATGCCTGGGTGATCCCCAACCCTCTCCACTCTTCCTCCCATAGTAGCTTCAATGTACCTTTGGAAGGATCAAAGTAGTCTTTTGGGATCTTCTTGATCATATCTTTTGGTAACTGTACATGTCGGTACTCGTAATCGTCATCGGAGTATCTTAGGATCAGAAAAGTAAGAAAAGCCGTAATATACAGGGTAAGGTGCACTGAAAGCCTACCGCGACGAGTAGTGTATTGAGTCTAGAAACTCTTCCAGACGATTCCTTTCCTGCTCTGTGAGCAGCCTGGGAACTTTGTTCCTTCTATCGTGATCCATAGACGTCGTCCTGATTGCTGACATATATTAAGCTGCCCACACGTGTCAAACTCCACTAATAGAGAGTCAGAGTCCACTGATTGCAGCCTCGTGAGGCGTCCCCACGTTTCAGCACGGAACGTCGCAGACTTTGAAAGCCGTAGCTTCCTATGATTGAAGTAAGCGGGCTCTTGCGAGTACATGTACTGTGGTGGTGGGTATGTGGATGCTGCGGACAGGAGGATTGTGACTTGGGCACAAAGATCATGCATGGGAAGGTGCAGGGCCCAGAAAATGGTAAACAATACCCAATGGCTTCGGAGATTTCGGCGCGCTGCCCCGCTAGGATAATCGCTTGGCATCCGGCTAGGCTACATTGGGTATGATCTCTCAAAACAGCGATTGATGGGCTTCAGGTCTCGGTGAGAGTCTGCTACATTCTGCGCTCGATCGCGACTTGAATCTACAATATCTGCTTAATTGACTTTCGAATTTGGTTCGAACTCTTTTGTTGGGTCTACAAAACGATATCGCGTTGCTGGACAATCCAGTGGAGACACACCCCCAAACACGCTCAAGGGCGAAGGCCCGCCACTCACGAATCAGCTACACTCATCGCTCAGGAGGGCGCATGTTCGAAGTTGAGCTGATATTTCGATTGGCGTCCTCAGGTTCAGCGCAGGTGGTGCTATTCGCCCAGGCCTAAGGTTACCCATAATCTCCTGTGACCCTGCGACCGTCAGTCATCCAAGATGACCTCGAAGCGCAAAATGGCGGCGCTCTCCCAAGCTGAAGCCGAACACGATCATGCTCCTGCTTCAAAGCGAAGAAAAGTGCCGGTATGTAACATTGCGTGGTTGTTGCTTTGCTGTTGGGTAGGGTGGTGGGAAGTGAAAGGTTGTGAGGTCGAGGGGTCACAAAGCTGGCATGGTCACTGCCTTTCGCTAGGGCCATGAATCTTGAGGACCTCACTTGTCACATTTTAAGTGCCGTGCTTCATTCGTTCCTTTGCTCCGCCCTCTCCTAGCGACATTGATAGCAAGGCACAAAGCAGTATCATGACTGACATAGTAATGCCTAAAGGTCACCGAAGCGGAGACAGCGGAGGGGACCACGGAGGAGGGTATTGCTTTGATCAAGCAGCTAAAGAATGCCCGCGACAAGTCGTCAGTGCTCTCCAAGCGATCTGCGCATGAACAGGCCTAGGAAACTTCCGCTGACAGAGCTTTGCAATAGGGATTGGGCCATTGCTACACACTTCCTGACATTACCTGACCGGGTACGATACATATATCTCAATGTTGGGGCACTGGCTAAGATCCTCGTCTGGTCCTATAGAATAAGGTTCCTGAATATTATCGGCAGATTGGTCTTCCAATGGCCTTAGAAACAATCGAGGTAGGTCGTCTTTTGTATAACCCTGTGCGAAGCGTTTCTCTACTTTCGCCAACGGAACCCTGGTCGCATAGCCTTGCTAGGCAGCTCCTCTCATATCACACAATTAGATAATGCTGATAAGTGCGGTAGGCCAAATTGAAAAATCACGAGTACCCAAGCATGACAACTCTGGAGGGTGACTTCCGACGCATGATTGCCAATGCCAAATCATTCAACAAGAAAAGTTCCCAAATCTTCTCCGACTCGGAGAAAATCCGAAAGATACTTTCACTAACTATGAGAGAGCGGAATCTTGCATATAGAATGCAAGACTACCAGGCCTATACTACTCCCGTACCCGACGATTGGAAAGAGAAGCTAGAGCAGGAGGCAGCTGAAGAGTTGGATGCTGACGGCGATGACGACCCGGATGCAGTGTTAGACACCAAAACCCCTGTCAAACGGACCCGGCTTGTCACGCATGTAGGTTCATCATCGGCTGCGACTGACCGCAGGGCTAGTTCAACGCCGGCGGTACAGGACGCTGAGGGGGCTTTTCAAGGCTTCGAAGGCAATACATTCCAAGAGGCGCAAGAAAAGATAATGACCGAGTTGATGAATTACAAGGATGACCCGTGAGTTCTCCTGAACGACGGAGTCTTTCATCTGCTGACCGTCTACGTAGCGATGAAAGTCCAATCTTCGAACCGTTCATACCATTCCCTCCCCGAAGTAATGTCGCGTACTATAAAGTCATCAAGAACCCAGTATCTCTTAAGAGCGTACAGAAAGCTGTCCGTGGAACCAGAGGCAGAGAGAAACCCACCGGGGCAACCTTCTTCAAGAGTTGGGCAGCCTTTGCAGAGGAGGTTAGCAAAATCTGGGGGAACGCGCGCGTCTATAACGAAGACGGTAGCCCTATATTTGAGCTAGCTGGAGAGCTTGAGGACTATTTCCACCGTCGTCTCGCAGAAGCGAAGCGTGTGGTCGCCGAGCCTCCACAGCCAAGGGTGAAGCTTAGAATGCCTGCAAAGTCTCCAGAACCTTCAAAGATCACTCTCAAATTCGGTGGACATAAGGGAGCCGGTACGCCAGCGATGTCAGTAGATAATGAAGCTCTCAAACGGCAGCAAGACCTCGTCAGAGCTGGCGCCAATGGTCACGCAACGGCTTCAGGTTCAACATCAAAAGCCCTGCATGGACCATCCAATGAGAGCGGTGTTTCTATAGGTCAATCAATTGGCCTTAAAGATGAAGCTATTCATGGCGAGACACCGGCACTGAACGCAATCCAACTTAATGGCCTTTCTGAATCCCAGCAAAGCCAGGGTGCGTCAAACGTTCATATGCCTCCGCCGATGAGCCTATCTTCAGGACTACCAAGCGGCAGCCCTCATCCTCAGATACTTGCCAATGGTGTTGGTACTGCAAGTACTAGTTCCCCTACACCATTCAATTCACGCCTTAGGCAGTCTGGAAAAGGTGAGGAGCACGCCTTCCCACTACTTCGGAAATGGCTAATTCACTCAGGTATTTCTGATGCTCTCATTACCATACTCAATGTCCGAAGTCATGATGGTCTCAACATCAAGGATCACTTCAGCCTTGACATACTCGCATCCGCAAGACGCACTCAGCAGTCCGTTACCATCACCATCCCGTCCACACATTATTTCCTAAAAATTACCCCTACCCTATCATCAAGTCTCATGCATCGGCCAAGCAAGACCGTTGTCTCGTGTAGCACTTTGAGCAATCCACGGCTGCAGCCACTCCCTCAGAGAGGAGAGCCCGACATGAGGCGGCCAGTATACGAAACTCGGGTCCTCCCGGGCGTCAGTGCAATCGATGTGGAGGTTATTGCAGGACCACCGAGAGGTGCACCCAAGGTGGGTTCTGGACAAGAGATTGACTTTGAGAAGTTTACAGTACTCGTTCATCTCCAGAAAACATAAGCGGTGCGACTCTGATCGCTCATCCCACAGTTGCGATTAGGACCTTTTCTGATACAGCAATATTTGACGCATACAGCGTGGAGTTGGATGATAGATGCCATACCCAGCGATTCGGAAATTGATGGGTCACAGCGTTGTCGGTTGACGTGTTTTATGCTTCTTCTGTATGATATGATTACCAGGCATCGATTCATAAGTCTTCAGGATCAAGCTCCTTGAGGGTATATTGGTAGGCTAGCTTGTTCCAGACGTGGGTTACTACAAAGTTAGTACCGTATTATTGGTGTGCTGTACTACTGATCAGCCTTTTGGTCAAGTGGTGATTTCCCAGAAAAAGACATAAGCACCACCATTAGATCAGCGCCATCAGGAATCGAAGCTATTCTGTACTCTATAGGTATTGCTCCGCAAAGATTTCCTGGAAGTAAGGTAGCTAATAGGACCACGTAGGGCTAGGGAATTACAGCTTACTCGTCCCTAACCACCTCCAGTTAGCCCCAAGATCATAAGGTACTAGATAGCGCGCTAGTGTCCCGGAGAGATCGCCCACGAAATTTTTGCGATTCACCGACAAATATTTGACCTGAGCTCTTCTCACTACAAACCCTCCTCCCTCGCTTTACACACCTTTCCCTCCATCAGAACACCTCAACACCCAACTATGGCAGACGAAGTCTATGAGGGAGCCATTGGCATCGACCTGGGTAGGAAGTCCTGGTTCTATACGAGCCTTTAACTTTGCTAAACATTCTCTAGGTACTACATACTCTTGCGTAGCAAATTATGAAGGCACCAATGTCGAGATCAGTACGTACCATGTTGCTGCGTCAAATGCTATGACGAAGCTGAGCGACCTATGATGCAGTTGCCAATGAGCAGGGTAGCTTTACAACACCGTCATTCGTCTCATTCACAAACGAGGAACGGTTAATTGGCGAGTCGGCAAAAAATCAGGCTGCTATGAACCCAGCAAATACCATTTTTGATATCAAGTATGCAGTCACCCAGTGAGCGAAGACCGATCACTATCTGCTAAATCTTCATCAGGCGACTTATTGGACGGAGATTCGACGATCCAACCGTGAAGAAGGATATCGAGTCATGGCCGTTCAAGGTCGTTGACCGAGGAGGAAGCCCAATGGTACAGGTTGAATATCTAAAAGAGACCAAGACTTTCTCCCCACAGGAGATCTCGTCCATGGTGTTGATGAAGGTATGCTCGATGCCTTTCTGCTCCGCTTGCACATACTGAGATGTCCGTAGATGAAAGAAGTGGCAGAGACCAAGCTTGGCAAGAAGGTCAAGAAGGCAGTCATTACTGTACCGGCTTATTTCAACGACAACCAGCGCCAGGCAACCAAAGATGCTGGAGCTATCGCAGACCTACAAGTCCTCCGAATTATCAACGAACCCACCGCTGCAGCTATCGCGTATGGTCTCGGCTCCGGAAAATCAGAGAAGGAGAGGAATGTTCTCATTTACGATCTTGGCGGAGGAACATTTGATGTGTCCCTTCTACATATTCAGGGAGGTGTTTTCACCGTCAAGGCTACGGCTGGCGATACGCATCTCGGCGGCCAAGATTTCGACACTAATCTCCTGGACCACTTCAAGAAGGAATTTCAAAGGAAGACGAAAAAGGATCTCTCGGGAGACGCTCGCGCTCTTCGCCGTTTACGGACAGCATGCGAGCGGGCCAAGCGGACACTATCTAACGGTACGCAAACCACGGTGGAGATCGACTCTCTCTTCGACGGCGAGGACTTCAACGCCAACATAACCCGTGCGCGATTTGAAGACCTGAATGCTAAGGCTTTCAATGGTACCATCGACCCAGTACAGCAAGTGCTCAAGGATGCAAACCTGGACAAGAGTAAGGTCGATGAGATCGTGCTTGTTGGCGGTTCTACCCGAATTCCAAGGATACAAAAACTACTAAGCGACTTCTTTGATGGCAAAAAGCTAGAGAAGAGCATCAACCCTGATGAGGCTGTCGCCTACGGTGCCGCTGTTCAAGCTGGTATCCTGTCAGGGAAGGCAACCTCGGCCGATACTGCTGATCTTCTCCTCTTAGATGTCGTTCCTCTCTCACTAGGTGTTGCCATGGAAGGTAATATCTTTGCACCGGTTGTTCCTCGTGGAAACAGCGTCCCTACGTTGAAAAAAAGGCAAGTGAATCTCATTGCATTCTCTTGGCCTATTCCTCCCCTGTTCATTTCATTATGGACCGGGCTCGTGCACCTGCCATTGCCATGCTGGACAGAGCTCTGGATCATATTGGGACTGCGGACCTTGAAATATCGTTAGAAAGGATACATTTCATTCCATTCCCTCCCCCTGTTCCTATCCCAATGGACCGGGCAAGTGCACCTGCCATTGCCTTGCTGGACGGAGCTCTGGATCATATTGGGACTGCGGACCTTAAAATATCGTTAGAAAGGATACATTTCATTCCATTCCCTCCCCCTGTTCCCATCCCAATGGACCGGGCAAGTGCACCTGCCGTTGCCTTGCTGGACAGAGCTCTGGATCTTATTGGGACCGCGGACCTCAGAATGTCGGCATAAAGGACACATTTCACTCCATCCCCTTCCCCTGTTCTTTTCCTAATGGACCGTGTACGTGTACCCGCTATTGCCATGCTGGACTGGACGGAGCTCTGGATCTAATTGGGAGCGGGGAGCTCAGAGTATCGTCCGATAAGATATGGTCCCTTTCAATCCCTCTCCTTGTTTTTTTTCCAATTACACGCAGTGAGCCAAATAATTCGGGACACTTTTCACGGAGATCCCTACCAAAGTGTCCGGTTTATCTTGCTCACCGCGTGCCAATGGACCGGGCAAGTACACCTACCCGTTGCCAAGCCGGCTCATCTGGAAACGCACAAGCTCGGTTCGACCCAGGCAGAATTCATCAGCTCACCAATGTGGAATTTTCATCAGCATTTCGCTAGTCACCATGAGCAGATACTAACACATCCAATAGAACATTCACCACGGTTGCGGACAGCCAGCAAACAGTCCAGTTCCCAGTGTTCCAAGGCGAGCGTGTGAATTGTGAAGATAACACTTCTCTTGGAGAGTTCACTCTCGCACCAATTCCTCCAATGAAAGCAGGGGATGCTGTTCTCGAGGTTGTTTTCGAAGTCGACGTTAACGGTATCCTTAAAGTTACTGCGACCGAGAAGACCTCTGGAAGGAGTGCCAATATCACAATCTCCAACTCTGTCGGCAAGCTATCATCTTCCGAAATCGAAAACATGATCAGCGGTAAGCGATCGCATCTCTAAGCCATATCACGTTCTCGTCCTGATAACCGCACAGACGCCGCCAAATTCAAGAGCACCGACGATGCATTTAGCAAGAAGTTTGAAGCCCGGCAACAACTCGAATCATACATCTCCCGCGTCGAGGAAATAACCTCGGATCCTACCATGTCCCTTAAGTTAAAGCGCGGCACGAAGGAGAAGATTGAAACTGCTCTTAGCGATGCCATGGCTCAACTGGAAGTTGAGGACTCCAGTTCCGACGACCTCAAGAAGAAAGAATTGGCGCTGAAGCGATTGGTAACCAAGGCCATGTCAACCCGCTAAGGAGTACGTAAGATATGCTGGAGAAGAGGGGACTTAGCCTGAATTTGGTGGCGACGATATCCACGATCTGTTCTAGCGCGTTGCCAGCATTTTCTCAAGGTGCTTAAAAGCGTAGTGCCAGCCCATAGAGAATTGCTGGAAGAGCCGTTGTTGATCTGCTGGCGTTTCCGTTCGACAGGCCTTGCAGTCCTGTTGACACCAACCTCTTGCCATCCTTATCTGTTCCTTAGCTAGAGAGAAATAGATAGGAGGATACATGCCATCATAGGTTTTGATTGTCGTTCTAGTTAAACCCCTTTGTCCTTCTCAGATGCTTCGTAGACTTTCCACTAATCTTCACTCTAACACAAGAAGGGTATCTTCATCTCCGCTCTCCCAAACCCCTATACAACGGAAAATCACCACACCCAGCCCCTTCCCCCCCGTATCGACCTCACCCCACCCCCCCCTCCAACCCCCTCCTACACCCCTCCACCGCCCTCTTCGCCTCCCCCACCGCCTCCCCATTCACCCTCTCCACCTCCTTCTCCGCCCTCCTCAGCTCGTCCGGCCCCACCAGCCTCCCCAACCCCAGCCCCCGATGCCTCTTCCTCTGCGCCCCTCTCGCCTGCCTTAGTGCAAACAGCGCCACCTCCCCCTTCTTGTTCGCGACGGCTTGCGCCGCGCGCCGCGATTCCTGCGTCGTGGGCGGGATGGGGATGAGGAGGGTTAGGGGGTCGGTGGGGGAGGGGTTTGGGGAGAGGTTTGTGGGGGGGGAGTGGAGGGCTGAGAGGATGGGTTTGATGTGCTGTTGGTTTTTCTGTTAGTTGGGGGTTGGGGGGTTTGGATAGGTAGGAATATTAGGTTAGAGGGCAATGGGGGAGGGGAGAGGAGGTGGTGCATACATCTTTCTCCCCAACTAATACACACACGTTTCTTCCACGGACGAGTACGGAAGCTACGTCTCCCACCTTCACCGTCGTATTTGCATCCTTCTTCTCCCCTTTCACCAACTGCACGCGGACGTTTTCGACGGTTTCGGGGCTCAGGCCGCCGGCTTTGATGGCCGCGAGGTCGGATTTGAGGGTTGAGTGGGCGCGGGCGATGGAGGCGGAGTAGTCTGTGAAATCGAAGGCGTTGGGGGGGGGAGGTTTGGATGGGTTGTGTAGGGTGGTGTGTTTGGATTCTTGCTTGTGGCCTTTTTTTAGGGGGTGGGGTGTTGTGGTGAAGGTGTGGTTGAGTAGGGTGGGTTGGAGGGGTGGTGTTGGGGGGGTGGCGCGGCGGAAAATCGGTGATGAGGTGGTGGAGGGGAGTGGGAGGGGAGTGTGAGGGCGTCGAAGAGTGTCAATGAGTGTGGTGAGCAGCTTAGGGCGCATAGCTGGTCGAGAAGGGATGTTGTAGGAATAGTTCGGACGTTGGTTTATGTTAGGGTTACGCTATGCCATTTTGGGTCCTCGGCGTAGACCACATGATAAAGCTGTGGGAATAGGTTCAATGGCTTTCTGAGTATTGCTAGAGGACCTCTGCTGAGCTTAGCAAGTGGCAGTGAAGCGTGGGGATTCGCCAGGCAGGACATCAAAATCAATAGCATTATGTTACGCTGGTCTGGTTCTGGGCTACCTATGTATTGGAAGCTGCATCAAAGCACCTCCTTCGCCATGAATTCGCTTTCCAAAGCTACAATGTCTGGTGATATCGAGATCGTTACTCCCCAAAAGTACCGTCTATGATGACAGATCGCCCTACATTGGACCGAGTACTGCTTCCAGTATGTTAACCGGTAGAAGAATTCACCTACTTCTGGTCCACACTTACTTCTGGTTCGCGCCCTCCACTTCCGTAACGAACAGTTTTAACAACTTATTTTTACTATAAGAGTTATAGAGCATTTAAGTCTAAGTAGTTCTCAACGCGAAATATTTCTTATAACTGGCCTAGTTATTAATCTATAGAGGCGACAGTATCCTGGCCTAAGAGACCCCAGACGAGGGTCGGGAGTACGGAAATGGCCCCTTAGGGCTGGACCAGAAGTAAGTTTGGACCAGAAGTAGGTGAATTCTTCTTCTAGTGGGCGAGAGGAGGGAAGACGTATATATCAATCAAATATCCATCTTCGATTATGCTAAGCTCACAAGTCAACACTCTCGACAGATTAAGGTAAGAAGAATTTCAAATGCCTCTGATATCGATGCCGACATACTTCTAATCGCTGTTGTGTATCTAAGTCATCTTTCCCTCCTTGAGGTTATCTTTGAGTCTTCATCCCGAATTATCTTGGTCACGTTCGAGCTGCTGTCACAGCACTTGGATGCTCTCTTCGTCAGTAAGATCTCTGAGTATTTTGCTCTTCTCGTAGTCTTTGCAGCTTTCCTATCCTAACCGGAGCTCTAATAACTTTCCGTAAGATTCATGAGAATGGCAAGGGCCAAGGCCCCGAAGGACCGTTGCTGGTTTGGCCAGAACTTCCTACATCTCAGGATGTTCTGCCTTCTATATCCATTCTTTGAAAGCTGCCCGAGACATGTCATCCCAATATACGGTATATATGATACAAAAGAAATCCGTTGTGCCTCTAAAGCGGGCTCGACCACGTCCCCATACTTTCGCGCTCCTTCTTCAACTTCGCAAGCCTTGCCACCTTGCTGTTCGTGTTGGCCCCCTTATTGGGATCGCTGTTTTCGTCCCCACTGCTCATACTCTCATCCCCACTGCTCTTGTCTTCCTCCATCCAAGCATTATTCATATACTTCAGCCAGGTATCCAGGGTTTCCTCTGCCCTAGCCCTCGCCGTCTCTGCCCGGGCTTTCATGAAGCTGTCCCAGGCAGCCTTGAGACCAATCTTGGTGTATGTCTTGTCCTTCTTCTTTATCTCGTCTTCTAAGCGATTCATGACAGCAGCGACGCGGTCGCTTTGCTTCTTGAGAATATCCTTCGTCGTTTTGTCCTGGTGATATTTCCAGGCGGAGATGATGTCTCTCATCTTCTTGAAAGCTTTATTGTTCTGGGCGTTGTCGTCGATAAATTTCTTCATTTTGCCCTCGTCAACGAGCTGTTTATCGCTCCACATCTGCACGTCAAGTAAGCGGGCATTATCCAGGGAGTTGGGAACACAAGCTACTCACCCGCTCTTTCATCCCATTTACGTATTTCTCCAGAACCACGAATTCGGAAGCAAAGGAGTTGTCCTTGCCTGGAAATACTTTTGGAAGCAGGTCAATTGGCTTCCCTATTTCGCCATCCACACTGAGCTCGGTATCGCCTGCCCAATAAGCTTCCATGTAAGCACACAAGTCAACTACTTCTCCATCTGGGTTGTTCCATTTGCGTCCCTCCTTATCGCTCTTGGCCTCAAGAAAGATCTTGAGCATTTGAAATTCAAGAATATGTTCGGTCGCATATTTGCTAGTATCAGTAGGGGTGTCAACCAACGTAAATTCGTAATCATCACATTGGTCAGGATTCTTGTACCCGTAGGTCTTTATGCTTTTCTGTTTCTGGACAATTTCACCAGAGGATTCATACTTGGGGGATGTAAATTTCAGTCCGCCAGAACAAAATTTGATATTTTTCTCGGCTCGCTTCTCGACGAGATGATTATCCAGGAGTCCCGAAATAGCTCGCCTGGACACACTGCTTGGATCGTCAAGTACATCAGACTCATCGATGCCATCAGCGCATACAACCTCCGCATCGGTCGCTGGAGGACAGAAGAAACAAGAGGGTGGAAGTTTAATGAGCGGGCCTGAAATGATTTCAGGTTATCAGCTACCATGCTTCGAAAGGGCGGAACCGCTAAATCATCGTTATAATCTTCAATGGTAAAGAACTTACCGAAAACCTCACCTCGTTTCCCCCATTGGTGCCCGATGCTATCGTTGATACTTTGGCCACCTGCTAAATACCGTGGGGGAACCTCGACAAGAGACAAGTCTTCGACATAGTTCAATGCGTCGAGACCGCGTTTCCCTATTTGCGGGCATGTCCCACCCTTCTTTGCAGCCACCGGGTTAACAGCTGCAATGGGAAATCGACTTGGCTTCCAGCCGAAGGCTTTTGGTGCCTCTACTGTTGCATAAAGGTCGGCACCGAGATCGATACCGTAGGTGAAGGGACAATTGCCTTGGCTCGATACTCCAGCGGCTGCCATGAGCCGAACCCAGCCATCGGCGACCACTGCAACTTTTGCATCATCTACCTTCCACATCTTGTCAAAGACGATACCAAATTCAAAAGTAGGTTTCAGGTGGGCGGTTATTTCACCTCTGGCGGTGACAGAGAAGTCAAAGGAAGGCTGTTTTAAACCTTCAAAGTTTCCCGTCCCATCTCTATTTGGATCGCTCAGAGCTTTGGAACCCGCGTCTGTACCTTGATCCGGATACGTCTGCTGAACATCCCATTTGGCGATATCAACTCTTGATTCCAGATGACCAGCTAACGTTACTGACGCCTCAACAGCACCAAAGAGCTTGAAATTCGGGCCTACAGTCAGGAGCTTTGGTATTCCAAACGTTGCGCCAGGGAAATTCTGTAATCCAAGGAGTTCCTTGTCTCCCGTCTCGAATTTGGCCCGGCCGACAGCATCGAGTGTGAATGTTGCAGACACCTCGCCCTTATTCTTGAAATAAAGATATGATTGGCTAAGATCCAAGGGAGTCCCGAGTTTAGTGATAATGGTAAGACCGAAGCTTGTTGAGACCTTCACATTCGTCTTCGCCTGAGCAAGGAGATTCGCTTGAACGTCAGCACCTTTCACTTTACAGGGGCCCCATTCCTCCTTTACCAAGATTGCGGTGAAAGTCGTGTCAATATCATGGGTGAACTGCGGCTTGATACCTCCATTAAAGAGTCCCTTGACCCACTCGAGGGCGTCTTTGCCAAACCATCGCTTGTGGAGCTCCTCATGACTTAAAGCTCCATGATGGACATCGTCCCGCCATTCTTCCTCAAGCCATCTTTTGTGATTGCCGCCAACGTCTTCGAGGGAACGTTTGCGCTTTGTCTTTGCAGCTTTAGCAACGATGTTATCCCAGTAACCCTAGAATACTACTGTCAGCACGAACTACCGTCGGCATACCTAACAATGCACATAGCTTTGCCTGATAGCTTCTGTCATCCCAGTCACTTACCACTTCGTTACTAAAGTCAACTCTCATCTGCGTTTCACCAAGGTCGCGGCGCACGCGGTGCCACTCGAAATCAAATGTTAGGTCGTAGACTGTAGGCTGATGGCGGTAATTCCGCTTTGCCAGATGCTCTGGCAGACTTTGATCGGCGGCAGGAGCCATAGACTTCGCCACCGCGTATTTGCTCGGACCACAACCAGGTGGCATTTCCAATATCGTGCCAGCAACAAATCCTCCGGAGCTGATCTTGTGGCAGTTGCTGTTCTCAGAGACATCAGTACAGAACATCTGTATGGTCTGTTCATCTTCGCTGACGGCGTCGTTGCAATTGAAGAGCTCCCAGTGGGATCCATCTCGTTTGTCTAATGAAGTCTGCAACTTCTCAGGAGACGTGAGAACGACAAAACCGAATGAGGCATCGTTAGGCTCCTTGTCTGCTGTGTCAGCTTTCCCATCTCCCCAGGTGTTATCAACTTCCAATTTGTAATCTGAATCGACGTTCTCTCCTTTTGGCGGATGTGGGAATAAGTGATCCAGGGGTACAGGCAAGAATGGCGATTTGTTATTCGAAGGATCGCAGCAGAACACTCGATCACGTTCAAAGCGAGGCCAGCAAGTCTCCCCACGCCCGTAAGCGTTTGTTGCCAATTGGACTGAATGGCCGAGTGGGCATTGATTGTCGTTGCAGCTGCCAGGGTTGCCGTGCCATCCGCAATTTTTCCACTTCTTCATTTCATCAGGAGGACAGCAGAAACGCTTCATCATATCCATCTTCTTCTCGTCCAGAAGTTTATTAAGTGCTGCCCCCACCAGCGAAGGGGGGAAAAGACTTGCAACGGTTTCGGCAGCGGCTTCCAGAAAAGTCCCGGCGAATGTGAGAGGCTCATCGCCTTTCTTGCATTGGTCGCCAACTCCAGTCCAATAACATTTATTCTCTTCATCAGCAGTTTGTTCACAGCAATATACTTTCTGGCCGGTTTCACAATACTTACCATCTCCCCACTTGTTGTACTCCAGTGTGACTTCGCCCGTATGACAGCGACCATCGCACCAAGGTTCATTCCCACGCCATGCACATCTTTTCGGATCAGGAGCACTACTGAGTGGACAGCAAAGACTGCTGTCCTTCTCTTTTGAATGCCGGCTCCCTGTGGAAAAGGAATTAATAGGGTTTCCTTGACTGCGACTCAAACATTCAGGACAATCGCTCAGCCGCGCTCAGTAGCGAGCCCGGATACATCAAACAAGAGTAAAAGTCGATCATCGAGTGGAATTTCATTCACATCTTGCGGCTTCAATGAAGAGATGTAGGATGAGCACAAAGATTCGGGTACGACAAAGAAGCTCACACATGCTTTTCGCAAAGACGTACCTGGTTTCGCGCCACCGCAGGGTTGATGGGTAAGAGGAATGAAGCCGGTTTTGCATATGCCCCCGCAATTTGTAGTGTAGCAATCTGCGGCGGTTCCATCCTGTTTCAGTCAGTCGAAGTCGATCGTGCCTGCTCCGATCCGGGTCCCACTTGCCTCCCAATAGGATGGATCCTTCCCCTTGTCTGCGAAAGAATTGATTTTCTTCGGAGCTAGAACCGCTTGCAAGGCTTTCAAATCAGGGGTGTCCAAGTCGACCTTTGACTATGTCAGTAATTAGAGCTCAGGATAGGCTACGAAGCGCCAATCTAAATTCTTAGTCCGGGGAAAATGGGTCAGGAGAGATTACGTACCGCCCATATAAGTAAACCACCCAAGCCCATTTTGTTTGCAAAGTCGATCTTCTGCTTGAAGGTTTCTTCATCGTCATACGAGACCCACTGGTCCTGGTTCCATACGATATACTTGACGGCATCTTTCTTGTCGTATATAGGCTTGAGCTTTTTCTGGTCGATGATCTCAGTGATTTCTTTGTATGACAGTGTGCCGGAATTTTTTGTACAAGATCCAGGTGATGCTCCAGCTTTGAAGTTGCATCCCGGCTTCGAGCACCCTGGGTCGGCCAATTGAAATGAGCGGCCATAGAAACCCAGACCAAGATTGAGCTTTTTAGCAGGTACATCGTTCCTCCATAGCAGATCAAGAGCGTCTTTGATCTCAGACATGTTTGTGTGAGCCAGGACATGGCTCCCGATTGGATTGGTGCTGTCCCAAACACCATGTAGATCATAGCCTATCAAGTCTTATTAGCTTTACGATCATATGAAATCAGCTAAAGCTTCCATACTCATGACATTGATGAAGTCAACATGCTCGACAGCTCTCAAATCAAACCCTTTTAAATACCAATAGCTGGTAGGGATTGTGAACGAAGCCTCATAGTGGCTGCCGTCTTTGATGAATGCGTCTTTGAGTTCTTTCAGAAACGTAGTAAAATTCGGGCCGTCTTTTTCATGACCACCTCGACCTGGTGCGCCCGGGTATTCCTGGTGGAAGACTAATTAGTACACAGCAGTTGCAAAGACCTCAGGATACGCACCCAGTCAAAGTCTACACCATCAAAAGCATTCTCTCGTAGAAAACTTAACAGATTACTTATAAACTTGGCTCTATTGCTGACCGAGCTGACCATATCGCTAAAGACTGGTTGGTAGTCGGTGCCATTGTCGTTGAAAGTCCAACCTCCAACAGCAACCACAGTCTTCAAGGCACGATTCTTCCTTTTGAGATCCGTCAGGTCTGCGAAGAGCGATTTTTTCTGATTGTCCATGGGAATGATCTGAAAACCACTCGGGGAGATGTAACCGAAGGAGAAGTAGAGGTGTGTCAAGCCCTCGACTGGGATCTTGTCAAACGGCATGCCGCGGCACTCACTATCGTGTGCCCACGATTCGTAGTATCCAATGACTCGACTCTGTACGTCTCCGCCCGACGCGCCAGAGCCAGGTTGCTCGCACCCACTCTGGCAGCCTTCGTCCTTATCTGAGAAGAGATCACTTAGCTATACTTGAAGGATTCGAATGCTGCAGGAAACGCTGCAAGTGCTAAGCACCCAGGAAAAGCTTACCTTTGCCTTTCTTGCAGAAATCCTCAGTCATGCCGCAGAAGCCAAACTGACTGCAACACACATTGAGAGGGCATTTTTTGTCATGCTCTTTCGCGAAGCGGCCACATTCTGCATAGGCATCGCAGTTGCTCCAGCACTTGTCGTTCGGTGATTTGCCATCAGTCCCACAAGCTTCGGGGCCGTAATTACAATAGCCGGTTTTCTTTGAGCAGCAGGCTCCATTCTTGCAAGATTTTGATTCCGAGCAAGAGTAGTCATCTTCTTTGCCGTCTCTAGCGAACAGGTTTCCGGCCACAGCAGGGCACCAATGCGTGTCGGCATCTCGTTTGACTTTCACAGAATAGTCAAAAGGTCTGCGACGAGTTCCGCCTGGACGTCAGACAAGCCTCAACCAAGAAAACATAAGACCCAAGGTCCATCCACAACGTTCAGATTCCATGTGTGGCAAGATAACTCACGAGATGTCCGAGTTGTAACAAAGTTGCGACTCGTCGCTTTCACCAACGTTTCCGAACTTGACGGCACTTGAAGCAGATGTTGAATGGCGTTGATGCCTGTGCAATTGAGGGTGACCTGATACAGATGACTGAAAGATGCAAAGCAGAAAGAAAAGAACCAGAAAGGATTGCCCACGTTGGACTCCACCACTTCTGATAGCAGTGCCATAACAGAAAGTCATGCTACTCGCTAGGTAATAGAACCCGTGTATATTGACGATATGAGAGTAACCGAGATCCTTGGAAAGTTTTTCAGAACGGAAATGTTAACCCATGGAAAGGCTTATATTTAATGCTGTACGCGCTGAATCGTAGGTTGTGATAAGATAAAGATGCTCAGTAGTTTTAATGAGTATTTCCTGAACGATATCGGGGGCGTCCATGGGTTACTCTAGTCCAAAAACAGAGGCGTCTCTAGTGATCTCACCAATCAACATGGGGGGGTGAATGAATCTGCTCCAAGAGCCACGATTTACACAGTTCGTCAGCGCCAATATGGTCGAAGGAGCGGATGACCGTCGACGCAATCTTTGTGTAATCCACTACTCTCACAAGCAAAGCTGAATGAGGCGCCGCATTGGAAGTGAAATATGTTCTTCGCCGTACTAGTTTCAGCATTCTGCAGTGTTCCTGCATATGTGCAGTCAAATGGGTGGTAGGCTGGAAGGTCAGGGATGCGGTCAAAATCCTCACGCACTGAAGGTAATTGGTAGGTGAACCGCCTGACCAGGACCGAAGGATTCAACCAACCGCCGTCAACTAGCTCTAGTCCACAGAACAGTAGTTGTAGCCAGGGGCCGAGCTGTCAGCTGAATGTACCGTTAAGGAACTCGATCCCGACACAGGAAGGGATGGATGCAGCAGCCTCATGGCACAGCACATGGAATTCTTATCCTTTCAGCAGCCACCTTTGGACGCCCGAATAGCAGGAGATTATGACGACCCGATCAACTGCTTACACATTCGCTCTACTCTTAGTAGAGGTCGTTGTTGCTGCATATTCATCGCCTTGCTAGTATCCAAGATGAGCTATCACTTTCGCAGTAGGAAATTGACCTGAAACGTGCGGCAAGCCGGCAGCTACTTAAGGTCTAGCGTAGACTATTTTAACGCAGCTGAACTGGAGGGCGGCACGGGCTTAGCGTGCGATAAACGAGTATACCTTACCTAGAACATATAAGGCTGGCGCTTAGCTCGTGGGGGTACACGTGCTTTCGCCAGCCATCAATTGTCTCCTAAGTTCACGGCCAATATAGGGTCTGGGTCACATATGACTCAAGAATTTGTTCTGCAAGCTCTAAATAAGGTTGCAATGTCTTTCTCTCGGCTCAGCTGGGAATCCTGTCGGTAATGAAGCAACCTGCCGATTTGACATCCTGTTATGAGGAATCCTTGATCAGACCGACAAGAGATATGGTATATCCAACTCCTTCATGGTGCTCATAGCCTTGCCACTCCAATCTTCGTGTGGGAGTATCATTCGATTGATTGGAGAATCTAGCCAGCGGCAAGGCCACCATGTGGTCCTTACCTCATTTAATGCATCTCAGCGCTGTATGTTCTACAATGCAAGTCCGTAGCTCTTATGCTCAATGTCTGACTTCAAGTCTGCAGTACTCTACATTTCTTTCCATCTTTTCTGTCTTTGGTGTGACATGTCTTGCTTTTCTGTGCGACGTTGCCAGATTACCAGATGGCTTATTATTGTATTGATGCTCATTGATACATCAAATACATTTCGTGCTCTTACCAATAATTCATTTCCTTCTAGCAATCTCACTGTTCCTTGTGTCGGTGCTTTATTCGGAGATATCGCTTGTAGTCCAGCCGTTGCAGGGCTCCGCCTAGGCGAGTACTATCCAGAAGAGACGTTGTATAGGACTTGTACTGCCGATTGTGGACAAGCGCTTGCACAGTATGCCAACAATGTCGCTACAGCATGCGATAAACAAATATGGCGGGGCTACGAGGACACAGACATGCCTCTCACCATCATACCGGACATGCTGCGGTACCACTACAACTTAACCTGTTTAACAGACTCTGGCCGCTATTGTAATGCGCTTGCGGCGAAGGCAGCAGCAGCACTACGCCTAGAAGGTACCGAAAAGTCATTCGAGGTGATAATAATCAAGTGCAATTGCATGAAGCTGACCAAAATTTGACCAACAGAGAGACAGGACTTAATTGGTAGATCAATGGGTGTCAACAACTCCACAAATCCGACAAATTCTTCAGATTCCTGCGATCTGTGCTTCATCAAGAATCTCCAGTTCCAGGCCAGCTCCCCATACTTTAGTGGACCCGAGCTTCAGGAGCGATCAGTCTATCAGTCTAAAACATCAAGTTGCGGAGTCACAGGCTATCCATTGGCCACGAGTACTATCCCTTCTTCTTTGTAAGTGAATTCCCTCTGCCATGTTCACGTACAGCACAGTTGCTGATCGGACATGTTGACCAGCTACTACAGCTCGCAAGCATCTGCCGCTCCGTCATCTCCTACAAACACCACGGGATCAAACGTCACTTCCTGTAGAGGCACGACTTACAATATCCAGCCTACTGATGACTGCTATTCCATATCGACGAACCAGAGAATCGGTACAGGCTGGCTTCTGACCGATAATAACCTGCAGGCCTACTGTGCTGATTTTCCTAAGAGCGGATCCCTGTGCCTGGTCAATCGATGCGATGTGTACACCTTGCGCCAAAATGATACATGTTCAAAGGTGGCCAAAGATCAAAGCCTCACGGAAACGCAGCTAAAAGCGTGGAATCCAGTAAGTCCTTGTCGCCACAGCTCTGAATCATGTATACTAAGTTCAGCTCAGATCATTGATGGCGGCTGCTATAATCTGAGAAGGATGCACGGGACCCAGATCTGTGTCAGCTCACCAGGAAAGCCATCCCTAGCGCAAGATACAACAGGAATACAGACGGCGACGGCTCTTTACTCCAACCGCACGTCGACTACCACTTCGGCGCCAGTCGCTGCACTGCCCACCAACGTCGCGCAGCATGTGAACCCGCGCTGTGGTCAATACTACACAACGGTCGAAGGCGAATATTGCAACTTGCTTGTCATGAGATACGCCATATCCTTGGCCGACTTTCTCTTCTTAAATCAAGACGTCAATGCAAATTGCACTAATCTGCTCGCTCAATATAGCTACTGTGTAAAGCCGATTGGAGATAGTAAGTTGGCGTCCATCATGTATAGTGACACTCTCTGATGCGGTGTAGTCGATACGTATAGCGGTCGTCCTGGATATGCTAGTACGGCGTCGATTGATGTCACCCCAACGCTCAAATACGCCGACCTGCCCGAGGCTACCTACACTAAGAAGAACAGCACGACCACGGTGTTTCCGTTAGCCAGTGGGACGCGCGATGGCTGCGGCTCCTACTTCAACGGTGATCGCTTCCAAGAAAATGTGCAAGGAGATTGGTATCCTTCTCAGTGTGCATTCGTCGCCGACGTTTACGGTGTCGACCTGGATGATTTTGCAAACTGGAATTATGGTATGATGTGCTGAGAGATCATGTGTAGTCACGAGCTTACCGCAACAGGACTGGGCGATGTCCGTGCTCTGCAGTGCTCCTTCCAGAAGGGCGTCCAGTATTGTGGTAAATACTACTGGGGTGAAGCAGGTGCCACGACTAAGGTTTCTGCGCTGGTGACCGCCGCAGCGGGTGCCGCAGGATCAGGAGCTTCCTTTGCAGGAGCTCCGATGACATCCACCGCTGCTCCAGACGGTACGCCAACCCCTGCAGCCTCTTCCGACGCCACACGGACCACTGCGGCCCCTACGAATGCCTCTACTTCAGGCGATGCTGCCCCATCAAGTCCCACCTCATCGGGAAATAGCAAGTCATCCTTGCCAGTAAGAGTAAGTCTCTCAGCACACACTACATTTCCCCCTCCTACCACTCTCCTCACCCCAACCTTCATTCCTCGATTGTCAATGCTCACATCCCTCTAGGAGGGTGGTACCAAATCCTGCACCCGCTATGTCGACGTTGCCGAGGGTGAGAAATGCGAGGACGTCCTCAAGAAAAGTTCCCTCAAGATCGAGCAGTTCTACAAGCTGAACCCGGAAGTCAAGCAGGATTGCTCAAATCTATGGCCGAGTAAGTATCGACCACTATGGTAGGATTTTGGGGGCGGACTTTGCTGACCTCTGGTGGTCAGAATATCAGTATTGTATTCAGGCTTCCGAGTAGTGAATCTTGACAGGTTTTGAGAACGGAAGGGAGGGAAGGTCAAAGTTCATGATCTCTGTATAGTATCATTGTCACTTGTGGGCCAACTGGGCTTACTAGGATAGCGTCCTGAGACGTCGATGCCAAGGCCGGGATGAGGGTGTCTTCATGGCTGATGTCGACATCGTTGTTGGTGCTGAGAGAATGGAGTCGGAAGGACTGGACTCTCTTGCAGGACACTGGCATTCGACGCGTGGAATCTGTGGCCCCATATACGTATTTGTATTTAATCCCTACAAATAAGTACGGCATCTATCCGTACAACTCGATGATAACCTAAAACACCGATGTCCCGGTTCCCAATTCCCAACATCAGGAGACATTGAATCTTGTATAATCTAAGTTTACATGGACGAAAACATGTCATTTCAGAAGTATAATGATATAGTTAGATGAGTTCCATAATCTGCACTCCTCAGAATCCTGATATCTGTATACTGGGCATAGGGTTTCAATGTTATGAGCTGTGGTATCTGAGAAGGCGTGGCGCAAAAGGAAGCGGCAAAGGACAATATAGACGTGCTGTAGGTACAATATGTATATCGCTGAGTGCGAGCTTTTGCCGGTGATTAGCTGGAAAGCAACCGCCTTAGTCCTAGGCTAATAGTGCACAGCATCACGTTCATCTAACGGCTTAGATTAGAAAATGTTCTAGATTTTCTTTATCGCTTGAATATTTGCTGTAGATAATTCGCACTCTTAGTAGTTTCGATTCAAGGATACCAAGAATGGCGAATTGATGTTTTGGTTGTTGGGGTTTTGGGTTATCATAGAAATGTACGGATAAATGCCGTACAATGGGTCGCACTCCCTTACCGCTCCGTCACACTCTGCATGACCTGCCCCTTTGCCTGCCTCCAAATGTCCAGGATCGACTCCACAGGCTCGTACCCGGACGGACCAATGCTCCAGTCGAGCCTCGGCATGTCAAAATCCCTTGCCCCAGCACCCTCCCATGTCCGTTCGCCAGGAGCGTGATACCTCATCGCAAAAGTGAACCACCGACGACTTCTGACCTGCGTTCTGAGGGTCATGCGTTGCAGTCGCGGCATTTTGGCGGCAGCCTGCGCGGCCGCTTCGAAAAGAGGGTTGAGCTTGTCGGGGTCTGCTCTCCTGCGGAAGGGGCGTGACGGCTCGTCACCCACAGCGATGGCCACGTTCCTCTCGTTGTAGGTGTCTGGGGTGTTGGGGTCAGGACTCTGCTCTGTGGTGGCTTCGTCGGCTTCAGAACTCGAATCGTCGGTCTCGACGCCGTCGTTGTCCTCTGATGAGACACTCGCGTTGTCATCTTGCGTGAAGTACCAGTCGCCGTTGGCTGCGTTCATGCTGAATGCGACTTTGACCGAGACGAGATTTGGCCAAGATGGTGGCTTGGTTTGGGTGCCTGGCCAGAAAAGTGACGGCGAGATCACGATTCCACCATCCAGGTCAAGATGGGTCAGCTTCTCGGACTGTGAAAGCGAGTGGATAGCAAGGCTCAAGTGGTCGGTTGTGGGGAAAGATGGCAGGAGGGCGCTCAGGGGTTTCATCTCGTGGTTGTCCGGGGGATTGTAGGAGATATGCAATGCTAGTTGCTTCAGTGAGCCTTGAGGGATCATTGGTAGGGCTTCAGCGAAGTCTGTGAGTATCGATAGGCTCTGTCAGCCAGAACCCATGTTGCAGTGTCCGTTGCGCTCAAAAGATGGAATAATGACCCACTGAAACGGGTCTGCTGCCTCAATCGAGGATCCCTCTTCTCTTTATCATTAAGTCTCCAGCGAAGGTTGTCCAAGTTAGGGAATTTACTAGCGATCATTGCAAGTGAGCGAGGCTCAATGCTGCGCAAACCCGAGGATACAAGGAAACACGATATCTGTGGTATTTTCTGAATCCCTTCAGCCGAGTCAAGCTGGAGAAGAGAAGACTCATATCGGTGCTCAAAAAGATCGTGACGGCGGTTGTCCTCCCGTTGGCGGCGATGCTCCTGGTACTTTTCCCAACCTCGGTATCGACCGTCCATGGGAGAATAGCAGTCGACGATGCACAGAAGTAATGAAGATTCAATGGGAGCATTACTATCGTCCCCAGTCGCTTGAAGTTCATCGTGCCAAGACCGAAGCAAAGCAAGAAGGTCTTTGATGGCGTTGGTGAACGTCTTGTTGTTAGCTTGCTTGTCAATCTCGGTCTCGAACTTTGCACAAGCCAAATCGGGATATGTAGGAAGTACGACGTTGAATTCAAGCCGTCTAAGCTGTCTTCGGCGATGTTTGACCATGATTCGAGAGAAATCCTCTATTTCTGTACTTTTGATAGAAAGTTTGCGGAAAGTATGATATTCTATCGCATGTTGCCATGACTGTGAAATAGTAGCGTAAGTTGGAAGCAAAGCCCGACCTGTTTGCGGGCTAAAGCTTTCGTCTTCATGCTCCCAACGTTGTAAGTATGAAGCGACGAGATTTATTATCTCTTGGGAAAGGTCGGTCATGTCCACAGACATGGCCTTGGCCGAAGATGACCAGGGCTGGTGCAAATGAAGGATCGTCAAGGTCAGAGTGTCTTCACCTCATCAGTATTCCATGGAATTGAACAGACAATTCTGCAACAGTATCAAACAACCGCGTAGAAGAGTTCACCTAGTAATCGTCCACACTTAGTAATCGTCCGGCCTTATAGGGTTAGTACCCTATAAGGCTACCCTAGAGCTTCAGATTTTATCATTTATAACTTCTCATGACCTGAATTCTGTAAAATTACTATCTATAAATCTATTTAGTATGTTAAACGCACCGCTACCGTCTATTCCTCTATCATGCGAGACCGAACTAGGCAGGGAAGATCGTATAGAACTAGCCTACACGGCCTGGATCGAGGCTAGGGGACACGGTAATAGAATCCTATTAATCACGAAGGCAGCTAAGTAATATAGTATACTAAAGAGTATACTCGCCGATAGGATTAGGGGCCGTAAACTAATATCTAATACTTATAAAGGCTAACAGCGAATTACTCCTAGAGAAGAAGTAGTACTTCTAGCCTAGGTTCTCCGTCTTTATATATAAGGTTAGCTACTAAGGATAGAGTAAATACGCTTTATAACGAACGAAATCCTTCTTATAAAGGATAATAAAACCCTAATTAGACTGAACTAGCCCTAGAAATTTATATCACGACACCCGGAGGTAAAGATAGCCTATATTCTACTACTCGATAAGGAACGTGCTATAATACAGGATCCTAAGGTACTATTAGGCTAGTTTAATCTCTACCTACGTATTAAGATAGAGTACGAGGTAGATAAGAGGGATATTTATAATATAGATAAGAAAGGTTTTATATAAGGGGTAATCGCTAAGCTTAAAGTTATAATACCTAAGTATAATAAAAAGAAGGCTTATATAATATAATATAGGAATCATGAATAGGTATTACTTATTAAGTACGTCTTAATAGATAGTAGATCTCTACCCCCCTAGATCATCTTTAAAGGTAAATTAATCTAGAAATCTTGGAAAGAAGCTCTTAAATCAGGCGAAATTTATATTAGCAAGAATAGTTAGACTGATAATACGATCGGGTTTAAATGGCTTTAAAGGGGATTTAATTAAGAGACACGAGCGTACTAAAAAGGAGAATATTAAATACTACTAGTTAATAGCCATGCTTCTTATATCACGATTATAGCGATTTAGTACTATATAGATTATAAGATTATTCTTCTTTACTTACCGCTATATATAATATATCTACTTCAGCTATTAGACGTTAGTATTTTTTCTCCCTTAGCGACAGCCTATAAATCCTACGTCTAGCGAGTTATACGTCTAGGGGCAAGCTACTATATCGATAAGGTAGACTTCTTAGATATCTATTAATAGGCCTAGTAAGAAGCGATAATAGTAGTTAATATAAAGAAGGCCTAGGCTATAGTAGGACTATTACTATTCAGGCCTGAATTAATTCTATAATATTTTCCTACGACTCAGCTACCTTAATAGTATAATATTAAGATCCGCCCTACTATACCTCCTAAGGTAATAATCACCTTAATTAGCCTTAACGGGAAATTTCACCTCGTATTAACGCTAGCTAATGCTCTATATATTTAATAAATCCTATAGTATATTACGTAGACCGGAGTTAAGACGTAATAACCTAATCTATTAAATATTCTATAAAAAGTAGGTAAAGCGGCTATTTAAGTAATAGCTAAGTCTATAATCCAGGGCGTTATTAATATAGAACTTATAGAACTTAATAGACGGAAGTAATAGAAATCTAATCATTTAAAGGGGAATTATAAGGCTGCTAGATTTATAAATAAAGCGGTACTTATAGAATAATAGACTAATTAGGCTAATAAAGCGTGGAAAGCTGTCGTTACTACCCTGAATAGACTCGGTCTAGAAATCTTTAAACCGAAGGAAAAACCCGGTCCCAAATCACGTCCTACTCCTAGGAAGAAGCCATTACCCCCGGTAATCAGGCTAGTAGTTATTACCCCTTTCAGGTCCCTTATAACCACGTCCGTAACAGCGATCCTATATAGAACTAGAGTACCCCCGACGACGGCGATATAGGAAGAAATACCAAGTAAAGGGGACTATACTATCGCCCGTATAACGACTAAGCGACTAAAAAGACTTATTATCAGGTTACCTATTAGAATAACTACGGCGGAGTTAGAACGGGGCCTACGATAGCAAAATAGCCAGCAAGGATAGGAAGGATAGGAAGGACAGGAAGGACACGTGATCAGAGGAATCAGCTAATTAGGACGAGGTATGCGAATAAGAAAACCTCGTAAAGGATAATTTAAATAGCTTAGAAACAGTCGCTTTATAGATTTATAGCATAAAGTAGACGTTATAGACTATATTTATAATGTTCTAGGGTACGCTTATAGGGGTTCAGCCCTATAAGGCCGGACGATTACTAAGTGTAGACGGTTACTAGGTGAACTCTTCTATCAAATAAAAGAATAACACCTAGGATCTAGCATGAGTGTTTATGCCCTTAACGCGCGTTCCGCATATTCGTGATTGATGCTCGCTTATAATTGGTCCCTGAGTAACGAGGTAGGAGTGAGTGGAGGCTAAGGTAGGCCAAAGTTCTAGTTAGCCAACAGCTGAGAAACGAAAGGACATGAGTGCTGTCTTTGATACGAAACGATCAGGATTACGGAGTATTAACTACGGATTGCCTCGTTATTCTCCTTCGTATCGCACTTACGGAGTACCCTTCTGTCATCGATGCTAACTCTGAACCGAATCGGCAAAAAGCTAGGATTCACCTACTTCCAGTCTAGCCCTAACGGGTTAGCGTTCCGGAGCTTTATATGTCCGTACTCCGGGGTCTTATCCCAGGGTTCCTTTAGGCCAGATTACTGTCGCTTTATAGACCTATAGTCAGACCAATTATAAGAAATACTTTGCTACAAGACCTGTTTAGTTTTTGACGCTCTATAATGCTTGCAGCGAAAACCAGTAATCAAAATCGATATTTATGGTAGGAGAGGGCGTGAACTAGAAGTAACTTTGGACCACTGGAAGTAGGTGAATTCTTCTCTCGGCTACAATGGTAGGGTTCGACAAGTGTTACCTTCAAAATACTGTCCCAGCCACAGCAACGGTTTTGGCAGGCAGGGGAGTATGGCTGAGTCTCACCTCGGATTTATGCATACTTTACTGTGTAATGCATCGGCACTTCGCGTAGACCTGCCGCATCATCTCCACATCCTGCCGCCAGAACCGCCAAAAAACAGGTTTTACCATTTACGATTTGAAAATGAGATCCTTTTACCATGATGTCGCACGTGTATTGCGGAAAGTGGATTGTGGCTTCCATTACGGATTATCGCCAAGTCAGAATCAGCATGGCATTTCATTCAGCGCTCACGATGCCTGGGGCTTCGTGGCCATGTGTATTTATGGTGAAGGCCAGATTCAACACCACCTCATCCATCTGTCATATCGGCCATGTCTGCGCCTTGATCCTGATAGGCTGCTTCTTTCCATAGTAGTAGTCCCTGTTAAGCGGCACTCGAGTGGCCCCAATCAGGCTAGAGTCATTTCCGAGGCAAACGGACATCAGAACGATTGGTCCAAATCGACGATCCCAAAGACCATAAAGGCCTGGTCAGCCTTCTCCGGTAGACTCTCATTGGTCAGCGACATGGTGAAACCCAATGAAACCGGGGGTTTGTGACGCAATGCTCCAATTGTCCCCACTGGCGCCTGAGAGCAATCCCAGCCCCGCCTGGATTTCTTGTTTTGAAGCCACACTTTGAGGCGCTCTGCCCCCAATTCAACTGTCGTTGCTACAGGTGACCGCATGACGTCGCGACAGTGTCCAAGTGGCGGAGAATTACATTAAATGAGTGAAAATCCCAGCCCCCTTTTATACACGCAACAACGTACAAACTGTAAAACCCTTTCAACACCCTTCCTCCCTTGCTTGATCATACTGCTCCGTTTATGACAAGCGACCGACCACGCTCCTCTGCCTCTTACGCCTATTACTCCTTTCCCCCAACTCCCGATCGTCATTCTCCAAAGGAGAGCTCCAAATCATCTTCGAAAACTCCATCCCCTCAAACAGCTCGTTCCTCTAAAAGTATGGCACCTTCACCAGCAGCGGGTAAGACTCCCGCGAAGGCGCCAACAACACCCACCAAATCTGGCAAGAACCCAGCATCACAGTCGACCTCAAAGCTTGGTCAGTCACAGACCGCCAAAGACTCACCGAAAGGAGCCGCATCATCAGCGACTAATACGCCTAAAGGTGCTGCTGGTGGCGCCGCGGACAAAGCTAAGGGTACTGCTTCAGGAGATACCAAATCTCCTAAACTCCCACCAAGGCCCAAGTCCGGTCAACAATCCAAGGGCAACACACCAAAACCACCAAAGCTAGACAAGAAGCCAGCAGACGACACCAAAAAGCAGGCTGAAGACACCGCCAAGGACACAACCGATGATTCGGAGAAGAAGATAGATATGAAAGATAACGACCCAGCTGATGAAGCGGATAACGAAGATACTGACGCCCCTGTGGGCAAAGTCAGCCAAACTGGAAATGAAACTGGCGAAGACGTAAGCTCCGCTGTCTCAACTGCTGAAGGCGAGGGAGACGACGCTGTAGGCGGTGCCAAGGAGGCTGGTGAAGGCGCAGGTGAAGACACAGAGACTGGTGATACCGAAGGTGCCGAAGACACTGCTGAAGAAACTGCTGAAGAGACTGCCGACGAAGCTGGCGGGGCTACCGATGCTGCCAAAGGTGCCGCTGGCGGTCTTGCTGGCAAAGGCAAAGAGGCCGCGAATGGTGCTCAAGAGAAAGCCAGTGGTGCCCAAGACAAAGCTGGTGAAGCTAAGGATGCTGCTGGCAATAAGGCTAAGGATGCTCAAGGAAAAGCTGGTGATGCCAAAGATACTGCCGACGACACAGCTGAGGCTGGTCAAGAGAAAGCTGGTGATGCTAAGGACACTGCCGACGACGCAGCCGAGGGTGCCGAAGGCAAAGTTGGTGATGCTAAAGATACCGCCGACGACGCAGCTGAGGGTGCTGAAGAGAAGGCCGGTGAGGCCAAAGACACTACCGAAGACACGGTCGAAGGTGCCAAGGAAAAGACCGGTGATGTCAAAGACACTGCCGAGGATGCGGCAGACGAAGCTGGTGAAGCTGCACCCGATGCTGAAGATGTTGAGGATGGCGTTGAAGATGCCAAGGACACGGCCGAAGACGCTGCCGAAGAGCTTCCAGTTGATCTCTCAGTACTCAAGGGTCTTGAAGTTGGTGAAGGCGGAGAGATCCTTGGTGCCGACGGAGAGCCCATAGGTAAGATCGAGGAAGGTGATCCGGAAGACCTGATTGGCAAAACTGTGGATGAGAACGGGGAAATCCTTGACGAAGATGGCGACGTCATTGGACGCGCCACCGTCCTTCCAGGAAAGGCCAAAGAGCTTGCAGACAAGGCAAAAGGTGGTCTTCCCAATATCAACGTTCTTGATGGTCTTGAGGTTGGTGAAGGTGGAGATATCATGGGCCCTGACGGGACACCACTTGGTAAGATCACTGAAGGCAATCCAGACGATCTCATTGGCATGACTCTCAATGAAAATGGGGAGATCGTTGATGAAGATGGAGACGTCATTGGTAGAGCAGAGGTTGTCCCTGGAGAAGCCGCCGATAAACTAAAGGAGGGTGCCGCGAAAGATACCGCAGAGGATGCTGGTGAGAAAGCGGATGAACCTACCGAAGGCCTTCGTGACATCGACGACATCGCCGGAGGTCTCAAACCAGATCTCGCAATCCTGCAGGGAAAGAGAATCAACAAGAAGGGCAAGATTCTCGACGAAGAGGGCGAGCCGATCGGTCAACTTACTGAAAACTCCGACGTCAAACAATGCGCTGGCAAGATGCCCAATGAAAAGGGAGAAATCCTCAATGACAAGGGCAATGTCATCGGCAAGGTCGAGGTTGTTCCTGGGGAGGCCGCCGATCAGGCTATGAGAGATCTTCATCCAGAGTTGGTACAAGAGCTTGAAGAAGCAGAAGCCGCTCAAGAGGCCCCACAGCTGCCCGACCTCGACATCTTGGACGGTTTAAAGGTCAACAAGAAAGGTGAAGTCCTCAATGAAGATGGCGAGCCAATCGCTAGGCTCTCCGAGGGTGAGATAACCGAATGTGCCGGCAAGAAGATCAATGGCCAGGGCGAAGTTCTTGACAAAGAGGGTAACGTCATCGGAAAGGTCGAGTTGATTCCTGAAGCGTTCGATGTCCCTGAGGCCGAAGAGGGCGAAGAAGAGGGCGAAGGCGAAGGCGAAGGTGAGGCAGAAGAGGCTCCTAAGCTCCCAGGCCTTGACATTCTAGATGGCCTGAAGGTCAACAAGAAGGGAGAAGTCGTCAACGAGGATGGCGATACTATTGCCCGCGTTTCCGAGGGCGAGCTGGCTGATCTGGTAGGCAAGAAGATCAACGCCAATGGAGAGGTCCTCGATAAAGACGGCAATGTTATTGGTAAGGTGGAGCTCATCCCCGAAGCTTTCCCTGATGGTGTTGCCGAAGAAGCAGCAGATACTGGCCCAGACTTCACTGTACTAGAAGGATACAAAGTCAACAAGAATGGTGATGTTGTCAACGAGGATGGCGAAACTCTTGCCAAACTTGTGGAGGGAGACCTCGAAGCTTGCAAGGGAAAGAAGATTAACCCCCAGGGTGAAGTCCTTGATGCCGAAGGAAACGTCATTGGCAAAGTCGAGCTCGTTCCTGCCGAGGGTGAAGCAGAGGAGACCGGCCCCGAGCTTCCACCACTGTCAATCCTGGAAGGTTGCAAATGCAACAAGCAAGGAAAAGTTGTTGATGCCGATGGCAACCCACTTGGTGAGCTTATTGAAGGTGACGCCAAAAAGCTTGCAAAGATGGGCGCCGAATGTGACGCTGAAGGCCAGTTCTGGGACGGAAAGGGACGTGTTATCGGCAGAGCACAAACTCTACCCCAAGAGGACGACGATGAGGAAGCTCCATTCGCAGGTCTCGAGGGTCTAATCGTTGTTCCTGATGGATGGGTCGAAGACGAAAACCAGAACAAGGTTGGTATTTTGACTGAAGGTGACCCCAAGAAGTTGGTTGGCAGAGCCGTGGACGAGGATGGAGACGTTCTTGACAAGCGTGGTAACACTGTCGGTCATGCCGACCGCTACGAAGAGCCTGACGTGGAGGAAGAAGCTCCTCTCGATACTTCAATACTCGAAGGTCTCCCAGTCAACAAGCAAGGCAATGTCGTTGGTCCTGAGGGCGTCCCGATCGGCCGTCTTGTCGAGGGCAACGCAAAAGAGCTAGCGGGCAGGAAGTGCGACAAGGATGGCCAGATCTGGAACGATCAAGGCAGTGTTGTCGGCCGTTGTGAAGTTATCCCTCCAAACGAGCGCGAGGCTAAGCCGGAAGGTCCTTTCGCCGGCCTCGAAGGATGTGTCGTGGTCAAAGATGGCATGGTTGAAGATGAAGATGGAAACACCGTCGGCGTTGTTGTCGAGGGCGACGCGAAGCGACTTGTTGGCCGTGCTGTTGATGAGGATGGAGATATCATTGACAAGTATGGTAACGTCAAAGGCCACGCCGAGCCATATGATGAGCCTGTAGAAGAGGATGTGGATCTTTCTTCGCTCGATGGCAAGGTCGTCAACAAGGCTGGTAATGTCGTTGATGAGCATGGCACGATCTTCGGACGTATTGCGGAAGGCGACCCAGCTGAGCTAGCTGGCCGTAAGGTCGACGGTGAAGGTCATATCTGGAGCGACAACGGGAAGATTATCGGCCAAGCAGAGCTCCTTCCCGGCGGTGGCACACAAGCTCCTGAAGGGGCGTTTGCTGGATGGGAGAACCTTGTTGTGGCCAAAGACGGTATGGTCACAGACGCTGCAGGCCAAATCGTCGGCAAGCTTGACGAGGAATCCATGCCCAACGCCGAAAAGCTTCTAGGCCGCAAGGTCGACGAAGACGGCGAGATTCTTGACAAAGCTGGAAACAGCATTGGCAAGGCCATTCGATGGTCCCCAGAAGAGAAGGAGCGAAATGTCAACCCAATGTCAGGCCACAAAGTCAACAAAGACGGCGAGGTCCGAGATGAGAACGGTGAGCTGCTCGGAATGGTCACAGACGGTCATCTTCCAACACTGGTCGGCCTTGAGGTCGATGACAACGGCTACGTAGTTGACAACGACGGCAACAAGGTTGGCGAGTGTACCCTGATGGCCAATCTCCAAGAAGATGATGGGCCTACGGAAGAAGAGATCCAGGCGGCACACCGCGCCGACATCGCGAAGAAGATGAACAACATCGTCGTACAAACCATAGAGAAAATGGAGCCCGTATGCAAAAACATCACAGAAGTAAGTACCATCCTATCCTATCATCATTACCTACACAAGAAACCAAAACCGAACTAACCCCCTTCCCCACAGCGCCTCGACAAAGCCGAACGCACCCCAAAAGAAGAGCTCGACGAAGAAGAAGTCGTCAAAGACGTCAAACCCATGATCGAAGAAGGCAACCGCATCCTCCAAGAATGCAACGGCGCCCTCCGTGGCCTCGACCCTGACGGCTCCATCGCCGCCACCGCCAAAGCCCGCTCCCAGTCCGGCGAAGCCACGTCCGAAGAGCATGCCCTTGCCAACTCCCTCAAAGAACTGACGTCGAATATCGTCAAGACGATCGAGAACGCGAAGAAGAAGCTCAACGATATGCCGCATGCCAAGAAGGAATTGAATCCGCTGTGGGGCCTCCTCACCGAACCCCTCTTCCAGATCCTAGCTGCTGTTGGGCTGCTGCTCAGCGGTGTCCTCGGCCTCGTTGGCAAACTCCTCGGCGGACTGGGTCTGGGCGGTATCGTCAACGGTCTACTCGGCGGATTGGGTATCGACAAGTTACTCGGTGGACTGGGTCTGGGAAGTATCACGAAGTCATTGGGTTTTGGTGGCGGGAAGAAGAAGTAGGTTGGGGGTTGCGATCGATGGAAGTGTGCTCTTTTGGTTAGAAATTGTCGTCATATATTATGTGCGTGCCTGCATTGGAAAAAGCGGGTATATTTAGCATGCGTGTGGATACCTTTATGTAATTAATATAATTCCATTTCATTTCACTCTTCTTTATATGCTGTGGTATGCTTTCGTTGAACTGTTTGTGCTTGCGATTGATAAGTTGCATTGATCCCAGCGGCAACGCGGGCTGGAGATCATATCACTATAGGATCGAATAGGGAACAATGTTGAATTCTGTACTGAATTTGGAAAGCGCAACCCAGCGTACATATTCAAAGCCTCGAAACCTGCTCTTCCCAAATAATTCCTTCTATCAGTTCGTCAAGACTCTCACACTACTTACCTATGCGAGATATGATGGTCAACAGCAACATGGTATCTAAATTCATCATGACTATATGCAAGCTTCTGGCTTGTCACCCTTACTGAACACTGTACTTTTGTAAGACTTCCATGATGCCTTGACATGGTTACCCGCCCATACTCTTTGGTCACAGTATGCCTACATGAGCGTCGACCGCTGTAGATCTCACAGAGATTGTCAATACATCTAGTCGCCCTTTCGCGGGACACTTCCCGGCAACGCCTGCTTCTCCCCTACGAACCCATTGCTGGAAGTCTTAGCCGAGGCCAGATTTTGGCCAGGCGCAGGCTTCTTCGTGATCGTGAGACAGTTGATGCCAAGATAGGCACAGATGCTATTGATGACCAGAAGCGCCCACCGGAAGTAGACTACTAGAGCGAACACGAAATAGGCCCTCAGGTACCATAGTTCGACGCCAACGCTCACTGCTGGGAGGCCAAGACGGGGTAGATTGCCCAGGATGGCGCCTCCGATTAAGGGTATTAGCATGACGGTCCAGTATGGGAACGGCTGACGAGTCAGATGGGCCAGGATGATCTTTGTGGTCATGCGGCCGAAAACGAAGGACATGGTTAGGCAGAACAAGACTAGCCTGTTCTCACGCATTAGGGTCGAGTAAGGCGAGTAGAGCCAGGCGCCAGTAGACCCCACGAAGACGAAGATTGGCGTCCACTCCAGAAAGACCGGTGCTACAGGAAGACCGTTTGCACGACGGGCCTTGACAACGTTGTATACACAGGCCGGCAAGTGAGCGATGAAGAAAGTTGCTAGGAGCATGGGGATCCATACGTCGATCACGGTCGATTGGCCGAATATCTCAGGATGGCCGAGCAGTTCTGCCATGGGACGTTGCCATATCTGAGGGCCCCAGTACCCTGACGAGATCATGAACGTACAGGCCAGTATGAGTCCCTCTGTCAGTTGGTTAGCGAAAATCAGCCGATCGCACCGTGAATTTACCAGTCGGGCCGTTGAAGTATCCCAGGTAGAGAGTATGAGTATGGTAAGTCTCCCATGTCGAGAAGAACATGGGCAAAACGGGTATCAGAGCGGTGAAGACGCCTTTAGGTGTAGACCCTAAGCCCATCGCTGCTGTCTCACATAAACTTGCTAGAGTACAATTCAGAGAATCAATTCCGTGGCTAACTGCAGGTTAGCACCTTTTCGCCCCAACACATTCCAGACACACTCAAAGAGCTCGCCTAGGCCACTGGACTGTCCTGTTCTGCGAGCCTGCTTTCCGTCCACATTGTCCATGGTCGAATACCTAGCCCGCAACCCATTATCAGCTCTCCATGTGTGCAATGTCTCTCTTGAACCCCAGCTCACATCCACAGCCCAACAGCAAAACTATAATACACCCATGAGGAACCCTAGGGCTTGTTCAGCATCCTAGGTATATGACCCATCATGAGGTACCAATTGAAAGGGCGTCCTCGTACCGGTCCAACCAGATCTGGTATGAAGATCTCCAGGCAGATGACATTGGCTAGGATGAAGAAGAACCCCAAAAGAGTCACCATATTGGGAGCGAGCCATAGTGGAAGTAATTCAACAAAGGCCGTCCACTGTCGTGAGGAATAAGCAATTGATCATTTGACGCTCTATTGTATGGACATACATAGTATGATAATATGTATTTCGATATCAGGGATTTGTCGACGCTGGAGTACTTGTAGGATTTGAGGTGCACAAGGGCATCTTCGGAAACACATTCATGTGCAGCTCCGCCTAGAAGGTCTCAGAGTTTAGTATTGATCTTATAGCCAGCGAAAACAACAACGCAAGCTGCTGAAGGTCAATACTTGCTTTTTTCCATGCTTCCCATTCCCTCAATCGAAATTGTCTCTTCGTGATCTTGGTAGAGAGGGAGAAGGGACATGGAAAAGCGAAAGCAGCGCCGGATCACCGCATGTTCTATAGTGAACCAATTCGTTACATAAAGCCGAAGATATGAGTATTAAAAAGTTCGTGGGGGTAGCAGCTGTTAAATGATATGATGATTAATAAGTCATCTATACGTGGTTTAGGTGTAGTATAATAGTATTATAATAACTAATGGATAGATATAGCTATATAGAATGGAATAACCATTATAAGAAATCTCTATTAGTCTACTAAGGCCCCCTAACTAGTCCTAATTAGTAACTACCGAGGTTAACCCAGCCTAAATTCTAATACTCCCTCTTAGATCGGTAATAATAAGGTAGGGTCCCTATTATTAACTACTATATCTAAATACCCTTATACTTTACCTAGAGCTAGTCCTAACTATTATCTAGCTAGGCTAAAGTTAATAGGACTAATAGGTTTTATAAGGGGGTCCGTATATTAAGCTTTAATATTAACCTATTTAAGATAGATTTCTTTAATTTTAGAAATTAGTTAATAAATTAAATAGTATCTTATTTAGATATATTTTATAATAATATAATTAATTAGGTTAGTAGCTAATTTTATAGCTACCTAGTTATTAATATTTAGGAGTACTAGTACTACTCCCTTATTATACCCTAGCTCTTTAAGTATAAGGCCTAGATATAGAGCTTCTTTATATACCTTTATTATAATAATATATTTAAACTTATATATAGATATTACTACTAGCTTTTATAATTTAGATTATTAGGTAATAGGGCTATTAAATAGTTTATAGATATATACTTTAGTAGAGCGAGACGTCTTATAGTTATTATAATAGGACGCGTTAGTAAAACCTACTAGGCCGTTATTCTTACCTAATTAGTAGATTAGGCTATTATTAATTATCTTAGCTAGGTAATATAATACCCTTTTCGCCGTATTTATATATTATAGAGAAGGGTTATAAAGAGAATAACTTAGGGTATTAATAGTATAAGTAATATTAGGCCTAGTTATAATACTTAATTAATTAAGTACTCCTATAAGGGACTAATAAGCCTCCCTATTAGATAAGGGAGTTATATAGCTATTAGGGGTAATAGTAATATACGCCTATTTTATAAGCGACTTTACTAGTAAATAATTCTTTATATTAAGCTATCTTAATAATTATATAATATATTTTATCTAATTAACTTAAATAGACTATTTATCTAGATTCCTAATAATATTTATACCTAGATAGTCTTTTAAATCTCTTATATACTTAAAGTTAAACCTCTTATTAAGTTTATTTTTTATATAGGTAATTAGGTCTTAATTATATACTATAAATAGTAAGTCGTTTATATACGCCGTAATAATAACTTTTATTATAGGGTTAATAAATATATAATAATTATATTTAAGGTAATTAAATCCTAGTAACTTAAGTACCTTATAAAGGGTCTTATACTATTTATAGGATACTTACTTAAGGCTATATAAAGCCTTATTTAATTAATAGGCGTATCCTTACTAGCTATTAATAAAGTAATATAGTTACTCTACCTAGATTTCTTCCTAAATAAGTAATTCTAGGAACGCCGCGATAACGTCTAAATACTTAATAACTAGCTTATACTTAATAATTAGGGTAAGAATAAGATATTATTATAATACCTTTAAGATTAATAAAAAGGTCTTATTAAAATTAATCCCCTTAATTTAGTAGAAGCCCTTAACTACCTACTAGGCCTTATACCTACTTATTTCGCCTATTAGCCTATATTTATAGGATAGGACCTATCTTCCTAATAAGATATATACCTTTTAGGGTAGCTTATATAGTATTCTTTATATCTCCTACTTAATATAGTTAGCTAATTCTTCTTTAGTAATAGCGAGCTATTTCTTATTATTAGGCCCTTAAAGGGCCTTATTAATTAATATTAGATAGGGACGCTCTTTATTAATAGTAATAACGTAGGTAAGTATAGCCTTAAACCTATTAGGGTTATTAGAAGACTTTAGGCCTCGCTTATTAGTCTAGTTATAGTTAATTTATAGTTTATTATAACTAGAATAATATAATAAATTAGGAATAATCTTTTAGGATTTACTATTCCTAGCTAATATCTTATTAATAATAGCTAATAGTATTCTAGTAGTAATTTAGCGTATCTAACTATTATAACTATTCTAATTTTAAATATTTAATATTTCTAACTCCGCTTAACTAATTCTTATAATCTAATTATTTAACTTATATTAATTTAACTTAGGTAGATTATCCTAATTATATCTATTTAAACTAGTCGGCCTACTTATATTATTAGTTAGGCCTAATACTAATTAGCTATTAGGAAGAGTTATTACTAATCTATTACTAGAGTTACTAGTATTATTAGTATTTTTAGTATTTTTAGTACTATCTAATACTCCCTTAACACCCTATTAATTAGGAGGGGGTACTCCCTCTAAGACCTTACTATTATAATCTAATTAGTCTAACTAGAGGTAGCTTAGGAGGTCTATAACATAGTTATTACTATCTTCTCTATCTACTAGAAGCTTATTATCTTCTATTAATAGTATAACGGCCTTTTTATTAAATATAATATATATTAACCTAATAAGATATTATCCCTTAATATCTTATACGCGGTAGATACTCTTATTATTATAGCTAAGGAAGTAATATTTAATAGCCTTATTATCTAGTTTCTTTTTATTTAGTAATATATTAAATAAATAGTACTAATATTTAAAAGGCTTTAAGTATATTAATAGGGGTTTAAAGCCGTACTATTTCTTAAAGGGGGACTTCCCGTCTTTACTAGGTATAAGGTTCTTAATATAATTAATATAATAGATAGCCTTACCCTAGAACTCTTAAGGTAGTCTAGTATTAATAAGAACTATTCTAACTTTATTAAATAGTATCTAGTTCTTTCTCTTAATAATCCTATTCTAATATAAGTTATATAGTACTAACGCGGTTAATTATATCCTATTCTCTTTATAGATCTATTAATATTTATAGCCCTAGGCGAGTTTATTATTACTCTAGATAAAGGCTAGTTAATACCCCTAATTCTTCTAGTATTTTATTCTAAAGGCGAGTTTTATTAGTAATTCTCCCCTACTAGATATATAGTTTATAAGAGAAAATCCTAATGCCTTATATATAGATATTATTATATTAGTATATCCCTTAAAGGTAGTTATATATCTAGCTAATACTAGGTTAATATACTAGTATTATCTAGGGATAATAACTCTATATATAGGTATTTATAAGGGTATTTAAGTAATTTTCCCTAATATATAACTTTTATATAATTCTTATAACTCGTATTTTTATAGGCGATTAGCGGCCTTATAATTAATATTAGTAGTACGTACTATTACTTTAGTAGCTTTTATACTAATATAATTATATTACTTATACTATTAAGTTTATAACGCGTTATTCTTAGCTAGTATAAATAATTTAAGGTGAAAGGCTCTTATTTATTATATCTATATTATTTCTAGCTAGTATATCCTATTATATAAGAAGGCTTATAATACCTCCTACCCTTATTTATTATAAAATATCTCTTTTCTATTACTACCGACGTACTTATATCCTTATAAGTCTAGCTAGGTAGTTAATAAGAAATTAAACTCTATATTAGGGACGTAGTAAATATTAGTTAATAGAAAATTATTAACTCTATTATTAATAACTACTAGGATTAATATTATCCTAATACCCTTAACTTTTATTAGCCTACCCCTAGTAGGTCTTAATACCGTATAATTCTAGACTAGTAAATAGTCGGTAAACTTAGAGTAGTCCTAGAAGGTATACTCTTAGTCCCCTAAGTTAATAATAATCTTATAGGACTTATTTTATTATAGGTTATACTTAAAGTAAGTGGTATAGGATTTATCTTATTTTTATTTATCTAAAAGATTTTACTTACTCTACTAGTAACTAGGTGTTACGACCCGTAACCTTTAGAGGTAGTTAGGGTCTAAGGTGGATCTCGTAGAGAGGAGTATTAAGGAGGAGGCAAGTAGGCTTCGTATTAAACTAGTCTGGTATAGAATTATATTTAGTATCTAGGAGATTAGTCTAGTAGATAATATAAGTTAAGCACGAAGCTCCTATCTAGAGGGAAAGTAACGCTATCTATATAGATATAGGAAATCTATACTCGCGCTAGTCGCTAGCGATCGACCTATATTAACTAAAGTAATTAGTCGAGCGATCGCTCGACTCGTTATACTAAGGTATATTCGACTTTAGTAAGCGCTTATAATATCCGCTAAGGCTCTAGTACCTAAGGTCGTAATATTACCCCTTATCCCCTAAACCTTTATCTTAAAGGTTAGATAAATACTTATATTATCTCGTCCGTAGTAACGTCGTATTAAACTATTAGATCGAGTGACTTATAAGGGAGTAATTATAATAGTATTATGTCTGCGATACGCAAGATCTTAAAAGGAGTATTAGGTATCTTCTCTTTCTCGGAGGTACGCGGAGTATATTCGGCTCGGAAAATAGTATAAACCGGCCGTACCTGTTATCTACTTCTCTAGTACTAATAAGGCTATAGAGAGGCTCGAACGTAAGGAGGTGGAGATAGAGGTAGCGTAGGAGGCCGCTAATGAAATCGCTTATAAAAAATAGATGAAGCTGAAACGCCTTCGTTAATAAAAGCGTTTCCTAAAAGAGCGGGAATAACGGATATTTAATAAGGGTCTTAATAATATTAAGGAGTTAGAACGTCTAGAAGAACTTAAGAAGGCTAGTAAAGTCGAAAGGGCACTTAAAGAGTATCCTACTTTCTTAGAGTTCGAGGGTTCTAGAACTCTTTCGCCTAGAGCTCTCGAGTGGATCGCTTAGGGTATATCTAGGTTTAATAATACTATCAGAGGAGCTCTTAGTAGTTAACGAGATTCGTAACTAGTTCCTAGGTATTTTCTAATTCCTCGTATCCTTTCTATTTTACTAGGTAACTCTAACCTTTTTATACTAGAATCTTTTCGGCTTTAAATTCATTCTCTTCTTCTATTTTAAAATAGAAGGTTTCCTATAAGGGAGTATTAGAGTCTACTTATTCTAATATAGAGATATAGAATACTAGATAGATTTTAGTATTAGGTGGAAGCTATAACTTATAATTAACAGGTCCCTTCTCTTAAATTACTATAAATGGTCCGACTTTAATATAGTCCAGTTTCTTACTTAGTCTTATACTCTTTAAGTTTTTCGTAAGGAGGTATACTTTATCCCCCTTCTTTAGCTAAGGGCCATTTTTTCTTTTCTTATTAGCCGTCGTTTCCGTAGATTCATTTCTTTTTCGGATTTCACCTTGCATTTCCCTATGCAGGTGTTTCAGGTCTAATATTAGCACCAAAGCTTTTTCGGTATCTAGTCCTTGCCTTAGATCTAGAAATAAATTCGCGTGTCTTCCGTAGTTAGCGAAGAATAGTGAAAGCTTTATAATATTAGATCTTTTATCGTTATATACTAATTATACTATTAGGAGTAGTGAAACCTAATTATTTTGTCTTTTATTAATATAGTATCTAAGATACGTTTCTATTATCTAATTCGTACGTTTAGTTTACCTATTAGTTTACGGATAATACGCAGTTAATATTCGTAATTTCGTTCTAATTAATGCGATCAAGGTCTTCTAATAATTTAACGTGAAGAGCTTGTCTCTATCTAAGGTTATTAATTCTAGTATATTATAATCTCTAATAAGTCTATCTAATAATATAAACCTAAGCTAACTAGCATCGTAGGTTTCTTTATATAGAATTATAATAGTATACTTAGTAAGTTTATTAATAATTACTATTATTAAATCATACTTGTCGTTTATTACCGGGTTAACTAACTAAGGTAGTTTCACGACGAAGTCCATTATAACATCCTTTTATAAGGTGTCTAGGACTTTAGTAAACTAGATTTGTCCGTATTTAGCGTGTCTTATAAACTTATTCTACTAGTAATATATATATTCCTTAATATATTACTCGACTAATACTCGCAGGTTCGGCGTAGTATATATTCTCTAAATGAGTTCTAAGGTTTTTAAAACTCCTAGATATCCTATTAAAGGATTATCGTAGTGATCTCTAATTACTTCCTTAACCGCTTTTAGTAGTAAGTATAGCTTCTACTTATATAATAAGAAGTCTCGGCTAGGCTATTACTTCCTAAGCTCTTTAGCTAAGGTATCTCCAATATATGCTTCCTTTAAGTCAGGAACTACATATATTATAACTTAAATAGTCGTAGCTAAACCCCTTATTAGCACTAATAATCCATCGTTCTCTTATTTCAAGATAGGTTTTATTATAATATCTTTTATCTATATATAGTCAGATCGTCTACTTAAAGCGTCTGCTCTTCTATTATCTTTGCCTAGGGTGTACTAAATTTTAAATTTATATTATCCGAGAAGCTCAGCCTATCTAACTTGTCGTCGATTTAATTCTTTAGTTATTATGAATCCGACTAAGTTCTTATAATCGGTAAAGATAGTAAGCTTAGAATAACTTTCGGCATATACTCTCTAATACTATAAAGAATAGATAATTACTAAGAGTTCTTTGTCGTATATATCGTAGTTTTATTCTATAGCTGTCATTTTTCGTGAATAGTAAGCTACTAGATACTATTTACCATTGCTCTATTAATATAAGCAGGCTCTAATTATAAGGTCCGAAGCATCCGTTTTAATATATACGGGTTCTCCGTTATAAAACGTATAAAGTACGGGTAGATCTATATAAGCTTGCTTTAATTCAGTAAATACTTTCTTTTAGTTAGTATCCCATCGAAATCCCGTATCTTTCTTCGTGATTTCTATTAGTGGTAAGGCTTTCTTGGAATAGCCTTCTATAAAACGTCTGTTAAAGTTAGCGAATCCTAAGAATCCTTATACTAATTTAATATTATATAGTATAGGCCAGTCCTATATAGCCTGAATTTTTTCAGGGCTTATACGAACTCCTTCCGTTATTACTATAAATCCTAAGAACTTAACTAAGGTCTTGTAAAACTCGTACTTCTCTAGCTTTAAAAGGAGTCCCGCTTATAATAAACATGTTAATACATCTTATATATAAAGGATATATTCCTTAAGAGTCTTAGAGTAGATTAATATATTATCGAGGTATACGATCGCTATTTAATCTAAATATACTTATATAATATTATTAACTAGTACCTAGCAGGTTACTAGTACGTTAGTAAGGCTAAACGGCATGACTAGGTATTCGTAATATCTATACCGAGTTCTAAATACTATTTTCTATTCGTCACCTTCTTTTATTTAAATTAAGTTATAAGCTCCTCTAAGATCTAACTTTGTAAAGATCTTTATATTAGCTAGCCGGTCCTGCAGCTCGCTAACGTTAGGTAGCGGGTAACGATTTTTTATTATTATATTATTTAACTTTCGATAGTCTACGTATAGTCGTAGTAATCTGTCTTTCTTTTTTATAAAGAGTATCGGATACCCTGCTAGTAATTTGGATTCTCGAATAAATCCCTTTTTAAGGTTCTCTTCTAGGCACCCGCGAAGTACTAAGAGTTCCTTTTTAGATAACGTATAAATAGGTCTAAATATTAGTTCCTTCCCTAGTTCAAGTTCGATCTTATAATCCTAAGGTTAGTATTTAGGCAGAGCTTTTACTATTATCTCTTTTATAAAGAGGCGTTTCTATCTTTAATACTCTTATAAGATATTAGGAGTGCTGTTAGTTACTCTAAGAACTCTAACTTATTAACCCTACGGACCTTTACTAGTATCTATTAAGCCGGATCCTTATTCTTTAAGGCTATCCTTCTTTAAAATTAAGGTAATACACGCCTCGACCGTCTTTTAGTTTAATTTCTTATCTACCGTCGTCCTCTATCGGCGTGTAGGGTGGAATCTAGCGATATTACCAGTTCGCTTAAACTTAAGTACTTTTCTTTTCCAGTTAATTACTAGGTTATACTTCTCTAACTAAGGCATGCCTAGTATAATATAATAAGTAGCCATCCTAACTATATCGAAGGATATTTCCTTATAATACCGTTGAATTATAAATAGTAGCGAGGTTATCTCCTCGTCTATACTTCCTGTTAATAGTTTTAACCCGTCGGCCATCTATAAGTTATATAGGTCCTTCTTCCTTCGTATTAGTAGGCCTACTAACCGTACTAACGCTTCGGAAATAAAGTTTCCAGATGCCCTAGAATCTATTATTACTATGGTTCTCTAACTATTAATTCTAACCGGTATATTCACGTGTATTATATACTCTATTAAGTATAACTATCGTGTTTTAAGGATCATGATATTAATCTCCTTATACTTCCCCGTAGCGCAAGGGATTACTCTTTTCCCGATTCGGGGAGAAATCCGGTAATTCTTTTTTATCGCATATGTTTCTTACACTTATTATAGAAACATGCGTACTATTCCGATAAGTAATACTCCTTTACGTCGGTATCGTACTTAAGGTGTCTATAGAGACTATTATACTACCTTTAATTATAATTTAGAAACTATTTACAACTTCTTTTTATTACTAAGTACTAATTATAGCTTAGGTCGTTATAAGCCGTCTAAACTTTTCTATACGTGCGTATCCTAATTACTTTTCCTAAGTTTCTCTTTACTTAATTATAGATTAGGTACGTCGTATTAATATAAGCCGTCTAATATATTACCCTATATTATAGATATATTAAGTCGTTCCTAAATTCTTTCTATAGGAGTCTATCTAATACTTTGTCTTAGTAGAATTCTATTCTTTTCTTAAGTTCTGTCTATAGATCTTTTAACGTGGAGGCGCGAGATTCTTTAAGGTATTTCCCCTTGCTCTTCGTGGGTTTATAGCTGAGATCTTCCCAGTCTAAATCATTATTTTCTCGGCCTTACTCAGGATATTCCTTCTAAGCCTAACCACCGTTACTATTATTATTAGAACCTAGTTCTTTTAACTATTCGTGAATTCGCGTGAGTCTTCCTTCGATTCTTCCGATATTTCTTTCTTTCCTAGTAATCTCTTCGCGTAATTCCTCTTCTCTAACTTTTAGTTCCTTAATACTTTTATCTATTAGCCTATTAATAAGTGCTAGTAAATCTTCTATAATCGTATCTAGCTCTTCGTCGTTATACTCTACCTCTAGTTAATCCCTTAGAGGTCCAGTCGTTTTAATTAGTATTCTCTCTAATACATTTAACTATAGTCGTTTCACTATATTTTTCAACCTATAGTCTTTAGCGATGTGGCCCGGTTTACTATAACTATAGCATTTTATTACTTTTCTATCCCCTTACTACTTCTTACCCCTGAGTTTTCCCTTTTTCTAAGTGAAGTCTAATTCTATTAGCATAGGTCTATAAGGATTATACTATACATGTTTCTTATTATAATATCCTCCGGAATAGATCCCTACTCGTCTAAGTCTAGCGATACTACTATTATAGCGTAATTCTATCGCAAGCTCGTAGAGTTAGTCGTTAATTCTTACTACGGCTTTAATAAGTATATCTAGCGTATTATATACTACTCCGTCTTATATAAGTTCTTTCTTAACGTTATCCTTTAATCCTCTTTAATATATTATTATAAGTGCGTTATTATCCTAGTTTATCCTCGTAGAGTATTATTAAAACTAAGTTAAATACTCTAATACTAACTTCTTTTATATTAAATACTAGATAACTCGTATAGCCATACTTTCTTTATTTAAAGGTCTAAATATTCGTCTTATCTTAACACGGAAGCGTGTAAAGCTTTCTATCTATACTTTAATAGCGACGTTATTACTATTATCGGGGCCTTCTATATATCGCTTAAGATATAAGGCGGACTACCTCTAGGCCCGTCCTCTTATATAAGTTATTATAAATAGCGGTTACTTACCTAACCTAATAGCGTCCCGGTTAAAGGAGAAGTATAACTATATCTATACTAACTACTCTTCTAACTTGTCCCAGTCGCTATAATACAGGTCCGGTTTAGTAATCTTAATACCATCCTTTACTTCAGCTATTATTAACTGTCGTGAACCGCGTTTACTTTAGGTGGGGTTCCTTTCTCCTAAGGTACTTATCTTAAGGGTACTTAAAGTATTACGACCCGTGACCTTTAGAGGTAGTTAGGGTCTAAGGTAGATCTTATAAAGAGGAGTATTAAGGAGGAGGCAAGTAGGCTTCGTACTAAACTAGTCTGGTATAGAATTATATTTAGTATCTAGGAGATTAGTCTAGTAGATAATATAAGTTAAGCACGAAGCTCCTATCTAGAGGGAAAGTAACGCTATTTATATAGATATAGGAAATCTATACTCGCGCTAGTCGCCAGCGATCGACCTATATCAACTAAAGCGATTAGTCGAGCGATCGCTCGACTCGCTATACTAAGGTATATTCGACTTTGGTGAGCGCTTATAGCGTCCGCCAAGGCTCCAGCACCTAAGGTCGTAATACTAGGACCTTTCCTATTTTATTAATAATTATTTTATACTTCTAGCTCTTTCTTTATTTTAGAGGTAAATCCCGCTAGTATAAGGTCTAGATAAGCGTAAAAATAGGTATTAATATTATAATTATTATTATAAAAGGTATACTTCTTGCTATTACCGCCTTAATATCTATTATTTTAATATTAGCCTACTTTTAATTATTTATTAAAATTACTAGTAAAAGCCTTAATATTCTTAGTCTTATTAGCTAGGTCTCTATTAGTAAGTAATATAGTATTATATTTAAAGTTAATATCTTCCTTCCTAGAATAAGAGATCTTAGTAAGAGTATAAACTATTTATTTTATATACTCCGGTAGACCTTTCTTAAAGATAGAGGCTAGAAAATCTTAATATAAGGGAGTCCCTATTTACTCTAGCTAGTTCTTATACTTACTAAACTTAGCGAGGTAGGCGTAAAGGTCTTTAAACTAATTAAATTAGAGGGCTATTAAGGTAAAGAAGATTACTCTTCTTATTATATAAGACTCTATCCCGTATAATAACTTTAATTTTACCTATATATCCTTAGCTATTATAATCTTCTTAATTATAATATAAATAGCTAGCGTATAAGTAATCTAAATAGTAGTAAGGGCTATCTTTTCCTTCTTAATATATTTATCTTATAATTTATTAATAAGTAGTACGCCTCCTTTAATAGGCTTAATTTAAATTAAAGGTAGGTATTTAGGGTTAATAATAAGATCTAGGTTATTAATAATAAGATAGTTTTAAACTACTACTTCTTATTACTTATAGTTCTCCTTACCTTTAAGCTTCTAGATTTTATAATAGTTAGCTATTATACTATTAATAATAAATAGTCTAGGGAATAATACTTCTAAGACTATCTTAAGACTTATTAAAAAGCTTATTATATAAATTACGCGGTTCCTAGGTTACGTTAAACCTAGGCTTATAACTTATTAAATAATATAATAATTAATAAGTTATTTATATATAGTTTAGGTATAGTATAATAGTATTATAATAACTAATGGATAGATATAGCTATATAGAATGGAATAACCATTACGAGAAATCTCTATTAGTCTACCAAGGCCCCCTGACTAGTCCTGATTAGTAACTACCGAGGTTGACCCGGCCTGAGTTCCAACAGCAGCGAGGACCCTTTAACTTGGCGCTAGCCAGCTCAACCGTCGCTAGCTTCACGTTATTCCTGAATGCTCGCTTGCTCTCCGCTTAGATTCCTCCCCAAGCCGTTTATACACGCTTCAGAGTTAGAGAATCTGCAATGCAGGCCTAATTTCTCTCTACATGCTCCAAATACCTTCCGTGACGCAGGTCCGTCCCCCATCCTGCCCGCAACATCAAACACAGCTAATGTGCGATGCTAAGGATGATCTCAACGCTTTTCACATTCGACATTTCGGGTCTGCTGTGACTGCAGCCCAAATTGTGCCTACAGACCATAGGTCGGACGATGCAGCAGCGCAAGAGACAGTGTTCGAGGAGGAGGACGATCTTGGCTACTATCCTGACGGCATCAAGCGAACCCTGACAGACGACCAAATTGCGATGTTCAGAGACAGCGAGATCTATTCTATACTTCGGGAAAGACAGGTTCGCCAGGAGAATGCGGAGGCTGACGGGGATGATCCATCAGATCATTCAGTCTCCGGTGCTGCCGCAACACCAGAAGCTGTAATACCCTACGAGACAGAGATGGACGACCAAGGACGGGCTGACAGGCATCAACCCGGAAACAGCCCCGTTGATCCTCAAGGGACTTCTCAGACCTCAGCGCCGATTTTCAAACGCAAGCGAGATTTCAAAGACTTGGGTGACAGATCTGGGAAGATATCCACTCGCCGGCTTGTGCGAGAGCTCGACTCTGCCACGGTTGAAGATCAAGTGTTGGACTACGGCGATGAGCCGGCTGAACAGCTCTTGTCTACACACGCTCACCCTGAAATAGCAAGTGCCGATGATGGTGCGGACCACCACGGCGAGAGTGCTTCTGTCCCGGGGAAGAAAATATGGTGGCCGGTCATCCAGGCTACTTGAACGCCGCTACAAATCACGTCGCAGTTATCGGTCAATGTAAGACCTTCTATATACTTGGCTTTCTTTGCCCGGTCTTCGCATGACATGATGAAACACCAATATCGTCATCCTTAGGCGGACATCCTGCGGATTCCCGTTCAACCCTGGCTGCGTTTTGGCTTTAGCACATAACCTTTCAAGGGGGATAAAGCAGCACATGGCGAACACAATCTTCTCTCTGAAACTAAATTGCTTACCATCTTATACATCCGCTTTCTTGTTGAAATGCATCAGCTAATTGTTCTTTGGATCAGGGACTCCCCCTTTGCGTTCGCCCACTGCGGACTGGCAAATCTTCCACTCTCCAGTGTTGTATTAGGTATATCATAAGGTGAGCTCGGTGGCACTCTTGATTTTCATTTACTAGTTCCTATCTCTCCCATCAGTTTTACACCTCTACACCCGGCAGGTTTCAAGCCAAACAGTCCATAAGCTAATCATTGTGCTAGTGCTAAGTGCACTATAGAATCTTTTTCCGGAACATAGACCAGATATTCTCACTGCCTTTGCGAAATTATACAGCAAGGAGACGAGACTGGAAATCGACACCTACGTCGACACAATCTGTACGCAGTCAAGTGTGGGAGTAGTTCTGCTTTGAACGCGGTCGAAAAGCAGAGATGCGACGATTGTGGCCAGTGGTCTGAAGATGGAAGCTCTACCTATGCTGAGCGGCTACGGAGGGAGACACATTCGTATGGGTACGCGAAATAAGGAGTGTTATTTACTCAAGGGAGCTGTGGCTATTGGCCGAGATAGACACATGGCGACTGAGATATGCGACAAGCTTGCGGAGAGAGGACATCTGACTTAGGTATGTCGATGGCACATGAAGGGTGGTTGCCATCGGTCTGTACCGCTCCGTTTTCCCTCGTCGAAAGTTGGTAGCAGTAGCATTTTCTCTGGGGAATCGACGAGAACTGGCCATCTGCAAAGACCGAGATCTAGTCTAAGAAGTCACGCTGACATAACCCGAAGACGGGGCATGCAAAGCATTGGAGAGGTAGTATCGAAAGGCCACAAATCTCAGAGCCATTCTGGATCAGACAAGGTAAGAGTGGGTGCGCTGGTGGGGAATAGTGGGCAAAGATCAGGAGTCATAGGTGCGCAAGGTCTTCAGCGATCGAAATATCGTACGCGTGTCCTACGGCGTCAAAATCTGTGGTCTGGTCGAGCTATTCTCTATTGACGTTCAAGAGTAGAGTTTCGCCGCAGTGGGATTTGTATGAGGCTAGACTACGAGCAAATGGCCATCTCGATGTCAAGCACGGATACTCCATAGAGCTTTCGTAGACACAAGAGGTGCGCAAGCTCTATCAAAGAATTGGACTCTACGGTGTGTAGTGCAGCACCAAACACCCGAGGTCGCTTACAGGAAGCGAGCATGATCATTGTCCAGTACAGCAAGGATTTCTGGTACTTTATCTTCCGAACCTAGCATACCATTGTTGGTGCAGATTTCGGTGTGATGTTGGAGACTCAACAATGGTCGCTGGCGAGAAGGCAGGAAGCGTCGATACTGTAGGGAAATACAATGACAACATCACAACCTCTTCGGCGGCCGGTGGGAGCTCGAGCGTCGACGATTGCGTACCAGTCTCGGCACGATCCATCACTCACGCTGCGCTACTCGATGAATGTGTGAATTCTCCGACGGAAGCACTTGACCGACGTGGGTCTCGTTCATCGAAAGGATGAATCGGTGTTTTATGGCCTTGCATGAGCTTAGGGATAGCTGCATAGGATTCAATATTACTAGGGAAATGATCTCCGCTGTGCGTCAAGTTGTGGATCAAAGAGGAGAAGATGGAAAAGATGCCGTCCCAAGGATTGACCAATCAAGTATCAGTATTGATGCCCCTGGTGCGCTTGAAGCTATCACGCCTCTCAATACGGTCTAGCTGACCACGCTATTGGCTTGGTGGAGCGAGCATGATGACAGATATGGTTAGCCTCAACGGTAGCTTCTCCTTCCGATCTTTGGAAGATTGCCGATCTATGCCTAGTCGGGATCTCGATGACGCCACAAGTTCGTTGAATTTCTGAGTGATCCACGTTCTCCATCCACTCTCCACACCGACGAAACCAGCTAAGAGAGCTCCGCGATTTGCTATGTACTGTCGACTTCCCCTCTCGAGGAAATCCTGGCGTCGTACAACTCCTCGACTTTTCTCCAATTCTCCAATAAGCTGCAGCATTAACATAACAGCTCACAAAACCCACTGTTCTTCCTTTAGTTTACTCAGCGGCGCGTCTGGACGCATCGCTCTTGGACATGTCTACGAGATCACGGTCCCGTTCAACCCTACGGCCAGCCCCGAGGCAAGGATCGTCTGAACGATGTAACAAAATTACCAAACTTGATCCAGCCAGCAGGGGCTCTTCTCCAGGCAATATCAGTCGGCGAGTTGCGAAATTGAGTCTCTACTCGTCGAAGTCCGGGAGAACGTCGATAGATCAACTGAAACGTCCAATCTCGATAACTCATGAGATTCCTCGAAATACCAGCATCAAACGATGGGATGGCAATCGAAGAATGACTGTCAAATGGGATTCGATACGCAGAGTAAGCACATCTATGACATGTCGGATATCCCTCACAGCTCGATGGTAACCTAACGCTACCTTAGGATCCCGAGCTATGGTTCGCAAGTGGAGACTGTCTTGTTCATTTCTATGAGCGAGGCCACTCCAGAAGGGGAGCTTCTGTTCGAGTCTCACATGCAGATATCGAGTCCAGCAATTGCGGGCCTCTACTGACTCGCTACCTCACCAATTTGGTGCCTGTCATACCCTCATCGATCTCAGAGTACGACAATTTTGTGGATGCTCCTGGATATTTCGAGGACCCTTCACCGCCTGCGAAGTATGAGCTCTATATCCCAGCCCCAACAGATCTGAGCCGAGAAGAGGCCTTCCGCTACCACCTCACTACACGTAATTTCTTCGCCTGGATGTTTGACAAGCCCGTTGTTGGGGATTACTTGGGTGGCGCCCTAATTGCGTTGTATGAGCGGATGAATGAGTTCAGACCGAATGAAGAGCAGAACGAGGACGACATCCTGGCCTTCATTGACAGCCAGGGTTATACGGACTTCCGAGACTGTTGCGATCATGCTCTGGGCGTTCTTCAATTTGCGGAAGAGCTTGAACTTACAGAACTTTGGACTGACGCTTTTGTGCATTGCGCTGGAATGTGGGGAACACTGGATAAGAGTGCAGAGTTCGCAGTAAGTGTCCTACTACACAAAACGCGTTTCACCTTTATTGTCCCTGACATATTTTCAGCACATATCTCGTACCTCACAGGCTCTCATCTCGAGGGCTCACCTAGAAATGGATCTACGATTGGAACGTGCCGGGGCTTCACTTTGCAACTTCTTGGAAAACGATCTATCGGGTGCCTACCTTGGACTTAGCAAAGAGGCTCACCTACATCTGGAGCGTTTCAGGTCCTTCCTTCATACTTTCTATATCAATAAGCATGGTTACTGGCCGCCCACCTCGGGAAGCCGCAATAGTGGCTCCCTGCCCAGGGCCGTCTACTGTTCCATGTATTTCGAATTTCGCAACCTATACGAATACTTAGTGGACGCAACGTCTGGGGTCGCTATTCAGGACAACAAGCCGGTCGATGGCGGCATCTGCGTTTACCAGAACATATTAGCTTTCGACAGGCGAAACAAATATTCGTCTCTACCGCACCCTTTGCCCCTAGTACCCAAGCTTCCTGCTCAGCTGAATCGCCCGAAATCATTCGGCAGGCTTTTCGGCAATCGGCAAGCAAAACTGGATAGACGGATTCGAGCCGTAGATGCTCTATCTGCGGCAAGAAATATGGAAGAAGACGAAGTGATGAGTTGCAGCCTGGTCCGCGAGTATCAATCTTTCGAGAAGTCCTGGACCATGAGAGAGGATTCAAACGTGTCTTGCGCTGACGCCCGCAAAGTCCGATGGATACTAGTATATGCAATTTTGCAGACGCTAATCTCGGTCACTCGCGCACCAAAAGAAGTCCGGGACACAGAGGGGGTGGCATATCCTTTGTGTTGCCAGATCGGCGGCACGCCCCCATGGGTGCCAGGGCAGAAGAGAAAGGTCAAACACATCCTTCAGCCACTCAGGACCTCGCTTCGGGATTCGATTCTCGAGCTCGGACCCGACATGGACATGAACATCACCAGCGCCAAACCAAGTCCACTCAATGTTGTCCCGGCTAAGAGCAACTCATTCACCTTCCGTCGCAAGATCTCCATCCCCCACAATATTTCCGTCAAATCTCCACAACCGATCAGGGCTTCATCGTGGGAAATTCTCAACAATAAAAGTTACAACGATGTCAGTCCGATCGACATGAGCAACATTAGCCCGTCTCAAAACGATACTACTATCCAGCCAAATCATCACAACATCAGCCCCGTCTCAGATCCCACCACGCCATCGACGAGCGAAGGTGCTGGAAGCGGAGGTTGGAGTCCAAGCTCCAGCGAAAACGACATGGATCATCCTAGCGTCAACGGCAGCGACGGTAGCAACTATGGTGACGATGAAGCCGAGGAGGCTCCCAAAGCTCCTGTCAAGCCTGCCATTCCCATCAGGAAGAGACCTTCGGAAAGCAGTTTTGTTCTTGCGAGCTGGAATCCAGAGGTCGATCAGTATATTCGGTCATGATTCGTTCGAGTGATAATTTCGCAATTGCGTAAGCTATGGCGTAATTGGCTGTATTCCGTACGGACTTAGGAGCGTTGCTGCATCGCTCGATTTCGAGATCTTTTGTGATATCCCATCTAGCGATTCGTTCTACGTTCATATAATCTACGCTAACTAATTAGTTGAAAATGAGTCAGACATGGCCCACTGTTCACCATCACCACTCTCTCCATTGTACCTGTCCAACGGTCTATCCAACCTGGACGATCATAGTGCCACTCCACCCCTCTTCATCACTCACTTCGCACATGCAAATGGAAATGCAAATAGGAATGGATATATGATTCCTTCACTTGATTTCGACAGAAACATACGGTAGAATAGCTCACGTGCGTAGACGGACGTTATCTATCTATTCATCTATAACCTAATCCCAGCCAGCCAGCCAGCCAGACGGCCTCGACAGCCAGCTGCATACGGCCTATTCTGGGAGTATTTGTTTTTTGGGGGGTTTTTTTGGTGGGCGACCGATTATTAAATTAGACTAGACTAGACTAGACTCGATTATCTTGGGAAGGGGAGGGAAAGGTTGGTGAAAGGTGGAGGATGAGATGGGATGGGATGGTGTTATAGGTGGTGTTGTAAGTGTAGTGGAGGCTGGAGATTGGAGAGCGTGCGGGTCTTTTTGTGAAGGGGGGAGGAGGATGGGATGGTGTTATAGGTGGTGTTGTAAGTGTAGTGGAGGCTGGAGATTGGAGAGCGTGCGGGTCTTTTTGGGAAGGGGGGAGGAGGATGGGTTGGGTGGTTTTGGTGGGGGGGGAAGGGGATGGGGATGGGGATGGGGATGGGGATGGGGATGGGGATGGGGATGGGGATGGGGATGGGGATGGGGATGGGGATGGGGATGGGGATGGGGATGGGGATGGGGATGCGGAT
>JAABUP010000624.1_pt1 | contig 76085 bp, 103 predicted proteins | sample 5559201 | NCBI WGS metagenome assembly JAABUP01 (sample SAMN10711887, study PRJNA513373) | rock metagenome | isolation source: Antarctica rocks | place: Antarctica | reverse complement strand
AACAGGGTGGGGGTGGAGGCATCAGTCGGGCAAAGCAGCATGAGAGCAAAGTTGTTACCAGCAGTGTCACGCTGGCGCTTGTTGCCGGCTCTGGACTGCTTCTTGGGCAGCAGGGAAGGGGGCAGGGGGGGCGGGGGTGGCAGGGGTAGCCTTGCTGAGGTCCAGTTGGCATCAAAGGCACTTTCTGCATCTTGGCAGATTTGCCAGATGTCACTGCCTTCTGCATTGTAGATGCGGCAGTTCTGCCATACCTGCACTCAGATTTATCCAGTCAGACGCCTGTTAACAGCACCATCCGGTTGGCAAGATCATGCCTCACGATAAAGCTGATAGTTGTGATAACCCTGTTGAGCCTTGATACAGACTCGGTAACAAGCAGCAATTTGATGACACTGTGATAGCATCAGGATGCACTTGCCATTTTTATCACTTTGCTGTCTAAAGCCACAATTTACTCAAGGTGCGGCAGAAACAGTTACTTAAAATGGCTCATTGGTGCAAAATGCCTGAAAATTGTCACTGTGAAGGACCTCAAGCCAATTCACAATGGGACGGACTGCTCAAGCGTGTGCCTTGTCATCAGAACACCAGAAAAATCTTCTGCATCATTGCTTCCAACAACCCATTGCCTCAGGCACAAGCAGCAGGGGCGGTATTGCACAGTACTACCTGCACTATACTACAATGCGGTATTGTACAGTACTACCTGTACTACACTACAATACTGCCTGTTCTACTGTCCACAGTACTACCTGTCTGACATCTGTGAGGGCTTCCAGAGGTGTGTCATAGCCATCAGCCTTGGCCCTGCCTAACACCGTACCCAGGTCCATAGGGGTGGCTATCAGCTCCCCATATCCTGGTGCTTCATCCATCAGCACAGGCTCAGCAAACAGAACAGCTTCTGGAAGCCTCAGGACTGTTTCTAGAACCCTCTGCACTGCAGCTGGCCAGTTCCTGGGCCAATCACTCATGTCTAGCGCAGCCTGCAAATGGACATCCATGGCGTCAGGCTTGCTCTGCACATCGTGGTGTGTAGATGTGTGAGGGCAAACAGAGCAGCATCTGGAGTTTTCAAAGCTAATTTTTTGGGCCCTCTGTACTGTAAGTTACTGCATTCAGGATTCAGGCACTTGTGTACGCCTGATAGGTATCTAGCAACCATTGCTGGAACACCTGTGTAATGAACTCATGAAGCAAGGTAACAACCCACAAGCTTGGCTTTCCCGGCTGATCTAGCTTCTCAATCCAGCATTTCTGTGTTCTCTACACAATCTCAGCAGCGCCGCAGGTGCATGCATGATTTTTATGAAAGCGCATCAGTCATCAACATGAGTGCTGCCAACAGTGTCACACTCACAGGTCTAACCAGCCGCATCTGAAGAGCAACGACTCACCAGTTTGGCTTTCCTGGCTGCTTGAGCCTCTCGGGCTTCTCGTTCAATCTCTGCAGCAGCTTCGGCTTCGATTCTGCGCTGCTCTAGGCGTTGCTTCTTCTGCAAGAGGCGCGTGCAGACAGGGCAGGTGTACTTGTCATCCTCGGTCATGTCCTGCAGCACACAAGCACCAGAGATTTGTTGCTGCACAGACATTTGTTGCTGCACAGAGAATTGTCGCTGCCCAGAGATTTGTTGCTGCACAGAGATTTTTTCGCCCCCGCTTTTCAGCAATCATAACAAGAGCCTCCTAAGGCTCAGCCTGGAGCCTGTCAGGATGAGCCATGCAGCTAAAAGCTTGACCAGAAAGCACCAAACACGCATTACCTATGAGCTGACGGCTGCACAGTCAGGACGAGCTATGAATCTCATAGCGTGACCAGAAAGCAAATGACCACGAATTTACCTGTAAGCTGATGCTTACGCAGTCAGGATGGTACCACTGGCTGCATGAGTCACACTCAATGAACTCCCGGTCAGAGTCATCAGGCTGCCGACAGATGCAGTACAGTTCCGCCGCCTGGCTCCCCTCCTCTTCTGCTTCGCCTGCTATCTCGCTCCCGTCCGGGGCCTTCCTCTTCCTCTCAGACTTTGGCGCCGCTTTGGGGCGGCGGGACTTTTTGGTTTCCCGCTTAGAAGTGCCCGGCTGATCATCCAGGCCGGCGTCTGATCCAGACGGCACACTGTACATCAAGCGATCTATGTAATATAGTCCTACACTTTAGTGGTTTTGGGGTTTTGGGCTAAACTGTAAATTCCTATAGTCCAGTTAGTTGGTATGGCCCATCACAGTTGTCAACGTCGCAGTGCATCATACGGCCTGTGTTTCTTGACAGTTGCAGACAGCATCAACAGGAGGGGGAAAAGGCTAGGGACAAAGAGGAAAGTGCGTCTTGAATCAGCCAAAATGACCTCTGAGTAATGCCATAGAGTGTTGAACTCCACAGACTCACATGAAGGGTGAAGGCATAGATGAACTGCCATCAAGCAGTTGCTACCGTGATAGGATCGAAACCAGAGCTGGTCCAAAGTAAGAATTCATTTTGTTTTTCAGGCAGACATGTTTGCGATTCTGTTCGCTTTTTTACAGTGTTGTAGAAAAATGAGAAAAGCATTGCATTGCTGACCTGGTGAGAGCTCTGCCCTGAGCGACACGCTTCAAGCGGGCTCGTTCAACAGCCACCTTGCGTCGCTCAATCTTGACAGAAGCACACTCTGGGCATTCCCACTTCTTGTCCTCAGGAATGTTGTCCACAATCTCCTGCAGCATCAGACTTTTTGGTGAGGGCTGCCATGTTTGCTGCCTTCTGTGCGCATCTTCTTTGTTTTTAACCGTTTGTGTGCACAAATGTATTCCAGGAGTTGTGTTTCCACATCTCAGCGCGCGTTTCTTTTAGAGGCAAGCTTTCTCTCTGCAGGCTTTCAGACAGATTGAGGATGCTGTCAGCAAGCGTGCCATGAAGGCACTGAGACATCAAGCCCCCCACTTGCCGTGATGTGATGCAGTCATGAGTCATGATCAACTATGTGACCTCAAGACAGTCAGCAACTCCCAATCTTGTACCAATGCAGATGTTGCACCACAAGCTACGACTGAATCATGTTGCAAAGGTACGCTCAGACTCTTGTGGTGACCTGTACGCTTCAGGAAGTGGCTTGAACGGACCCTGCTGAATGAGGTACACCATGGGACAGCTTCAGCGCCTCTCATGGAGAACACGCTCACAGGCACAGAGCAGGATGCCTTGCAAAATCTGTCTACTCTCTTATGCCATTGGACAGTAGACCAAATGCACCCAGGCTGTACTGAATCTCAGCTTGAAGGCGAGCATGTCAATGAAGTGTTACCTGTGTAAGGTCCACACATGCCCCATGGTACCAGCGATTGCACCTATCACATGCAATCCAGAGGTCATCCTTCTCAGGATCATCCCCATACAGCTTCTCACAGACAGCACATGCGTCAGCAGCTGCTGCAGCAGCTGCATCGGCCGCCGCCTTGGCCTCCTGCCTCTTGGTCTTGAAGATGGAGGAGGCTGCCATGAGAACTTCAGAGGCTGCAATGACACATGCTCGTTTTACTAATGGTGTCCTTGCAGCCACCACGGCAGCATGGCTGCAATGTTCTGTTGTGGTCAACCTTCAAAAGCCAAAGAGATTTGCAAAATCGGTTGCGAACTGAATACGGGACACCAAATCAGCCTCCAACTTCAAGAACATGAGTGCCAGAGGAGTGGCATTGCACTGGAGTTGGAGCTTGCCGGCACAGGACAAATTCAGTCAGCTATGGACTGGTTTGGGGCATGCGCACATATGCAGGCCGTACGAGCAGCCCTGTGGTCCAACAGTATAACTGGGAGATGAGTGCAGCTTACGCTCAGCATTCCAGCGGGCTGACAGCAGGCTTGCGCTCCTGTTTGCCTCACGCTGTGCCTGCTGTGCTGCGCGCGCTGCCACCATGGCCACATCCCTCCGTCGCTTCTCTTCGTAGATCTTCACCAACCACAGCGGAAGTGTGGACTCATGCACCCATTTGGCAGGGCCCTTGGGATTTGGGGTGCCCTCCCTGCTTGGACCTGCGCCTAGGGTCCTGGCAACCTGCCCTTGGGCCTGGCCAGAAGCTCCTGCTGAAGCTGGCCGGTGCAGTGCATGGGGGACGAGGGATGACAGGGAGCTTGCCTGTTTGGGCGCTGGCTGGGTGGCAAAGGGGGTGGGGGCAGCAGCGGGATGGTGGGTCTGTGATGGGGGTGGGGAGGTGTGCTGACTACCCTCAGCAGCAGCTTCTGTAGTAGCTGCCTGTGGTGCATCCTGCTCAGGCGGCACAGAGCTGCCCTTCTGGGGCTGTGTAACCTCAGCAGGAACAAATGACTGAGCAGCTTCTGCTGCAGGTTCTGACACGGCCTCAGCAGACTGCTGACTTGGCGTAGGTGCTGTAGCAGAAGAAGGATGCGAGCGTTGGCTGCTGATGACAGGTGGGAGTCCAGTCAGTGAGCCGTTCAGATGGTTATGGGATGTATCATTCACAGCGATGCTAGCCTGAGTCTGATTAGGCAAGGCTGAGTCAGGTTGGTTTGCTGACAAAGCGGCCAGCTGAGTCTGCTCAGCTGAGCTGGCCATGCGTGCTGACTCAGCTATCAAGGGTGCCTGCTGGGGTAGTGCAGAGCCTGACAGACTGCTGATGGCCTGCTGGACAACAATCTGCTTGATGTCTGCAGGACTGGCGGCCTGCTGTTGCTGCTGTACTGCAGCATTGTTGGGCAGAATGCTCATTGGTTGCACAGGTACTTGCATGGCTTGCTGCTGCCCTTGCTGCTGCTGTGCATGCTGAGATGGTTTGGGGACTGGTATCACGCTTTGCAGTGGCTGTGACGGCGGCAGCTGCTGCAGCAGCTTTGAATGACTCATGGGATGCTGCTGAGCTGGCAGCACCTGATGCAAAGCAGGGATCAGGGGTTGCAGAGGTTGCCTAACCCCAACAGCAGACCCAAAGCCAACAGATCCTACGGCAGGAGTTAGGGTCTGATAACCCTCGCCAGGTGGCATCTGCACCAGGTAGTCCCAACCCATACCCACGACAGCAGGGCGCCGCTCTAGTATTTCAGCTGAGGCATAGGGACTATCAGCATCAAGCAAGGGCCTCTTCAGGGCTTCCCACTGAATGTGACTGTCCAGCTTACGCAGCTGTAATGCCAGCTCTGACGCTGTACGGGCAGCCTGCAAATCAATCATTCATTCATTCATCAACCACCTGTCGTGTCCTAGGGTCAGGCATGTACAGCCCAGAGTAGCTTACTGTACGAGGCGCTGTTTTTGGCAGGCCTGTAAAACATTGTAGACTGTGATGCTTGTCCAAACCACAGCATGTGATGCTTGGGCAGAGACTCATGAGCGCTGCAGCATTACCTGCTAAGAAAGCACAATGATGGGATTGGGATAGGTATGTCAAGTGCAGTCATGCAGCCACAGTCATGTGCATGAGGCTAAGGCACATCTTTGAAAAGGTATGTATGTTTGACCAGACAGCTTTGGTCTGGCAAAGCCATCCTGATAAACTGCACAATGCATGACAATCCCAGGGACAGCCAAGCCAACCACAAAATTGTCAAGGTTGTTTGTAAAGATAGACATAAGGTAAACAGCCCTGGGGGTCTACCTGCATGGCACCCCTCCATGCTAGGCGTGGCTGCAGGGTGAGCTGCTTGGCATTGTACTTCACATTTGGCACACGCACAATGCCACCCCTGCAAGCAATCATTTCTTTTGATAACTGGGCTTCACTGTTTTTCCAGTGCTGCACTACACGAAACAAACGTAGACGATTTTTGGCTTGTAAAGAATGGTATACTTTCTGCATGACAGAAAACAGCTTGCTTGACATCCCCAGTCTCTGAGGAGAACCCATCCATTTTTGCTACTAGCTGTCAGAGCAGAGTTGTTATTACAAGGTTGTGCAAGATGCATGGGGTTCAAGGGTTTAGAGTCTAAACCCTGCAATCCTCAAAGTGCATTCAACATGGACCACATCATCTGAGCACTTGTGCCTCAGCATTGCCTCAATCGCTCCATGCCTGGCCCTTGTGGATACGCCGTATATGTGTCATAGGGAGCAAGACCACGAGTGCAGGAGCAAGATTACAATTGCGGCACTGCAAAGAGACTGGGCAAGCATATGAACATGCTTATCGTGACATGCAGCGTGAACATTAAGAGACCATTTTTGCATGTGAAAGCTTTTACAAGCAATCAATGACATGCAGCCAGAACACCAAGACAACTTTTGCACCTGACAGCTTTCTCATCAGCAATAAATACAAGATTCATGATGTGTCACCTGGATCACGTCATCATACCAACCTGGCAGAGGTGGACATGTGCAGAGATGTATATGCATACTGGCACAACATTGTAGCAGAGGCTCACCTTCTAGCCAGGCGCTTGGCAGCATCCTGAGGCAGTCTGTGGCCCACTTTGAAGCTGTCAGCCCACTTGTTACGCTGATTCAGTGTCCAGCCATAGTTTGCAGCCTGACCCACGTTGTCCACGATGGTGGGGTCATGCGCATCTTCTGCAGCAAACAATTCCTCTTCTTCCTCTGACTCTGACACACCAGAATCTGAGTCCTCCTTGTAGCTGCGTCTCCTGCCTGCTGAAGGAGCATCTGCACGAGTGCACAAGACTCAGCAAGGCCCCAATTTGCGCTATTATTATTGTCACCATAATTGTTGTTCCTATTATCATTACCGTTATCCCTACTAGTATCATTATCACCACGATTAGTACAATATTTGTTATGATTACTATTATTATTGTTACTAGCAAATTTGCACTGGCAGGTTACTGAGCACATCTGGTGACCCCTACTAAGGTGCTTCATGCTGCGTAATAGGGAATTGTGGTGTGCTGGAGGTTCCTAGGATAGCCATATTGATCTTCCCATCTGGCTGACTACGCTGCAATTCTGTTGGGAAGTCTCTGAATTTGGCCAAGACCTCTGATACACCTTCTGCAATGACTTACAGACGCGGGACACAGCGACCATGAGGGTAAAGTGGGCTTATTCTTGTCATGCAAGTTACGTTGGAGTGTTTAGACTGTTTGGTTTGCTTGTAGTCACATCAAAAACTGTGATCAAATCAAAGATAATAAGCAATCAAGGCCAGTTTGGGATATGTCACTGGGAGAAGGTGTTGAACCATACTATGATCAGTGTTTTCATATTGTTGTGACAGGCGAATTATATGACCTCTGGATAAAGCACAGGGCAGAAGAGGCTGAATGAGAGTAGGAAAATCAGGGAAAATTGTGTTTTTTGAGAACCACCTTGTTGGTATGCATTTTACTTTTGTTGCTTTACATTGCAGGGAATCCGTTAGTCTCACCACTGGCAGCGCTGGCAGCCCTATTGAGTCTGCCACTCTTGCTCACAGCAGTAGCCAGGGCCATGCCAGGTTTGAGGGTGGGCTTTCGCCCTGCGGGGCCTTTGCGGGCAGGCGCCCCAGCAGGGCGTGGCTGCACCTGACTGGATGGACCCCAGACGGAAGTAAAGACAGTAGGCCTTAGCAGCGCCTCCAGCTCCAGAATGGCATGAGCAATAGGCTCAGCTGTTGTGGCAGTGCGTACCTGCAGAAAGGCAATACCAAGCACTTCAGAGAGGACTGATCTTGCTGACAGGCAGAGCTGTGCCTTGCTGCCCGCAGACTTAGTCTGCTGTACAGTCGCCATAGGAAGAAGTGCTAATAAGAACACCCAAGTCTCAAGGTGGCCTTGACAGAGCAAGGCGCCGCCTGACGCACAAGGTACAAACATGACTGGTTGATTGATTTGATTTGAACCTGTGCCAGCCTTTGCGTCCTTCCTGACAAAGACGTGACGAAAGTAAAAGTATTTGATCTACGAAAAGCTGAGATAATACCTCTAGCTCAATTCTTCGCCGATAGGTTTCCTACTTTTGAACAGAATATCGTAAAAACTGGGAGAGACGGCCAGGCGACCGTCGAGGACTTTAAAAAAAGCTGGCATCAGTCAAGTGGGTATCAGGTATGTTTCACCCCCCAATTCAGAAAGCCATACAGCAGGCTTTTTTCTCTCCACCCAGTGTCAAATGTAATTGGTCTCAGATGTTTTGTTTGCTTTTGGTCCCTGCCTTCAGTCGCAACCAGGCTTAGCTTGATAGATGCCTTCCAGTTCTGTGTTCAATACAGCATGCCCTTAAGGCTTGCGATCTCACCAACAATAACATGCAGGCAACAGGCAGGCGGCTGTGTGAACAGAGGAGCAAAATGAGGAGCTTGCCTTTTGGGCCCAGTCTCGGCGCCAGCCCATCCATGTGTCACTGCCCCAGGGCCCATCCAAAGCGCCCCACACCTCCCTCTCCAGTCTCATGGCATAGTTGGCCACGGTCATCAACCTGCAGACACAAAGCAGTACATCAGCCAAGACAATGCAGAAGAAGAACAGGGAGGAGGAGGAGGAGGAAGAGGAGGGAGAAGAGAAGGGAGAGGAGGCGGGAGAAGAGGAAGGAGAAGACGAGGGAGAGGAGAGAGAGAGAAGAGGGAGGAAGAAGACAAGCAAGAGGGAGGAGGACAGCAAGCAAGGGGAGAAAGGGACACTATGATGAATGACAAATACCAGCTCTCAATGTAGATCCATGGACCACAATCAATTTTGTTTTGTCCTGATCTTTCATGATGAAAGGAGGAAGGGAGGAAGGGAGGAAGAAGAGGGAAGAGCAGTGACCCAGGCAAGTGAAGGCAAGCCAGAAACTAGAAGTAGGACGTTGCCGTTAACAATAGCGATTATGTCAATTGTCATTTTTTGAAATAAACAATAAATTGTTGAATGGTCAATGCTGTGCTCAGCAGGTTAGTACCCTGCACCCAGCTCGGATATTCAAATGTAACAGTCACATTTTGATGCTTACTTGGGAGCGGATGTGCCTTCATCAAGGCCGTCCAGCCCCCGGGGTACGATGGGGTGCAGGCAAGGCTTCTTCATCAGGGGGTTGCGGCACATGTGGCACTGCCCACACCGCACCAGATTGCCTCTCTGCCCCTTGCCAGCAGACTGCACACCGTATCAGCAAGTTGGACAGCTTCATTCATATGTTCATTCATTAAATCCTACATCCGTGCATGGGTTCATTTGTTTGTTTCTTTTCTTCCAAGCTCTGCTTCCTTCCTTCATGCGCGCATTCATCATTTTTCACTTATCATCTATCACTCATTGTTCATTCATTCCCTGCACATGTATCTTCATTTAGGCTTATTCTCATAAAGTCATGAATACAGCTTCCTGTACAGCTTCCTGTACAGCTTCCTGTGCAGCTTCCTGTACAGCTTGCAATCATCATGCCGGCGCTATGTGTGTGCAAAATCAGCATGCTTGTATTGTGTGTTAACTGACAAGTAGGGAGTGTCAAAATTGCTTCTTCACTTTGTGGTATGAAACACAGCAGAGCCTTGTTTGTTCATAGCAGGCAGCCAATTCAGCATACCAGAAATACCAAGCGCAAGAGAGTCAATGTGCCCGGAACAGACTGCACTTCTTCACCTTGAACACATAACAGGCTTGATTTCCTAGCTGGACACAGAAAGATGTGCGGACACAACAAGAAAAGGAAAGGAATGCAGGTAGCACCGCAGATGCTTCTACAGATGCGGTGAGATGCAAGGAGAATGGTGACAGCATTGCATCCTCAACACACATATAGGCGCCCCAGAGAACAGCTGGCTGCCCATGATACAAATTCAGGGCAAAGTAACATCAAAAGAGCGCTACAGAGCACTGCTTCAAGGCTTCAATGAAGGTCATTGGACAAAGTGCACATTGTGGGTCAGCCATTGCGATTCTGCCTTGCAGTGCCAAGTAGTCAATCACTCACAATGTACTTAGGAGCGACACTTGAGTAGAAACTGAACATGGTTTCCCAATCCATAGAGCTCCTCAAGCTTCTGGAAACTTTTGACACCAAATTTGCGACATCTGACAGGGGATTTGTGTCAGGACTTATTAAGGGACATTGGACTGTAGACAGCGGCACAGGCACTTTTGCAGTTTTGAATGCTCATGTGTGCCAGGACTTACTGATGGCCATTGGAATCTAGACAATGGCACAGGCACAGGCAGGTCAGCCATGGGGATGCTAACCCGTGCCCCACCAGCAGGGGGCCGCCCCTTCTTGCGAGCCATGTCATCCACAAAGGTCTTGGTGGCGGCCACTGCTGCTGTCCAGCTGTTACGGTAACGGTTCACGTAACCCTCAGCAGACAGGCTGGCCAGCACTGCAAATAAGCAATGCGCTGTGTCAGGCGACTGTGATCTGATGCCTGCAATGATTGCTGCCACAGAGTGTATGCAGGCTATGACTCTTATTCTTTGTCATGATTGTTGCTGTATACCAGAGAACATGGTGGTGATCACGACTGGCACACTCTGACTCAAGTCAATGTAAGCTACGACCATGACATCTTCTTCCTCTCCTCCTTCTTCCTCTACGGCATAACAATGGCTGTTGTCCAGATGATTTGGTGGCATTCATACATGGCACATTCTCAAAGTGAGCATCAGCTACGAGACATGTCGCTCTTGGTACAGTATGTGCAGCCATATGCAAGCAATCAGGATGGCAACTGCTGTTGGCGTGAGGCAACAGGCACAACAATGCACCAAAAATCCAGAAAACGACAGAAAAAGAAACACAATGCCATTAGGTAGTTGCATGAAGAGGAGCCTGAGATGGGTCCAAAATTCTGTGACATAAGAGCAGACATTGGTTGTGGCTGAAAGTGATTGGTACCTTTGACCACAGGGGGTTCACGGATGCCATGAATGGAGGTGGGGTGGGGCTTTTCCTCCCCTCTAATCTTTCTCAGTGCCTTTGCCTCTGCTGCTGCTATCTCACCACTCCACCTGAATCAGCAAGGCTGCGATTGGTGTGCTTGCCTGCCACAGCTGCTGGTGAATGCAACTGACATGGACACATCAGGCAGAAGAGCAGCATGCAGTGATCGAATACAGCATCTGCATTTGGTTCAGAACTCAAGCACTGTGGTTATCAAATCACACAGCTAGTGTAATGGGAAGACCACATATATGTGTAAACATATATATATATATATAATCCTAAGTGACCATATGTGTGTGTTATGCTCAGCCTTTGTAACATGGTGATGAGAGCACATTGCAGCACAGTGCGTCCAAAAAAAGCATGACCCAAGCAGTGCTCCTTTTGTGCATGCCCATACAGTGGGAAATGGGCGCCTTCATCAAATGTGGACACAAGCAGTTGTCCTCAAAAGTGCTTCAGCGCTTCTATTACCTCAAAAGTTGCTCTCGCATATACACAAACACATATATCTCTAACTAATCATCCCATGCGCAACCTCTGCCAATGCGGCTTTGACCATGCAACAGTGCTCCAGGCAAGCTGCGTAGCAAAAGTCAGCATCGCTACACAGCTTGACGTGACCATGGCAGCTGAGGTTGCAGTACCAAGCATTTATCAACAGAGAGGAGTAGCTGGAAAGTGAAAGATCCAGATTGGAAGCTGGACATACTTGTCCATGGGCACAGGTCCTTCCTCCTTAGCTTGACCCCCGATGTCCTGGGGCTCAGGCCTGGCACTCCTGAACAGGCACCCATGGCACATCCAGTGGGGCTGTTTGTGCTGATTCAGCCCTGCCCTGGGTACCCGCAGCCCTGCTGTCTCTCCTGTTGCATGCACATCCAAGTCCAGCAGTGTTGATGCCAGAGGAGCAATAAGACAACGAGCATGTTATACAAACCAGCATTGACAAAAGTTGAGGCGGGTCAGATTTAGGTATTGTCACCTGCCAGAAAGAATTTGAGCTTAGTCAGCAGGCTGCATTGAACGGTGATTAGTAATGCGTTCAATGCAAAACTATATCTGCGTATATAAATTTGTGCATGAACAGCATTCTGCTATGACACTGATCAACCAGCATGGCCAGGTGAATTTGCCATTCCTGCAGATCATCTTGGGTCACATTTAGTCTGCTTCTGGGTTGCACAGTGTGGCGTCCAAAGTATCTACAAGTAACAGACTTCATGCATTGTGTGGCAAGCATACACTCAACAAAAGGGCATCTACAGATACAGTCATGCAACTCTGCCATCAGGACTGCGCTCAGCGCATAAGCCTTTCCCAGTTGATGTAAACTTGGCAATCTCAAGGGTCCCTCCAAACACCAAGCAAGGACGTTGCGGGGAGGCATGACTTGGGACATCTATCACAACCTACCTCTGCCACCCACCACACCGCATTTGGGACAATTGAAACAGACACCTCGGCCTACCTATGCCACCAGCAATGCATTCAGGATGCTTGGGACAGACACCGTGACCTACCTCTGCCACCAACACTGCACTCAGGACACAGCCACTCCCCCTCAGGAATGGACTTGGCAGTCTCTCCTATGCAGCGCATGTGGTAGGCAGCAGGGCAGCCGTCACAGCACAACAAGCTGCCCCCCAGGCCACACAGCACACACAGATCTGTGTTGCCGTCATCCTCAAACAACTCAGGTGCTGCAGCTGGTCCTTCTTCTTCGCTGTCATCATTGTTTGCCTGCAAAGCACAACTGCCCTGAGACATGGTGCATCTACAGTGCATCGAAAAGGGTGCATTCTATCAAGCACCCTTCATATACCAGCAAGCTGTCTTTTGCATTTGCCTGGCCCAGATAAGTGTTTTGTACTGCCTTTGCAGCAGAAAACGAGTCCACTAAGTGATTTTCAACACACAAATGCGAGAAGTCATCTGCTCAGCTTGCCTGTTCTTGATCACTTCAGCATGCGTGGATATAGTACATGTGTATCGCAGCAGTGAACACCTACGTGGTTCACACAACACAGCGCTCATCAAATCAGTATATGTATACAGATGAATCACATGCAATTAAACTCACCTCTGCATCAGAGTCAGCATCAGCTCTTCTGGCCCGTTCTTCTTCCGACCTCATGGGGAAGGACCCTCCTGCTCCCCCCTTGCCGGCCACCCACTGCCCCGCTGCCTCCCTCTTGTCAATTTCATGCCGCACGCTACTTATGTCCAGCAGATCATTGACCAGGCTCACCAGGATGGCAGCCTGCAGTATTGCCAATATAGATATAATCGCCAAAATATTTACCAGTTTGGTTAGCATCGCGACAATCAGTTGACTGAAGATGCTCCCGCACCATCTTCCGGACATGCTATGCAGCAAATCCAAAAGAAGAAGACTACCAGAAACACTGAGCAGCAGTTTACGGGTGGCTGCTTGCTAAAGATAAACACAGCAGAGTGGCACACAAGTACATAGCATGCATAGCATGGAACGGTGCAGACCGAGAGGTGGTTACACAGTGACAAAAGCAGACATGCTGCTGTTTTATACAGCCCATTGGCCGCACGCTTGACATGCTGCAAAGCCACAATACATGTGTGTATAACGTGGAATCATGTGTCAACACTTTCGTATTAGTAGGCCTTACAGGGATGCACAAAACAGGCTGCTCTGGACAGACAAGACTTGTCCTGCATGTATCTAGGTCATCATGAGTCGGGAAGCGTTTCAACTGTTAGTATTATCAATGACACATATGAAGTGTATATATACACATATACCACAGCTTGACGTGCTCTCTGCAGCAGCAAGGAAGTGCTATACCTTAATGCCAAAACATGACCCCGTACAGGGAGCTACCCAGGACTGTACATACCTAAGCCTTGGGGAAAGACAAGTGGTTGTTGAAAGAATGAGCAAACAAACACATGAAGAAATGAATGAACAATCAAATGAACAAACAGTCGAACAAACAAGCAAATGAACGCATGCATGGATGAATGATTACCTTTATGCCTGCTGGCAAAGCATAGTATTCAAGTTGAGTCTTGTGCCTGAAGGGCTGCCGTCTCATCATTGCCCTGATGTTCTGTATCTCCTGGTCATCCTCCACAGCAGTGACTAACCCATTCAGCAATCGCGCTGCCTCAGGGCCGCCAGAAGCAGCCCCAGCATGACCATCCGCACTAGCCTCAGCAAGATTGTTTGCACCAGCCCTAGAATGGCCATTTGTAGCGGCCCCGGAAGGGCCATCTGCAGCGGCCCTGCTGAGTTTGCTAGGGCTGCGGCCAGTGATGGTGATGCTGGTTTTAGCACCTGGGTCTGAGAGACCGCTCTTGAAGGTGGTCTCAGCATTGGGTGATGAGCCTCGGCTCTTGTCTGGGGTGCCCCTGCCTGGCCCAGCTGGGGTCTGCTGGTGTGTCCACCTGCAGATTCGTATGGTCCCTTACCCACACCACGGCTACTTGCTGCCAGAAAAAAAGGTTTTCTGATTTATTTTCAAGTTTTCCTAGTATAGTTTTCTTAAGTTTTCTCAGTATCAACAGTGTTCTGTGGAAAACTTATAGGGCTGTTCTGAAGATGTGCAAAACCCAAGACAAACTGTGGTTTGAGGTGTACCGCTTGGCCATCAAAAAGTGTGACGTTTGAGCTGCATTGTATTGTAAGCCCTATGACATCACATTGCTGTGTCAAGCCTGAAGTCAGCAAAGTATGCAAGCCGTATAAACATATATGATGGGGACAAAGTCTGATGCCCTGCTCACACAGAGTCAAGCTACAGATGCCAAACTTCCCCTGCATGTATTAGAACATTCACAACACGTGCCCAAAGCAAGTATATACACACATACATACACAAACGAATGTTTGCAATATGTTAAGACATGGTGTGCTTGGACCTCTTCTATGGTAAGACGCATGTGGATTTTGCCTACAAAATTTTCTGTGGCCCAAAACAGCATAAAACAATTTGTTCCATTCATACTCAGAATTCTCCGTCATGGTCTGTTGACTCCTGTGATGAGTCCTAAAGACAGGAAATGTAAATCGACTGATATACTGTGCTTGCAGTACACAGCAGCTGATGGTGCGAACTTGCCTGTGATGGCGAAGATCGTCTTCATGCATGTAAAGGTACTCCCACACATACTCAGGCCAGCTCATGGAGTCCAAACACCCCAAGTCCAAGCCACGCTGCGCACGCTCTGCCTTGTTCTCATCAAAAGCCAGTGACCGTATCAAGCATATCTGCAGGCAGCAAACACAACCATGTTGGGACCTGGGTTCTTGACAAGCACAGGTCTGTTTACATGTTGCGTGCTGCTTGACTTGACCAGGGATTGCATCAACCCATACACTTCATAAACCTCAGGACTGCATCAGAGAAGAGATGATCTCATGCTTTGACAATACTTGCTGGATGCTTGCGCTGCAACATGAGACACTACAAATCAACATCTGCAGCCAGTGCAACACTACTGCAATACAGGTGCCACAGAACTGGCCTCGTGTACGTCTCATTGCAAAAACATGCACAAACACGACAGTAACACACGATGATGCGTGTTCATGTGCATGGGCCTGGAGGTTGAGGCTCGCATGCAGTGCATAAGCAAAAGCTGAGAAGAAGAGTAGGGCTTAGTTTTGGACCCATACATGCAGCTCATCCATGAGGGGTGAGGGGTTTGGGTTGAACAGGGCTGCGCAGAGTTCCTCAAAAGCAAAGGGACTCAGCCTGATCTGCCATGAGAAAGCCCTTAGGATGTTGTAGGCTGCCAGGGCATCTCCTGCAACAGCCCCGCAAGCAACAATGGCAAACATGACAGCAATGACAGAGAGGATAGATGTTCACTCTGGTCTTGACAGATGCTGCTGACAGTCACGCGCATGACACTTCATTGTGCAAACATTGCAAACCCATGCCTTGGCAGCAAACACACCAGGTGAAATGCACAGTGACAGCAGCAGAGCTGCATCTGCTGCTGGTTTTGATGTCTATGTTTGTGGACAGGTGAGCTGGGCTATGGTAGCGTCTGATGATACAGGCATGAAGGTGGTCATGTCTGTCTGAAAACGGCTCTTTGAAAAGTCAGCTGGCTGCTGCTGACTGATGATGCATGCACAACATGGCTCTGCTCACTGCTCTGTTCTGTACGCAACAGCTAGCTTGCAGCCATTCTTGCTGCTGTCTCCAAAGGCCACATCAATCTGGGCTGTTTTTTACATAGCTCATGACCAGAGCAGGCAGGCATTCATACGTATAAGGCAAAGAAGCCACAGCCGTGCACGCTGACACTGCTTGTGCAAACAATGTGTGCATGGAAGACTCGCTTCTGGACCTTGTGGCAGCTAAGACACAAGCTCAAACAAGTCAGATTTCACAGCGATTCTTCACTAAGCCTGCTGAAGCATACACACTCAAGCATGCTGAAAAAGGACTGGCTGGGGCATGGGCAATAGCAACCACACAGAGAGAAAAGCAGTCAAGTCAAACATCACAATTGACATCAGATGCTCGGGAATTACCAATGGCATCTGCTGGTGCTATCACAGCAGAACGATCTGCCAGCCTGGGTAACACAACATGATCTGGGATCTCTGCAGGGATAGAGGGGGCATCAGCATCTGCTTCTGCAGCCTGTTCGACTCCTACATCAGGTGTGGCCACATCTGTGGATGGCGGGAGATCAGTGGGATTGTCTGACTGAGCCGCAGAAATGACTGTTTGCGCATCACCTGTACACAGAGCTGAACATCACATGTTCATCCTGTTGCTGCTGCTAGTGGCTCGAAGTTGAAACGATGGTCAGCATACAAGCAGGCAGCAGGGCTTGGTAAAGACAGCCAGATGCATGAACAACTGCTCGTGGGAATCACCGCTGCCGCAAACAAGGACATGATCACATCAGAGACCGCCAAGAGCAGTGCATGGCGGAAAGTGCTGGCGGTCCAAGATAGGACAATGCTGAGTGACGGGCATGGTTCTCATGTATTACATCAGCTGTGCTGATTGGTGACCGTCAGATGAGCACCTGCGGCATTGCCTGCTGTTGCGCATGTATCTGCCATTTCACTGTTATAACCGCTCTGCTTTGAGACCCGGCCCAAGCTCTTAGACTGTGCTGGCTGTTGCACCAGGCCGTCTGCCCCTGTGGTTGGGGTGCCGTCAACATCAGCAGCCATGGTGCGCCTGCTCAACCTGGATAGCCTCTCTGGCTGATGCTGTCTGTCTGAATGTGCTGCAGCTGTTACACCCGCTGTGTCCATGCTGGCTCTGGTTGTTGCTGCTGCGGTCACTGTTCTTACAGCTTCACGCAGGGAGCTGCTGGCGGAGTTTGCTTTGCCTCAGAGCCAGACGCATGGCCTGCTCACGTTAGCTGCATCTGCAACATACAGCAGAGCTGCTTTTGCCACAGTCTCATGTCAGAGGCTGCTACATACATGACAAAGAAAGTCAACACCTGCAATATGCTGAAGCCTTATTGGTGAAGATTAACAAGCTCAGAATATCTTGTCACCATCACAAACAGTCAGGTTCAGGTGCAGCGTTGTTGCGTGCATGATGGGACTTGCACTTGATGCCACAGACGGCAGAACAGTGACCAACTGGTGGGTGATAGGCGAGCAAGTGCAGTCACGGTTGTGTTGAAGCAGTGTGCGCAAGCTCTTGGGATGCAATATGTCCATCTGATATCGTGCAAACCAAACAGGCCGGTATCAACAAGCCCTTGTGGACGTCGCAAACTGTCACACCTTACGATCAACAGTGCAGCGTCTCGACATACCTACAGATTACTAGCGAGAACAGCTTGGTCCGTCAGATCCTCGTTCAGCAAGTTGGTACGGTTGTTGATCATCTGAGTCGACTTCCGTCATGGCTCAGCTCAGTACGCTGCGACCCCACGCGGTTACAGCGATCGCCAAAGCTGCCAGGGCAGAAGGAAGCATGTTCGAAAATCCTCTCTACATTAAAAGTCTCCCCGAGCCCTCTCAGTACTTTATGCTGTACCATCCGAGCGGAAATGTTACACATTTCGTTCAACTAGCTCATTGTGAGTCCAACTGCATTTCTCTGCAGGCTGAAAGACAGTTGCAATGCCCATGTCGCAGCTGTTGTGGCGAGTTTGAACTGGTAGTTCCGGGTCGCAATGACGCATCCGCTCCGCTGGCGAAGATCTTGAGTGCTTCCTTTCAAATAAGTTGCCCAGAAACATTCACCATTGCAAGAGCATGAATGATGCATGAAAGCAAGGATTGCTTAGATATGAGATGTATCAAGAGGTAACATTGTGCCGTTAGAATGCTTTAATCCACAAGGGTCACTTGCTGAGCTAAGCCTGCTCATGGTCCACTCAACGTTGGGCATACAGCAAAAACTTGTAAGACCAGAACCAACAAAGCTCCAGCAGCCGGGCGGGAGAGGCAAACGCTGCTGAAGAAGACCAAACCAGCAAAACACAACCATTAGTTGTTGCAACATTGCTCTGTAACTGAGCACTAAGTGTTTGAACAGTCACCTAATGAAAGGTCAATCAACACTAGTGCACTTGCTCATGATCCTTGATGCGCAGAACTGTAGGTTTGTTATACTATTGAGTTGGCAAACATTGAAATTAAAAACTCCTCGTCAGTTGGTATGGGGTGCCAGACAAAGCTGCATAGTTCTTTTCAAACACCACCTTGCCTGGAAACCAGCTTAGTGTGAGGCAGATACGGCGCACTATGCATGAGCTGCTATTGCACTGCGCAACATCCTGTAGACATGTCCTTGACCTTGGACCTTGCTGCAGCACCACAGAGATTTCAGCTGCAGCTATGACAGTGATTTGGAGTAACACAATGTACTTAGAATGATATGCCACTCACAAGGCTCAGCTATGCTGTTCCATGGGCAAGGAACATAGCAGCCAGCATGAAAGCTTGTGCTGAAAAGATTGCTGCTAATGTGCATGCTGCTTTTGTACCTGAAGATTTGCTAGATCCTGCTGCTCTGACAACACAATGCATTGTGACAATGAAGTCGCTTTTTGGGTCGCCCATACTTGGCCTCAGATCTGCACCACATGGTGTAGCTTCAAACTAAGACATTTGCCTTCAAGAGTTGACTGTACTCACACCATGCATGTGTGATGTGCTGTTGGCTGCAGATTGCAAAAGGCATACCATCCAAAACCTGGGAAGACTCCAGAAACTTTCCGCTGAGGATGATTTTGAGGTCAGAAGGTGATGCTGGAGTCTCCAATGCCAAAGCGCCATCTGCAATAACAGTCTGAGCCCCTCATGATCTAGCATCTGATTGTCTGCTGCTTGTGCAGAATAAATTGTTCACGGCAAGCCGTGTGGAGTACCTCTTGGCCAGTCTGAGAGAACTCGTTCTTTGAATTGCAGCACAGTGAGACTGCCTGTCAACATGGAAAAAAATGTGATGAACTGCAAGCTTTAAATTTAGGGCAGCACTTTCTCAGCAAGCTCAGACTTTCTGACACCAGTGAGGCGGTTTTATGCGCCTTCATAATTTAATGCATGCATACCTGGGACTTCGATTGGTCCAATATCCCCTTGTGTGTGTCTCAATCTAATATGCAGCTCATCAGACATCCCTCGCGAAACTCAAAGTGCTGCAGAACAGCTATGGAAGCTGTCTGCAGCAGCTGAAGGATGCCTGTTGTCGACACAGTACAATGGCGCAGATAGGCTGCTACGCTATCATTTTACCGGATCCGATAGCTGCTGATCTCACTTTGCACGCACCGACACCTTTTGGACTTGTCAGCACCTACTACCACATGTCATACATGTGTACGTCTGCAAAACAGAACGAAAGCAGGCAAAGAGCTGAGACGATGCACACGATCAGACTGTGCTACACTGGCATCTGAGGTTTTGGTGATCGAACCGATGCGAAGCCTGAGCAAGCAGCGATGACGAAGACAGTCTCGCATGAACACCGAGGCCTTTTACGGTTCGTCACTTGTTACCAAACCGTACAGCTCACTTTACAAGCCAGGCTCACTGATCAACAAGTGCTTCAAACTGATTGCGCGCCCACCTTATTGCTTTTCAACTGTTTGCTGATGCTGCAATTGCGTCCATACTAGCACGTCTCGATGACAAGGACCCCACGTCACAGCTCTTGATGTCTTAAGTTGGCCCGACAACAGTGACTATAATCTCTTGCTCCTTCCACTAAGGAACGCGGTCATGGCTACGTTGGCTGTCAGGCCAGCTGTTGAGCTGTGACGGAATGGCACGTCATTTAGCTGCTTTTGGCGTTGCTGGTCCTCCTACAAAAGCTGCAACCTCTTTGCTCGCCAAACTTCAACCGCAACAGTTGCCTGCAAGGCAACCTGGCTGCAGCTGTCACTTACACAACTCGCAAGGTTTTCACAGCAATGCGAGGTCACGGCGGCCGCCAGTGAAGTGCACAGCATGGGGCCGTAAGCGGAGCAGGCCAGCAAATCCTAGTGAAGACAGCAATCCCAAGCCTAGCTCTGACGCCGGCCCTCCAGCATCAGGGGATAGCAGCAGCCAGCAATCCGCTCAGAACAAAGCTCAAGCTGCAGCCAGGGCTCCAATGGAGGACATTGGTGACCTGGTTGACAGAGATGGTGAGATACAGCCCAAACCAGGCAAACAACGGCATTCTAGAGGTGCAGCCTGGGAAGACTGGGAGGATTGGGACCCTGACTGGGATGGTCCGCCTGGTGACCTTGCGCCTCCAGACCAGTTCAGGAAGAACAACCCTCGGCGCGGCATGGGCAGCAAGACCCCTCGGGATGAGTACCTACGGCCCATGATCGACACTCTTGGCATTCAGTACAGACTTGGCTTCAAACAGATGGAAGCAGAGGAGCGGGTGCAGACTGAGTTTGAGACCAACCAGTGGGAGTCAAGAGAAGCTGTCAAATTCTCAGGTAAAATCGCTAGCCTGTTGTGCAAGCTTGCTGGTCAGTTCCCTCCCTGGGTGGCAGGCTGATCCAATGACATCTCACATCAGCATGGCTTGCAAACATGCTTGCATTTGGTTCCTGTTGCAAATCCTGGTACTAAATTAGCTGGGCAATGCCATCATGTCCAGTACTTTGGAGACAAGCATCCTAATCACAGTGAGAGTGGAAATCGACTGCTGAGCTGCACACCAGCAGCTATCACATAGAAGCTGAATCTACAGTCATATTGTCGCCCTGCAGTCATCTTGCTGATTGCCCCACTGCTGACTGGCTGGATTCTGGGGGCTATCATTGCCAACCCAGTCTTCACAGCCATAGAAAACCTTAACCCCCATGCCTTTGAGATCAGCGAAAGGCAGAAAATAGAAGGCGCGAAGGACATCCACAAGGCAGAGATGCGCATGCGGATGGACGCTGCTATAGGCAGAGCGCCCCCACTGAGCTACAATGAACTCCAAGCTCAGCTGAAGCACGAGGCCCATGAGCTAGTGGAGGAGTTCACTGAGAGGAACAAGCACAATGTCCTGAATGCAGTCTCAGACAGCATCACAGCATTCACGGGCTTCGGCATCCTGCTGAAAGATACTGAAGGCAGGGGCATCTTGTTTCGTACCTTGGGCAGAATCTTCAGTGGTCTGAGTGATACAGCCAAGGCGTTCATGATCATCGCCAGCACAGACATTCTGTTGGGCTACCATTCTGAGGAAGGCTGGACAGCTGCCATCAAGATCATCACAAATCATTATGGCTCTGAGGTTGAGGTGAGAGGCTGTGCATTGTCCTGTGAGTCATGTTCTGCTTGCTGACGGGACAGCTTTGTCAGCACTGTCAAATGGGCAGGTTGCATGATCTCACAGAGTCACGCTCAAAGTAAGCTTCTGCCTGAAAACCTCCTCTTCACCCACTCCACTGCCTGCGGCGGCAAGAAATAGAGCTTTCTGCTGGGAGCAGCATCTGTCAGTGGTTACGCATGCATGAAAGATTTGGCTTGGTGCACTTCTGCTTTCCATTGATGTTGTGAACATCCCCTGATTGCAACCTCAACGCTGCAGGAAGCACCCATCTATACATTTGTTGCCATTGTGCCTGTAACCATGGACGCGCTTTTCAAGTACTGGATCTTCAAGGGCCTCAACAGGAAGAACCCTGCAGCTGCTGTCACACTGAAGAACATGGATCGGCATTGAGGTGCACAGAGTGTCATCAGTATCAACCGCTGGACACCCAGCGTGTAATGTATGCATACCATGGTTGTGTTTTGCATTTCATGTTCCATATGGATTTTTGGCAGCCATAAATAAAATGTTTGAAACTTTGACTTGTTTTGCTTTGTGCGTTGCTGACTGCCAGTCTTGACTTCATGTGCACTGCAAGCTAGCTGACTGGCCCTACCTTTAGTTTGAAGAGTGGTTTTCCCACAGCAGTAGTCTTAAGAGCACATAAGTGCTCAGACAACGACAGTACAATAAGGCTCAGACAATGCGCATTGTATGCTATTGCAATATCGTCCATGGTGTTGAAACGGTATCATTGACGTGGAGCAGTGTGTGTCAGCAAAGCACTCTAGAGCGACAGATGTGTAATGCTTGTAAGTTGGCTTGCATTGGCATGGCAAACAGACAGGGAAACTGATTCGCACCCTGCAAGGTATATGCCCATTAGCATCTAGTTTACACATGTTTGTAGCTACTGTGGCGTCTATAACATCTCGTCTTCATGTGCTGTGATGGTGCTTAACACCTGCTGCTGCTTCAATGTCTCAAGGTCTAGCGGCTTTTCTGGGAGGCCCTGGGTGTTGCTGACCAGTGGCAGCGCTGTCATCCACTGTCCAATTGGTAGAGCTGCCTGTCCCAGAATCTTTAGGAGCACTTCTTTAGGGAGTGACTGCAGCCCCAGCTCTGGCCCTGCATGAAGGTCAGCAGAATGAATTAAATAAACGTGCAGTTCCTCATTCAGCATGCAGTGCCTCAATCAGCATGCAGTGCCTAAATGATCATGCAGTATCTAAGTGCACGGCCGAAATGACACCACAGTCCCTACGTGCATGGTCTAAATGGCAATGCAGTTTCTACATGCACCAGCCCCAATGGCCTACATAACATTGCAGTGCTGATGCCATATGCACACGCCTGTTCATGCATCTATGCCCTCAGCATTAAATTGAGGGCAGCAGCATTTGTGCTTCTCTTTTGACACTGCAGAAAGCAAGGAGAGACAGGGCCTTATAACACATCAGACATCTTGCTGCTACTAAATCTGCCATCAGTTATACACACCTCAATTGGCATTCAAACAATCAGAGTTTTTGAACAATAGCGTCTACATCATCAGTGTGAACGCACATCGAGCCTGACAGAGTGTATGATGCATGCAGCTGTCATGTCAGCAGCTTGCATGCAGATCCGAGGCGGGTCCAATTTAGTACTGCTGTGTCACACCTGACTGCTTAGGACTACTCTTGCTGCTGCTCTGAACTGAGGCAAGCAGTAGCAGCTTGGCAACCTCCTTGAACTTGGCAGGATAGGACTGGTGAGCTTCAGGCGACCATGATGTGAGGAAGTCCCACTGGACTAGTCTGTCCTGCGAGCACACCAAGCAGTCAGCCAACAGAGAATGCTTCACTGGTCTAGAAGCTATCAGGCAACTGCTCATGAGATCCAGACGCGCGGCTACTGTTACCTTGTGGCAGTAAACATGAACAAAATGGTGTTTGGGGTTTTGCAGCTCACATGCAAGGTGAGTACCAAACCCCATGCGAATTAAGGTTTCAGCCTTGTACAAAATTGGGGTGATGCACAAGTGAACAGTACTGGGCGCAAATCATGTTGCTTAGGGTTTGAAGAGGATTTTGCACAGAGAAATAGGATTTTGCACAAAGAAATAACTAATATTAAGATGTGAGTGAGTGGTGGGCGCTGCATGTGTGCTTTGAAATCAGGCAAGCGTGCACGTCTCAGATCAGCTATACACAAACACACCAAATTTTGGTGCTGCAGTACAGTGCAGGGCAGCACAAGCTGATGTTGTCAAAGACACAAGTGGCATCCCACAATCTACTCACAGATCATCAAATTAGAGTCGCCAAATCAGCAGGCATGGTTAGACAGGTGACGTACTGAGTGAGCAACGAGCAAACGGCCACCAGGCGTGATTGATAGACCCCTGATGTGGCTAGAGGACATGTACTCTTCCTCTGGCTCAAAAATCAGATGTTCTTGTTGATTGTGCTCCACTTTGAGTCGCTGTCTAGCATGCGAGACATTCCTCAACTCTGCATCAAATCCAAGGACAGAACATGATTTTGACTGCTTGGTCTTGCACTGAGGCCTCAAAAGAGGCTCTTCATGGGACTTCAGAGAATGTAGTGTAGCATGAGAATGAGAGCGTAGCCGTAAAAGCAAAGTGTGGTATTTCTTTCCACTCGTACACAACCCGGAGCTGCTATGAGACATGCGCCTTTGATTGTTCCATACTTGTGCTCTCTTTATTCTGGTATATGAATGACCAGTGGTCACAAGCTGCTGCCATTGTTTTCCAGAACCGTGGGAACTTGACATCGGCCAATCTCATGGCAGCAACGCCATACCATGTTGAGAATGAATTCAGCTGTATACGCATTCTCTGTGTTTTGCAAATTGTTTTGGTGATTGTACAAGGCATGCGTGAGCACATGAGGACACAAAGACTTTGTGGGATGGCATACAGAACTGCTTGTATGAGCATACGCAAAGACTGGTATCAAGGGCTGTTATGTTGCAGACACTTTGCAGGGAGACTTGCTTCCCCCTTCCTTGTCTTGTCTTTTCTATTTTTTTATCTGCAGGCATGTTGCAGACATGCTGCATTGAGCTGCCTTCCCACCTTTTTTGTCTTGTCATTTCTTTCCTGTTCTTTGCAGGCATGTGCAGACATGTTGCAGTGGTCGGCACAAGTGTGATGTACAACACACACTGCAGTAGTGGTCACAAGTTGGTGAATTCTCTTGAACACTGTCTGCAGCTGACCTGTTACATACACTCTGAACCGGGCTTCAGCAAAAACCAGAAGCTGGGGATCCCAAGGAGCAAAAGACACAGCCAGGCAAGAGCATGGATGGTCCTCAAACCTGACCACCTGCACCAATCAGCATCATCAGAAACAAAAACGCATTTTTCAAAAAGACTTTTCTGTACAAATGGTCTTTGTTCCGTGACTCTTCTATCACCTCAGTGTGTCTCAACAGATCAGGGTCCAGACTTGTTGGCTGGCACAATAGCCGCCCCAGTGCTAGCTCCGGATGCAGTTTGTGGGTGTCTATGCTCTCACACATATGCATGATATTGTTGTGCATGTACCTGGTGTAGGTAGCCAAGGCAAGGGACCAAAGAGCAGGAGTTTGACATTGATCTCTATGTATGTGCACAATGTTGACAGGATTCGAAGTCTGAGTGTTGATCTGATAAACCGGGTCAGATCAGGCAGGTATTTGTCAGGAGCAAGCAGTGTGCAAGTGGGACTGGACTGGTTTCCACACAGTGGTGGTCACTACAAGTCAGAGGTGTTCAGCAACAGTTGCGCTGTCACTCAAAGCTACAGATTGACACTGCCAGCAGTAGCACATACCCATTTCAACGCGCAGATTGCATCAGGCAATACTCATGACTATGCAGCTCGTTACCACACAGAAAAATGGAAATGCTTCCAAACTGGCACAGGTAACATCATGCAATTGTTCATCATGTGAAGCTTTCAGGACCGTGCAGAAACCCTTTGTTCTGCAGAGATACATGAGGCAAGGGACCAACAGCAGAGTTTGACATTGATCTCTATGCATGTTCACAACGTTGACAGCATCTGAACACATACCTGCTGTTTCTTGTGCACATCAAACACCATGACTGCTCGGTAGAAGTCACTGGAGACTGCCACAAGGCTGCTATCACTGTTCCAGCAGCAGTACTGGCTGCCTGCAGACGCAAGTCACACTGCCAGCTTCTGTAGCTTAACAGCGACAGTCACACTGTCAGGTTCTTTAGCTTGACAGCGGCAGACACAGCTTCTGAGACGCATAGCAAGAACTTGTGCATATGCTGTATGGCTGGTTGCAATTGTAAAACGCTACAGTAAAGAACTGTTTTACAATTGCCCAACCAGACAGCATGTGCACACGTTCTTGCTATGTGTCTCAGAAGCTGTGACTGCCGCTGTTGCGCAACCAAAATGCTTTGTATGCAAGATGCATGGTGCAGTCCTGCTACATACACAGATTGACTCACAGCTTCAGCATGGTCAGAAGCTGACGCACAAAAGCCAGCTGACTATGAAAGCTGCATGACGTAGCATACATGCAAACTAGACTGCAGTCAGACCCAGGAAGGTCACGCTGTGTCTTCAGGATTTGATACAAATCAGGCAAACGAAACATGAGCACGTGGTTCTGGTGTACTTGGTGGTATTCATTCTGAGTCGTTCATTCAATCAAAAGTGTTTTCCTGGAGGGTCGTGCAGGACGTGGTATTGATGCATGACCAGCATTTTTATGATGATGATAATACTAACAACCATATCAATAATGATAGCAATAATAATAATATTAACAATAACTAATAACACTGACAATGACTATTACTATGAATGTCATTATCATTACTAGTATGACGAGTAACGCCCACCTGGAGAGACAGACGACCTGGGTCTGGACCGGGTGGTGTGGCGAGGCCTCTTAGCACCAAAATTCAGCATAGCGCTCTTCTGCTTCTTTGGCTTGCCTGCAACAATCAAACAAGCATACATTGGCTATTGTGAGCTAGGTGTGGGCAAAGCCGTCTTACTTATGCTGAAACTCCCATACTGCTCTGTAACTTTTTGATAACTTGAAAGTCACGCATTTACGACTCTTCATAAATAACGATTGTAACAATGACAACAACAATAGTAATGACAATGATGATGAACAAACAGTAATAGTAAAACCACTACCGTATAGACATTAACTTTCCTCATTTTGTTGAATAATGGCTTTTAGTGGCGAGGCAGATCCAAAGATGCCCTATTATCCTCCCATTGTAAGTACTTGATAATTATCCATTGTAATTACGTGATAATTGTCCATGGCCACATAAACATGCACAGAGTACCGACGCGGCGCATTTCCAGTCCAACAAAGGTCTCAAAAGCGTCATCAAATCTGCTGCACAGGTTGCAGACCGCAGACAGTCCAATTGTTGTGTTCACATGGGGAAATGCTGCAGATCTTGCGCATTTCCCTGACATCTGAGGTTTGTTCAAGTCTTGAGAGTAATGCTGCAGTTGTCTGAGGACCATTTAAATTACAAAATAATGGAATAAGGATCTGTTCGATTAACATTTGTTCCACGCAAGGCTGAGGAACATGGAGATTTGAAAACATTTTTGTCCCTATGGTAATGATGATAATGTTATTTTTAGGCAAAGGGCAATAAAGGTTTCAGATTACCCGTGTCATAGGTATAACCTTGACTGCCATGCAGCAACTGTAAGCAGCCTGCATCCCCAACAACCGCCACCCACTGGCCATCGGGACTGGCCACTGCGCAATTGCACGCTTCCGGAAAATGACTAAGGACAGCGGTCGTGGCTGGGGATGAGAAGGAATCCCAGGAGACGTCCTGATGGGGATTGGTGGTGGCTGTGTGGTGCATGTCCATCAGCTGTTGGTCTGACATGAACAGGACCTGCACAGTCACAGTCACAGACACAATCACAGTCACAGTCACAGACAGACAGAAAAGCATTTGATGTAAACCTCCGGCTTTGTGGTTTCTGATCTCGGCAATGACTATGACAATGTGCCAGTCAGAGTATGCTGAGATATGTCATGGTTGTGGGTGATACCAAAATCCATGGCCATTGCTGATGCCAATTGGCAAGTGCTGAAGAGTGCATGCCCAAATATTAGTCTGTGACAAGCAAGACTGGCACAGTCACACTCCCTTTGAGCTGCCATATGCAATCAAAACCTTTTATCTTTCTGCTCTGGTCTACACACCTTGCTGAGAAAAAATATCGGTGTCTACTTTTCGAATTGACACCAGAAAAAGTATGTTTTGTTTCTAGCGGTATCCCTTCCTGTTTACAACAGAAATAGCAGAAATATGCAGGCTTGAAGCAATGGTTGTTCACACGTTGTCACATCATCACACATAAATGCTGGTACGCCAACCGCCCAAAACAGGACCTCATGCAGGGAATTACTCAGGGCTGTACATATCTGACCCTACACTCACTATTGTTAGTATGCTGACTGCCAAAACAGGACCTTACACAGGGAGCTACTCAGGGCTGTACATACTCCACCCGGTACTCACTGTTGTTGGTACCGGACTGCCAAAACAGGACCTCATACAGGAATCTACTCAAGCCGTACATACCTGACCTAGGGCAAAACATGTGTCTGATGGATAACTGAATGAACAAGCACGTCATGCAGATGCTTGAGATGCAAGGAATGATAAGAGGCCCACACCAGTCGCTGGGGATCTGTATGAGTGTCATCAGCAGTGGGTTGCAGTCTGTGGCAAGGAAGCTCTTTGCTGGGTGAGTCCAATGGCCCACAACCTGTCTCAAAGAAATAGACGCAGCCGTTCTGGCAGGCAGCTAGCAGCCTTGTGCGCCCACCCACCACACCAAAGCGCACACTGCATGACCAGGCAACATTACTGTGTTGGTGGACACAGCCCTCACCAGTCAGCCATGCTGTTGACTACAAGAGTGGAGACAGCCCTCATATGCTGGCCGAGCTGTCTGCTGTGTGAGTGGAGAGAGCCTGTAACTCTTAGCCACGCTGTCCACTGTATGAGTTGAGACAGGCCTAATATGTTAGGGATACTGTCTGCTATATAAATGGAGGCAGCACTCACATATCAACCATGCTGTCTACCATCTGAGTGGAGAAAATTCTCACCTATTGGCTGGTCTGTCTACTACATGAGTGATACCGTCTTGACCTGTCAGCCATGCTGTCTACGGCATGAGTGGACACAGCGCTCACCTGTTAGCCATGCTGTCTGCCTTGACCATGCCGGCGTGACTCTCCAAAGCAATATGGCTGACCAGCTGCAAAACGAGGGGGCATCTCTTTGCATGTGCCCCATGGGTTCTGAATCTGTGCCCCAACGCAGCAGCCCTCAGCTGTGGGTCCACAAACTGGTCTACAGAGCTGTTGTCTGATGCCTCATGCTCAGGATTGACTGCCAGCTCATACAGTGACAGCATCCCAGCATGACCGCCTGCATGAACGTCTCACACCATTCTATACTTGACAGGTTTTTGCAGTCCAAGTGGTCACGCTTTTTTGGTCTGGGGTAAGACGCGGTATGTGCGTGAGCCCTGTTGTGACAATACTTGCAGGGGCTGCTGCCAGCTTCTGAAATGATGTCAGCCTAGCATGTGCTGCTGCAATATAAGCTGCGCTCAGCCAATATACACTGCTGCTGACTGCACAGTGCTGTCATGTGATGTAAGCTGTTGTGGCAAGACATATCACTGATGCCCACGATGCAAATGTGCCAGTACAATCAGCAAAACCATCAAGCAAGCAGGCATGCATGCACCTGCACATGCTCTGTGCCCGTCCCCCAGCAACAGCGACCTTACCAATTGCGACAAATCTTCCATCGGGAGACCTGGTTATGCTGTACGCTCGAAACCTGGGTTTTGTGAATGCAAGCAGCACAGCGTCTGATTGATCTGTCACTGCTGTTGAACCAGCAGCAGTACAGGCAGTCTGTGTTTGGCCATGGGCTTCAAAGGATCCAGGGTCTCCCCTGTGGATGTAGAACACAGCTGTTGCTGGATGCGCAGCTGGATTTGAGCAGGAAGCTGCAGCGTCAGGTGGGCATGCAGCAGAGGAAGGAGCTGGTGATGAAGCTGAGGCAGCAGCTGCTGCCGAAGATGGCATGGCAGCTGGTGGAGCAGCTGGCAGACGCCAGACAGCTAGGCAGAAGGAGTTGTGCAGCATGACTATCTCCTCATTTTGTGACCCTGCAGGCAACACGTGATCACCGGTGCTTGATGTGGAACAGTGGACCATCTTGGCTTGATTTCCGCTGATATGATCATCCTCTTCAATGTGTGATCAAGCTTGTTGGCAATATGTGACGAGACTTGTTGGCTTGTTGAAGCCTTGACACACACCTCTCTCTCTCTCTTTATCTGGCAGACCGCTGTCAGTCAAGTGACGGTAGCGCTCAACACCTCTTACTTATTACTCACAACACATTTTGCAGCCTGTGCATTCCGCAATGCATGATGTCTGTCGTGAGGTGCATGCATACTCAGCACACTGTACCGTGGACTGGAGTTAGACCACTGGATTTAGACCACTGGAGTTAGACCACTGGAGTTAGGCCACTGGAGTTAGACTGCTGGAGTTAGACCGACCGCTGGAGTTAGACCACTGCGACTTGTCAGGGTCGACAAGCTCTTTGGGGCCTGCTGGCTTGCTGTGGAAGCTGTTGGGAATCACTTTGACAGACCAGTTCACGCATTGTAATGCTTTTGGTACCAAGCCAGAAACCATCAAGCACAGCCCAACCAATGATGCTGCAAGAGATGAGTACTGTGACAGAAAGAGAACACATGTTGTGACATCCCTGTGCCAGCACATTGCTACTGTGGCTGCACAAAAAACACAAGTCAGGACAGCAGAGCTGAGCTGTGCTTGCTGCTGGCAGCTTGCTCACCTGTAATGCTACTGCAGCTGGGGGTGCCACTTGTTGACAGTGAGTCTGCGGACTGGAAGTGGTTACTGGCAGCGCTGAGGTGGAACCAGGCAGGGTCAGCCTGCTGAGGATTGCTGAAGAAGCTTTCCTGGCCTTGCTCATTGCCGTCATCATCTGGCTGTTCCCCTGTGCATCATGTGCAGATGATGAAACATCCATGCGGATGATCCAACACCCTATGCAGATGATCACACCTCCATGCAGATGAAACAAAACCCCATGCAGATGATCAAGAACTCATGCAGATGATCCACAGTGCCTGCAGATGATCCAAACCCCCACGCAGATGATCAAACCCTCACAGACACGGCACACATTAGTTTTGCACAAAGACAGCTAAAGATCTTCCCCTCTGTCAGCAGCAGACCAGGAGCAAACATAGCGTGCAGCTGGTTGCAAGTCCATGTGTTGCATCACACCACGCCAGTCTTGGCACCATGCACTATCCTGATTGCACAGTCGGGTTCACTGGCATGTCTACCACATGGGTGGCAGCTTGAGACCGCAAGAAATACCCAAGATATTACAACCATTGTCAGATTCATCTTGTGGGGACGCGAATTGGATCCAAAACTGACAATCGGTCATTGTGATCTGACCAGATTCATCAAGAGCAGGCGGAAGTTGAGGTTGATAGCTTACAATCGTCATCAGATTCGTCATGAGGGAAGCCCCAGAAAGAAGGAATCTTGCCAGCAGGCTGCAATGGCCCGGACTCGTCCCGCTCTATCGCAAACTGCACAGCAACAGCCAGTCAGTCATCTTGCATGTCCTCTGCAATGGGCCCCTGTGAGCTCATCAACACCCTCTGAGAACCCACTGCACCTGTCGGGGTGGGTCCTTTGGCAGCACACCTTGGTGTTACAGACATACTGGCTGTCAGCAGCAGTAACGCAAGCTGGCACCAGTCTAAGATGAGTGACAAAGACAGGTGCTGTTTCCTAAGACAGGTGCCTGGTTGTGTATGCTGAAGTGGCCATATCTTGAACACACGTATGAGATGTATCGTGGCAAGGCTATCTTGGATGGGCATGTTTTGGAAAAATCACCAGTGATGGCAGCCTGCATTTGAGCACGCTGCCTTGATTAGCAAGGTGCCAAGCTGAGGCACTCCACTTTTACTGGGGATGTCTCACCTGGAATTCATGCAGATTTGCATGATAGTCATCTTCGTGGATCAGATCACCAAGGTCAGCACCATCCCAGGCTAGGTCATCATCATCATCATCTGATGTCGTCTCATCCTCTTCTTCATCGTACAGACCCACATCATCATCCGGATCAAGCTCATGTAAGCCAAGCTCATCCAGATTAAACCCGGGATCCAGGAAGGCTGCTTGGGCTGCCATTGCATGCAGGGGGTTGCCTGCAAATGCCCCCTGGGCAGGGTCTGCTTCCTCTTCATGCTCTTCTTCATCCTCTTCATCTGCAGCAATGCAACTTGCCATTTGATATTAGCTCATTAGACTTAGTTGATACAGTGTGTAGGTGCTTTTGGTGACTTGTTGTGTGTTGCAAGTATGTGTCGGCGATGTGTTTGATGTGCCAATCACTGGTCAGGTTTGACTGTGCACAGTGCTGCCTTTGTGGATGTGATGTGGCCCTCCCTGCCTTTGTTGATGCGATGGCATTGTGACAAAATAAATGTGTCTGCCGCTAGGGCTTGCAAGGCTGCATCTGGAGATTCTTGCAACAGCAAAACTTGCTGGTGGACTTTTTCTTCTCATGGACATCCGTAATCATGATTTGTAGCTGAAGTAATGGCAACCTAATGCTGCTGATCAGCAAGAGGATGCATGCCCTCTTGCTGTTATTGTGCTCATGCCCTGGCTGTTGTCGTAACCCACAAGTCTACTTGTGGCACTCAAAGCAAAAGTGGAAAGATATGCGACATTCCAGTACAAGAAGTATATGTGTGGCGTACAGCCTGTGCATGTATGCCAGGACAGGCGTGCTTGGCTTGGCAGGCGCGTGCGCATACCTTGGATTTTGACTGCTATGCAGTGAACAGGTGGTCATGCGTTTGGCTAAAAGCAGATTACCAGTAAGCTCATGAGGAGCCTGTCCAGGAACATAATCGTGTTCGTCCCACTCATCTTGGTCCAGTTCCGCTTCCAGTTCAGCCATGTCTTCTTCCAGCTCGTCTATGTCTATATCTTCGTCGTCGTCATCATCCTCCTCCTCATCATCCTCCCACGCGGCCCAGGCATCATGACATCTCTCAGGTGTATCGCGGAGTGCAGCTGGAAGGTTGCTCACGATGCGGACAGCCTGTTCAACAGGGCTGCTGGAGGCTGTGGCCTCCTCCGGGACAACGGTGTCGGCTTTGCCCGAGTCTGCTTCCTGACTGGACGCCATTGTTATTGGTCAGTGTTGCTTTGCACGCACTTTCCAAACAGAATGTGACCTATTGGCATGCGCATGCTGCGCTGGAGCGTGCTATGCTGGAACCCTTGCGTTGACCGCTTCGTAGCTTCCAATGCTGCCGTCTACGTCGCATGGCTCGTTCGCGTCGAACCAGAAAACGTCTCACAGAGGCAGATGCTGCCTATTGCCGTTTCTGACCTGAGCCCCCTTGCTTTGAAAGTCTGAAGTCGCTGATCGTTACAGATGAGTGATCCAGCTAGCTGCGTTCCGTGAGTATGAGGCGGCATCCCGGCCCGTCGCATCGACAACCAAAATCAAAGGCATCAGTCATTGCAGCAAGCTTTATCCTGGCTCTGTTGGTCGTTATAGCTGTAGCTGCTCGCTTTTCGGGATCTCAAGACAGGGTGACCTATCCTCTTGAGTCTGAGTTTGGTGAGAGCTACCTTCAGACTGCGCTCCTGTCAGAAGAGAGCCACAGTGTCTTTCCGCAACCGCCCCCTTCTGTGTCAGAGACAACGAGCGTCCTGTCTTCGCCTGAAAAGCCAAAACCAATAATAGCACCCAAGCTACAGGTTAATGTCTTGTCGTCATTCAGCGTCAGCCCAAGCACTGCCTCAGCACCAAGCAGCCCAGAGCAGGTCGCCTTTGTGCAAGGCTATGAGCAGCTGCGACCCACACTCTCAGTCACAAGCTACATCCCTTTGAATCATCAGCCAGTGCGCGGCATCGTAATGCCTGCTGGGAAATCACTCAGGCTTGGCAGCGCCTATGTAGCTGTGCAACTACTCAGGGAAGAGCTGCAGTGTGACTTGCCTATTGAGATCTGGCATATTGCTGGTGAGATTGATGCCCACACCAAGGCTGTTTTTGAGGTAAAACGCGCCGCTTATGCACGTTCTTAACACAACCAACCTGGTGGCAGTTCGGCAAGCCCCTTGCTTCAGGCTGTTGATGTTTCGACACCAATCACTAAAAGGGCATTGCATTACAGACATGTCCAAACTTGAGATTCTCGGCAACAAGTTGTTAACAAGCCTGTTACGCTGCAGACAAGCTTCAGTGGTGTGACATGCAGAGATGCCACCACATTGCCATACCCATCCCATCACAAGCCAGCAAGCATAAAAGGCTATGCCCTCAAAGCCTTCGCCCTGTATGCAACCAGCTTTACAGAAGTCATCCTGCTTGATGCCGACAACCTGCCTGTGCTCAACCCAGCCTTGCTGTTTGACAGCCCTGAGTACCAGCTGCACGGCAACATGTTCTGGTGAGCCTTAGCTCCCCAACCTTATTACAGAAACACCCCCTGCCCTGGTGGGGCAGAGTACACCCTACTCTGCCCCACCACTCACACCCTCACACTGCTTGCTGCATCCCAATCCAAGCAGCTGGCTTACCTTGCATGACAACTTCACCTGTCGTAATGTCTACTAACTTGTATACTTTTCCAGTAGAACACCATTCATCGAATGTACCAGGCATCAAAGCATTCTGCTGCTTCTGCTGTACTGATGTTTCACAACCTCGTACGGGTGATGCTGTCATGCATTCAGGCTGTGCAGTGTCTGTCCAGTGCACTGTGCTGTGGGTCCAATTTAGCTCTGCAGCTGTCTTGGGCATTGATCATTGCTAGGCATAACTGCAGAGGGCAATCAGCTGATGATCTGGAGCAAGCCATATTGTACATGCACACAGCCTATGTCAGTGTCACTGCTCAGCAGGATGTAGGTGACCATTCCATGCACTTGCCTTGCAGGCCCGACTTGTTTGCCCTGCCCTTGTCTCGAGTTTCAGGCATCCAGGCACAGGCCTACCACTTGCTAGGCTGGAGTGAGCCCTGGGCGCCCAGCGCAGTTGGCAACAGCTCTTTCATGTTTGCAGAAAGCGGCCAGTTCCTGCTGGCATGCTGTTTGGCAGGTGTGTCTGTCTTGCACCTTGCACATCACACCTGATCGGCTAGAGCACAGCTAACTTGAGTCTGCTGAAAATCTAGTCCATCGTCCCTTTGTGATCTTCTTGACATCATTATGCATCTTCCACTGAAAACCTTGCATGATGCTAATTGCTCCTTGCATGTAGGCTTCAGGGGACAGTCAGTGGAGAAATTCATGGCAGCTCATGGAATCAGCCTGGACAGCCGCCTGCCCACAGCTGTAGCCGCAGCTGCACCTACTGCCCAGCAGTCATCCTCACCACCACCACCACCACGTGGTGGTGCACCACCACCATCATCACCAATGTCACCATCACCATTGTCACGGCCTGCAGCCAGCCTGCAGCATCCGCACCAGTACCAGCATGATACACACACTCCATCAGAGAGCTCAACAGATTCTGGGCCAAACAGCAGTGGGCCAAACAGCAGTGGGCCAAACAGCAGTGGGCCAAACAGCAGTGGGCCAAACAGCAGAGCCCACCTTGTAAGGCGTTTTGCCCTGCATTGTTACGACAGCACAGAAGAGCTTGTGGAATTGGAAGCGGCATACATGCAGGAGCGCTCAGACAGTGACGTGGAGTACGCTTCGAGTTCATCAGGCAGAGCTTTAGCATATGGGAAGCATGATGGGCGTCAGGAACGTAATGTTGCTGAGGCGCAGGACGATCTGGAGGCGCAGGATGATCTGGAGGCCATGTCTGAGGATGATGCATCGTCTGATGCTCAAAAGCAAGCACAGGTAGCCTAGACTGTGGCCTCCCTGTCTTTGAGGATGCAATTGCACTGTGTAATCAGTTGGACCAAAAACAATCTGATCAAGTGATGAGACCAGGCCCCTGACCAAGGTGTTGCCTAGTCTAATTCTCTGGATTGTGGACCAATGTAACCCCACTATGTTACACACTGGGTGCTTGACGTCCACTTCTAGCAACTGCTGCTGCTGCTGCTGCTGCTGCTGCTGCTGCTGCTGCTGCTGCTGCTGCTATCCATTTGTGCAGCCATTGTCAACCCGTCATGGCAGCCGCAGAACTTAGACCAGCCCGGCGGCTTCTGCACATTGTAAGCCAAAGGAAACTGGCAATGTTCAGGATCTGCCAGACAACCATGTGGCCGCAGCAAACAGCCTGCATACAACTGACGGCAATAGCCCTCGGCCACCTTATGCCAGTCTTCACAAGCAAGCCAGCAGCAGCCCAGCCCTTACCTCCAAGACATGGTCAGGAGGTCTGAGAAGAACTGCCTTACTGCTCAGTAAAGTCCCTATGGCTGTCGCTGATTAGTAAAGCAGTTCTTCTCAGCCCTTGTGACCATGTCTTGATCAGTGGAGATAAGGGCTGGACTGCTGTCAGCTTGTATCAGTCTTCAGACGCAAGCTGACAGCTGTCAGCTTGCGTCTGAAGACTGATGCAAGCTGAGGGCTGAGGGCTGCTGCCGTCAGTTGTATGCAAGCTGTCTGCTGCGGCCTCGTGGTTGTCTGGCAGATCCTGAACATTGCCACTTTCCTTTAGCTTATGATGTGCAGGAGCCTGCTGGCTGATGTAAGCCCTGCGGCTGTCCTACTCAAACCAGTACCACCCCTAATCAATCTTAGTGCCATGATTTAGTGTTTGTGCAACACAAACTGCAAAATTTGTCACACAATTTCCGATGCAGCCCAATTTTTGGCTACACAACATGCTGGATATCACGTGCTTGCTAATCCAATCTGGTCAGTCAAGCAGATGTAGCTGAACACTGCAGCAGTCAAGCACAGATTGCGCTGTGCGTTGTGTTGTCAACTTCTGGTGATGCTTGTGCAGGTCCAGGCACAGCATAGCTTGGATGCAGAGTGTGCTCATGAACAGCAGGCCCCTAACAGGACTGTGGCCAACAGCCCTGCAACACAACAAGAAAGCATGCAGGCCCCTAACAGGGCTGTGGCCAACAGCCCTGCAACACAGCAACACAGCAAGCAGGTGAGAACTTGCTTTGTGTTGGCAAGAGTACTGAAAACAAACCTTTGTTTGTGCTATGCATCTGTAACGGGCTGTGCCATTCCTTTTGAAAATGTCAGTACTTGGCAATATCTGGTCACACTATTCATAATAGGTTATCTGCTCAGAACTTGGACATGGCTGCACAGGCTGCATTTCTGAGGCCTTCCATGCATAAACTCGCCAAGACTTGCAGCATCAACAGGCATCACTGTTTACTGTGCTGCCTGCTCTCCACCTATAACCGTTGACACCAATTCACGCTGGCTGCGTCCCGAGTTGACAACCAATTATTGATGCTGCAGGCACGCCTCAAACAGGACCACAAGAACTTGGTGAGGAGGCTACGCAGGCAGATTACCAAAAAGGACAGACAGCTGGGTCAGGCTGCTGCACAGATCGCCAGCTTACATCAACAAGCTGCAACTGACAGAGCAGAAACAGCAATGTTGCGTGCTCAGGCTAACAATGGGCACATGGAGGCTCCCAACACCACTGTTGCAGATGGTGAAAGAGCAGGCAGACCACCATTGCCAGCTCAGCAGAGTGGAGATGCTTGTCAGGCTGAGGAGGCGTCTGGTGCAGAACAACAGAACCAGCTGAGTGTTCTCAAGCAGAAGGTGGATGATCTGGAGGCACAGTCTGCCCAGTACAAGGTGCAGCAAGAGCTGGCACGCCGGCTGTACAGTGACCTGCAGGATGAGGTCAAATCACTTAAGAGCAAGAATTATAACCTAACAGTTTTGGGTCATGAGTGATGTCTCACGACACGTGTGTCTGTTTGGCCATGGCGTTGTACACTAAGTACTCATGTAGAAAAGGTTTTTAACGGTGTCGCTGCACTGCCATTGCCAGCTGAGAGCAGGTGTATACTGAGTGTTGGTTGCAGGTTCCAATCAAGTGTAATGGTAAGCCTGGTGTTTGGCGATTGGCTGACAATCTGGTGGAATGCACAGATCAAGGCTGCACCATCTGTCAGGTTAGTCCTGCACAGGACCGCTTCATGAAGCGTTCTGGGCCTCATGGTTTCAGCAAGCATAGTGGCATGTCGGCTGAGGCAATTTGGAGGTCAGCATTCAAGGTTGAGGCAGAAGGCGAGACACTTATGTGGCCCTCGGAGTGCATACTTCATGCTGAGGACAGCATAGGAAGCAGCAATTGTCTGCAGCATTGTATGGCGCCCCACAACAACAGTATTTTTGGGGTATGTGAGCATGTGCCCATCATTTCTTTCCACAGATCAGCCAACAACTTGCATGCACTCATCTCAGCTGACACATGCTGCCATGTCACAACTTATGCAAGATCTGTGGCATATACTGTGGGTGCTTGAATAGGCCATGATGTGTGACTGTTGCACACTCTTTGAGTATTTGAACAAAATACAATTTTCAGTGCAGCGACGCCACAGTGTTGTGCTGATACCCATCACTGATAGTGTTAACAAAAAACCCAAGAGCAGAGTCGTGTCCCTCAGTTGCTTATGCCTATCACAGATAGTAGTAGTCAACAAATAGGTTCCAATGGTTTGGTGGCAGGGTTTGAAGGCATAAACGTGGAAAAATACTTCAAGCAGCAAGGCTACAGCTTGAAGCCTCCTACCAAGCGCCAGACTCTTAATGCACAAAGCCCTTCCTCTCTGGCGGCTGCTCAACAGCTTCATGTCAAGACACCATCATCAAACTCCAAGGTCAGTCATGAGACGCTGAGTGCAGCGTCACATGAAGCATCCTGCTGATCCTCACCGTGTCACGAGTGCTCTCTCTGCTGCCATGGTGCCTCTCTCGTCATGCGGCACCATGGCAGCAGCCAGAACGAAGAACTGCTATACTCTGCAGAATGAAGACATGCTGAGAACGACAAAGCATGCATGACTGTGCATGACCCACTTTCATGACTGTATCTGCATGCCTGCCTGCCTAGATTGTTTGTGTTTGCACCTTGTGTACACTGTTTTGGCAAAGGAATAGAGGGCATTAAGTGCTCTTCCTTCTGCTGCAGAGAGCTAAGCAAAGCGTGGCACCAACTATCAGAGATCAAAAATGCAGCACGCAGGTCAGCAATACCAAGGAGCAGACCATGCCTGTTGGCACACAGCCCAATAATGCCTTTTTTACTAAACAAACCACCACTCATGAATTCCCATTCCCACTGACAGCTGCATTGACACAGCCTACAGCAACTGCGCAGAATATGACAGGCCAAGATGCACAGGCCACAGCAAAGGCGCCAGATGCGTCAAATGTGATTGCACAGTCCGCATCCACAACACTGCAGCAGCTGCCAAACCTGCCTGTCCACAGTGGAGCTGAAGCACAGCAAGCTACACACCAGCCTGATGGAGTCATGAAATCAGAGATTGCTGCACTGATCAGCAGCATGAGAAATGATCATGCTGCAAAACTGGCTGCAGAGAAACAAGCACATGCAGCAGAAGTTGGTGCCCTCAAGGCTTCAGCTGTTCTGGCAAGGCAGGAGTATGTGCAGGCTTTAAGCAAGATCAAAGAGCTTGAGGCTGAGGCGTACGACCTGAGAGTAGGTAAGTCTGCAGCGTAGAGTGTGTCGTAATAGTCAGTCACGCAAATGTGTATATCTGTAATAACACGACTGTGGTTCTGGAGCTAGTTGTTGTTTCGCGAAACCGAACAAATCGTCTGTGACTGTCCTGTATCGCAAACTAGGTAAATTGCCGTCTAAATTGAGGGGGGTTGCTCGTCGCCACCGGAGGCGCACGGCCCGCCCCAGAATTTGTCATCGCCACCAAATGTTAAGACACGCCTATCGTGCAAATAGGTCTCGTCCCTATAACATCTAGCACGCAAGACGACTATGACAACGGTAGCAGAAGCGGTCACTGAGTCACAACGTCGGCTTGAGCAACTCGCGCATGGCGTGAGAGACCGGGGTAAGCACACACAAGAATGGACAAACCTACCTTTGACAGATCGTAGTTGCCTTTTGAAATTGTCTCATCGGTGGCCAGGCTCAGTGCTACCCAAGGGATGGCGGTGCGAAGTGATCCCACGCAAATGCCAGCTACCTGTGCGGGGTCAAGACGTGTCGTTCACCTCGCCAGAAGGAGTTAGTTTTCAGTCAACCCTAAATGTCTACAAACACCTGAGACTGAACCCACATTTGCCAAAAGGATCCAAGAAACGCAAAGACTACCCTGAGGTACCGGTGCTATTGCTGCTTCCAGTGTACATCTGGTGCATTACCCACCACACGCGCCCTATATGAGTGAATGCATATTACAACAATTGCAGCGGTACGCCATGATGGAATAGACTTCCTCAAGGTTTTGCAGGCTGCTGAAGACCAAATTGTTTCCACTTCCATAAGCACACTGAAGCTGATTGGTGACACAGCCATAGAGGATTTGCCAAAATATCTGCAGGAGGTCAGTTCTCGGTTCTCAGTTCTCACTTCTCACTTCTATTCGCCTTATCTGGCTGCCCATCTGATCTGCTTTGGACTCACAAGACTTGTCCTGCATGTCCCTAGCTCACCATCAGCTGGAAGGCCTAAAATTGCTATCATTACTAGTAGTGTTGTCTGATCGGAGACACATTTCAGGTGCATAAAGTCTGCATGTCAGTTTTGAGCAAGGCATGTAGCTACATCACACATCCACTCAGAGAGTGCAGGAACATGTTGCCAAGAAACGAGTTACCCAGCAACATTGTACAGCTGGATTGAGACTTACCTACTTACCTTGCCATACTATCTGCACAACACTGTCGTTGTCACTGGTCATTCATCAATGCAGGTGCCCATCATGTGAAATCGCAAGCAGGGCATCTGGTATCTGGCAGACAACAAAGTGGAGTGCTCAGACACGGGATGCACCACTTGCCTTGGCAGGCCACTGGCAGATCGCTTCATGTCACGCTGTGGTCCTCATGGCTTCTGCAGGCATACAGGAATGACTGCAGAGGGCATTTGGAGATCATCCTTTAAAGTGGACCTTCCAGGTACAACACTGTCTTGCAGCAGGGAAGGTCTCATACTAATACTAATACTAATACTAATACTAATAATAATAGTAATGATAATAGTACCGTAGTGGTATTAATGTTCCTCGATTAAATATTTAATTGCTTTCTGAGACGAGGCGAGTTAAAACCAATAAATTAATCAATATCCTTCTCCGAGGTTCATTAAAAATATTCCAATATTCCTCTACAAGACCGCGATTTGGTGCGAAAGGTCTGATCAAGCTCACGAGACCTTGCAACGGCGGCCATGCGCTTTCAAACTTGATCGAAACAACCATTAGAACTTATAAGTCATCATTGTGCATTACATTGGACTGCTAGGTTTGATTTCGGCCCTTAAGCACGGTCAGGAACCCGTTGCTCATTGTTCTTTGACAATGCCGTGATGCATGGTATTGCCTGATTATTTGAGACTGTCCCAATGGTGTAGCAACCGTCTGATGGTGGCTTTTTTTTTGGGACATTTAAGAGTGCCCCAGGATCATTAAAGTCATTAAAAGTATTGCTGCGTCGTCCTAGGACCATTAAAAATATTAAATATTGAAACGAGGATCTATTCGATTAAATTTTATTCCAGCCGAGGCCGAGGAACATTAAAAACCGAGGAAGATTCGGACCACTACGGTAATCATAATTAAATAATAATAATAATAATAATAACAATAATAATAATAATAATAATAATAATAATAATGATGATGATAATAATAATAATAATAGTAATAATAATAATAATAACAACAACAACAACAACAATAATAATAAGCTTTCCAGCTCATGAGCTAGGTACGTGTGGGACAAGGTCTGCACAAGAAGATCTGTAGATTTTTCGATTGCTATGGCATCATATGCACTTTTTGTGTATGAAAAGGTACAAATGTATGGAGATCTAGATGCCTTGTTGCACTGCATTTTGACCTCATTCTTGGCGTCGCAGGAGATAGTGTCTCATCTGCAGCAGCTGTGATGGACTATCAACAGCTCATCATTGTACATCACCCACATTGCATGCATCGCTGCCTGCTTGCAAATGCTTATGGTTGTGTTGCCAGCTCAGCACTCTTCTTGCATCTGAACTGCAGCATAGGCCTTGTGAAGCATGATCTGTAAACTTGGCTGTAGTTGCAAACATATTGGCCATATGTTGCAGGTCATGAAGGCATGTCTGTAGACAACTACTTTAGACAGCATGGGTACAGCCTGCAGTACGTGCGCAAAGCCCCAAAGAACAGTTTGGGTAGAGTCGTACACTCAGACAGAGTCCTGAATGCAGACAGAGCACTTAGTGCAAAACATGATTTGCCGATGAAGGCTGTTGCAAATCAGGTTTCAGAGCAGACTCAGGCCAAGCAGTCTCGCACTCACGAGGCACAGAGTCAGCACTCTCTGCAAGACTCAGACTCCAAGGTGATCCCCTTTTTGGACTCAATGAGTGAGCGAGTGAGCGAGTGAGTGAGTGAGCGAGTGAGCGAGTGAGCGAGTGAGTGAGTGAGTGAGTGAGTGAGTGAGTGAGTGAGTGAGTGAGTGAGTGAGTGAGCGAGTGAGTGAGCGAGTGAGCGAGTGAGCGAGTGAGCGAGTGAGTGAGCGAGTGAGCGAGCGAGTGAGTGAGTGAGTGAGTGAGTGAGTGTCTATGCTTCCAAGGGTCCTTCTGGTGATTGCTTCCAGCTAGGCAGGGATGAGATATCCCCTGGGCATTTCCTTTGTGAGTGTCACATGCAGTGTCTCTTTTCTGCCTTTCCTGACATCTTGGTCCAATATTTGATGTAAAGTGTCTGTTTACTTGCTCGTACTTGCTGTCATCCTGCATCCAGATTCAGGCCTACAGTCAGCTGCTTGACGAGAGCCATGGCCTGTCCTAATGTCAAACTTGTGCTGTTGACTCAACCTCTGACCTGCTGTGCAGAGGGGCTTACCGGTTTCCAAGACAACTGACTGTCATTCTGACAGCAAGTGGGGAGACGCAGCGCTGCTGAAACAGGAGCTTGAGAACTTGCAGCAACGTGTTGCTACCCAGAAAGATAGCATAGCCCAGCTGGGTCAGGCAGTCAAAGACAGGGATCTGCAAATTGCAACTCTTCAGGCTGGCAGTTCACAGAAGCCAAGAGGTGGCAGCAGCAGCAGTCAGGATGTAGCCACTTTATGCAATGCTCACAAGCAGGAGAAAGCTGCATTGCAAGAGACATATGAACAAGAGAAGGCTGCATTGCAGTCAGCCCATAAGCAGGAAGTTGGTGCATTCAAAGCTCAGGCTGCTCAAGCCAAGGCTGAGTACATGCAGATTTTGAGCGAGAAGCAGAAGCTGCAGGATGTCATTTATGACTTGAAAGTCAGCGGCGCTGCCCATCACAGGCACAGCAACTCAGACTGACTGAAAAACTATATAGCTACCAGGCGCAGCTTTGGATGGAGAAGATAAGCCTGGCTTTGAGGCAAATAGCTATAGGCTAGGGATGGCTTCAAGTTTTGACTAAAATCACCATGCAGACAACCTGATGTAACATAGATATTATTCAAACATTCAGCTCGCAGCAAGATTTGAGCCTTCACACTTGAATTTGTTCAAGGGTGTACTTGTACAGTATTGTTGGCTTCTTCAGGAATAAACAGCAAGTCATGCTTGTCCAGGTCAACACATTTATACTTGTTTCTACCATGATAACAGCATCGATGCTGACCTGCTTTGTTCATGCCAACATGATCAGTTTGTGCAAGAATAGCAAATGGCCAAAATCCACATGCATACTTCGCTTCAAGCTTCAAGGCTGGCGTTTTCATTTCTTTGAAGTTATTGTTGTTACGTCATCATTGCTTCACAGATACATACAAACATGGCAGGCCAACTGCCTCTGCTGTGAGGGCAAATGCTGCTCACTACCCCCCTCAAACTTCAGCTTGAATACTATGTTCTGCAGATGTTGAATTTCAGCCAACATTCTGGCATATTCAGCTTTGGCTGCAGCTTTCTGCTCATCTAGCGCTATCTTGTGAATTGCTTGAAGCCTGGCAAGGCTGGCTCCATCACATGGCAGCTCCTGGAGCTTCTCTTCTAGCTTCTGTACAGCAGCTGTGCTATTTACCAGCTGCTGTTGCAACTGCTTTGACTGTGTGTCAAGGTATTGGACGTGCAGCTGCTTCTCAGCCAGTTGCTTCTCTGCCTCATGCCTGAGCACCCTCAGCTGGGACACCTCCTGCTGATGGACTGACAGCTCTTGCACATGTCTGTCCTCGGTCGCAATGCTTGCCCACTCCAGCTCTTGCAGTCTGCTCTCCAAATGCTTGACCACCTCACCCTGTTGCTGCTCCTTCTCAAGGAGTTCTCTGAGTTGTGACACCTCCTGCTGGCAGGCTGACAGGTCTTGCACCAGTTTCTCCTCAGTTGCAAGGCTTGCCTGCTCCTGCTGTTGCAATCTGCTCTCTAGAAGTCTGACAGCCGTGCTGTGCTGCTGTTCCTCCAGAAGGAGTGTCCTCAGTCGTGATACCTCCTGCTGCTGGGCTGACAAGTCTTGCACCAGGTTCTCCTCAGTTGCAAGGTTTGCCTGCTCCTGCTGTTGCAGTCTGCTCTGCAGCTCTGTGACAACCTCGCTATGCTGCTGCTCCTCCACAAGCATTGCTGTCAGTCGTGACACCTCCTGCTGGCAGGCTGACAGCTCTTGCACCAGTTTCTCCTCAGTGACAAGGCTTGCCTGTTCCTGATGTTGCAATCTGCACTCAAGGTACGTGATGAGCTCACTGTGACGATGCCCCTGGAGTTGTGAGCATTCAGCTGACTCCTCTGCAGCTTGCTTCTGCTGTTGAAGCTGCCTTTGTAAGGTCTTGAGCTGCTCACCCTTCTGCTTGAGCAGGTCATCATGCGCTTGAGCTGTCTGTCCGTGCTGCTGAACCTCAACTTTTGTCATGGGAGACCGCTGTGAGGATGGAGCACAACAGAGATACCTGAAAGCCATGAGCTCATGTGTCACAAGCTAAATCACAACATGCTGGAGTTTGGAATTCTGACAACAACAGCTATGCCCAGCTCAAGGCTGGCTGAACTCATTTACAGAGACATCGCTTGGAAATCTTTGAATGCTGGCAAGAGGCTCACATGCTTTTCAGTTTCTGTTGCAGATATCTGTACAAGAGCAGACTGCACATTCCAATGCAAGACAGAAGCATATGGTCAAGCAGCATACACAGCACCTCATAGGTCTGCAGGTTGCTTCTACAACAGCTTGTGCCAGCACAGAAGCATATGGTTCTGGCACACACAACACCTCAGGAGTCTGCAGATTGCTTTTATAACAGCTGGCACCAGCACAAGCCATGGCAACACGGTGTTCACAAAGCAACCTTAACATGACTGACCTGTCAACTATCTGCTGTCTCACTTGGTCTTCATGGGCTGCAGCAACCACTCTTGTTGTAGTTGCACAAGCTTTAGAAGACGCTACAGCAGAGCTGTAGTCAGCTTGCTCCTCGCCCGGCATTCGCTTCTTGGCAGTTTTGACAGGCCTATGAGGGGAGAGTCTGATGCAGTTTGGACTTGCATTCTCTTGCATCAGGGCTTGCGCTCCTTTACGTCTTTCCAGCTTGCTCTGGCTGTATGAAAGCCTGGAGACCTGACTGTACTCAGTGCTGTGAGCCTGTGATGATCTCTTGTCCTGATGCATAGCAGTGATCACCTGCAGCAGATGCTCAAGTTTGACAATAGGAGAAAGAATATCTTGAACAGAAACATACTTTGTTCACACTCATCTGGTCTGAACTCGCAAATCTGATTGAGGCGACATCAAGTGCAGCTTTTGCGAGTGGCGTCATGACATCTGCAATCTGCAAGTTCAGGACTGGCAATCTGAATGCAGTGACAAATGTGAATGCTTGCCTGCTTGAGCGAATGCTCAGCCTTTGCATCTTCATTGCACGCATCAATTGCATAACAGCCAGGGTGTGACATTGACACTGCAACTGTCTGTCGTGAGTGGGTATGTGCTGACTGAAGCCAAGAAGACTGCAGCAGTGTTGAAGCTGGTGCAACGGCAACACCAGGTATGGCTTGTGAAGATGAAGGAGAGGTGTTGCGGTGGTAGTGTCTGTGGTGATGCCACTTGTCAGGACTTGATGGTGAGGTTGCCAATGGAGAGATGTGTGTAACGATTAGATGCTGCTGAGCAGCTGCTGGGTTTGGGCATGCTTGGCCTGGGTGCTTTTGCCACTCCTGCGGATCATCAAAACGTCGTCTGAGAGGATGTGGTACAGCTGCGATGAGCTATCAGGTTGCGTCTGCTGTCACTGGTCTATGAGTATTGTGTACTGTTCATGAGCCCTCAACATACCAGAGAGTGTCACTTTGTTGGGCAAAACACTGTCTGAAAACTACTTGTGAAAGGCCAATGCGCATACCTGGCGTGAGGCAACATCGCTGCTGTGTGTTCCAAAGCCTGTGGACGGTTTGGTCATATGTCGGCAAGTGGAATACGGCTGATCTCTCAGCAAACGGGATGCATCCATGAAGGCTCACACGGGTGCACAGGGTTGCAGGAGGCGACCTGAACAACATACAACTTGGTGAGAGCGTGGCAGGGTCAACTTCAAGGCGAGTCAAGTGGATCAGCATCAGCTTGCAGCAACACAAGCTGCAGTCAGACAAGGCAACTGTTGATGTTCAAGGTACCTGCAAGCGTGCGTGTGCAGAAACCCAGATCCAACAGAGTGCCAGACTCTTACCAGCCAACTGGCGACAGGAGGCTCTGATACACTCTCGACCACTAATCAATCACGACCTGATGGGCGGGAAACAGCGGGACGTGATCAGCAGAAAGGCGCTGAACACTGCGCTGAACACTGCGCTGAACAGCACATCGGAAGACATCGGAAGCCATGACGCACATCGGAAGGCAGCGGAAGCCATGATCGAAAGATTTCGAAATCGGAGGTCAGGCACCACGTTACGCGCATAACGCATTAGCACTACACTATTTTTCTTGGCAGAGAGAGGACGGGGAGCTCCACTGTGTATGGCAGTTGGCACCAGCTGCATATTATCTGCGCATGGCTGTGGCAGCACCAGTCAAGGAGCCTGGCATCAAAGGTTTGAGTCTCAAACAGCACCGCTGTACATGTACCGCTACTTTACCAACTTCTGACCAATCAATTTACAATTTCTGTCATTGAAATTCATCATGGGAGTCCACTGATAGTGACTGGCACATCAACGCACACTGAGTGCTCAACGGTGTTACTCACAGCATTAAGAATGTTGTTTAATGATGTAAGGAGTACTGGTACATGTGTGACCATATTTGACGCAAGGAACAGGAAAGACGAATGTCTGTAAATGAGCCAGACAGGGACACAAACAATTACATACATACAAAATGATGTGACCACTTAAAGACAATGCAGAAAATCTCAGCTCCAAACTGTGTTCTGCAGCTACTAACTTTCAGCCAGCAGTATAGCGTACTCAGCTTTGGCTGCAGCTTTCTGCCTCTCTATCACTATCTTGTGGGCAGCCTGCATCTGCCCATCAGCAGGACTGGCCCCATCACATGAGCAGCTCCTTTGCTGTCTCCTCCGGCTTCTGCAAAGCAGCTGTGCTGAGCATCAGCTTCTGCTGCAACTGCATGAGCTGCTGATCCTTCTGCTGGAGCAACTGCATGAGCTGTTGATCCTCCTGCCAGAGTAGCTCAGCAGACTGCTGAGCTGCCAGCTCATGCTGCTCAGCCTGAGTCTGCAGGCTTGCAATCTGTGTAGCTGTCTGCTTGACATATGCTAAACAGCGCTTTGCTGCAACCTCCTGCTGCTGCACTGTTTTGGTCAAATCTGTGACATGAGCCCCTATCTTGCAGCCGCGAGTGTGAGGTCTAAGAGCACTAACAAGATGCTGAACGCGGCTTTCTAGATCTGCTAGCTGTGCATCTCTGTGCCTGAGCGAGAACGCCAAGCGTCCTGTGTCACGCTTGGACAGGAGAGCCTCCACCTCCTTCTGCTTCAGCTTGTGTTGAGCATCCAGCTTCTGCATGCGTGCTTCTGTCAACTGGATTGCTGAGTCTTCCAAAAGCTGGACAGCATCCTGTTGGTGTGAATCTGCCCTGAAGCTTGCAGCCACCTCAGCAGCAACTTCCTGCAGACAATTTAATATGTGAACTTAAGATAAGAATTTGAGATAAGAATTTAACATAAGACTTTCTGCACAGTATTGACAGCCTTACTCACTGCTGCATGTGGCTACTCAGATCCACAAACGATCAGTGCTGCTCAGCCCCATGCAGGAAAAAAACCATGTGGCATATGCCATTGTGCCTTATGCTTGCTGTTAGCAATGACGTGAGCCCAATGGGCAGTTGATGCATTGTGCTAAACATGCACTACTTGAATCCTTGCCATTGGTGTAGACCATGAGGTTCCAAAACTTGAACACCCTTAGTGCATGCTGCAATGTAAAGGGTGAAGCGTGCATGTGACATGCATGGTCTGCGAGAAAAAAGCTGTGGCTTATGCAGTGAGGCAGTTCACATGATGATAGGCGCCAAGCTAAGCCTCCGTTTGACAACTTTGCAGTGTTTGCCCAAGAACATGAAAGAAACATGTCTACCTGTTCAGCACACAAAGGGCTTATGCCCTGCCTCTTCTTCAGCTCCTGATGCAGACCAGGGGCACCACACGACCTCTGCAGCATTGCAGCCACAATCTGAGGCCCAGGTTTCCTTACAGGTTTTCATGTGCTACTTGCAACAAGGTTGGAAGAGGTTGTTGCATGGGCTTGCATGAAAAGCTGCATGATCAGAATGCTGGCTCCGCGATAGTGTAAAGATCAGTCTAAGACAAGGGACATCATGGGCAACAACTGAATATGTGACATCATGTACTTGCCTGGTAAGACGGTAAACATCAACACCATATGCATTGATCTGCAGGTATGTGGCTTTGCTTGCAGACAGCAAGACATCTTCTGTATGAATATGCTTGCCTTGAGGGTTCCCCACATTAGGGCATAGGTCAAGCATGTGCAACCTTTGCCACAGCGTGGCATGCCTTTTGTGTTACAGCTGACATCAATGATTATTGAAAAGCAATACTGCCCAAAGTGACATAAATGGCAATAGGGCAAGCAATTATGCTGGCATATACTGTAGCATTGACCTGACTGCTGAGCCATACCTTGGTGCCTGAAGACACCAATGGCTGACTGCCGTTCCCTTCCATACCTGCTGTCTGCTGTGCCTCAATTGCTGCAGGTTCCTCGAGCTTGTTGGGATGCGCACATTCCTGCTGGGACATCTGGCATTCGTCTAGTACACCGTCTGTCCCAGAGAGCTGCAATGACATATTGCGATTTGACTGTGGGGAATATTGCCATGCAAGGGCATCTGTGGTCTTTGCTGCTCACGAACCCGGTATGTAGCTTCTGAATGTTCAATACCTATACCTTGCTGCATCCAACACCCGAGGTGGCCACTTTGAAGGCAAGAAAAGGCAGATCACGCTTCTGATACAGGCTTATTACCTTAACATCCAAAAGCCACTTCAGTGTACTCTTCTTTGACCTGGTATCCAGGCTGGACCGAGGCTATTGCACCTGCTGTTCTAGGCCCTAGATTTGCAATTGCCTGAGCCACAGCCCTCGCAGTGATTGCTTCTGGGCCTGCACTGACTGTTTTGGCTCTTGGGTTGACCGTGAGTGATCAGGGGGTTGAGTGGAGGTACGGCCGACTTGCTGCTCAGCGTGCGCAACAGTTGATGAAACACAGAACGTGAACTTGGACCGCCAAGCGACATATCCGAACAGTTGATGTTATGTATACGGCCGAGTGGACTCAAAGACTGGCGATGTCCAGATCACGGCACTTTTTCCATGTCATTCTTCTTCATGTGCAGCCTTGTGACTTGCATTTACAAAATTCCTGCAGCACATGGTGATCAAGATGTTGAGGCCTGAGCATCTGATCAACGCAAGTCATGTATGGCGTTGCCATGAATAGTTTACACCTCTTCAGCCCATGCGTTTGGCCAGCATGAGGTGCCAACACCAAATAGACTCTGAGCTAGGTACTACGGTATGCGCGCCCAGTACCATTACTGGGTGACACGGAAGGTCTAGCAGATCACTGCTATGGTGCATGCAACAAAATGATCGTGCGCCTTCGTATCATAGTACTTTGGTCCTCAGCGCATGCTGGAAGGGGTGCATAGCCTGTCTAACAACAGCCACTTTTGGTGGTTTGTCTACAAGGGTCAAATGATTTGTGCCTGACCAGGACATGCTGACATAGCACGTAACCTTCATCTTAAGGCAATGATCCAGACTTCAGCCTGACAACGGTATTTTGCAGCTGCTGAATCTCAATGAGCAAACACACACATGTGTCAGCTTGTGAAAACCCTGATGCATGAGGGCGGCATCTGTTTGCAATCAAATAGGAGCAAAAAAGAATGCAGGCCTTCCAAAACTATACAAAAAGTTGAATCTCTGTCAACATGCTTTGGAAACAAGCAGCATAGCCCATGCTGCCATGCTGGACGTTTCTCCAAGGCAAGGAAAGCTTGTCATCAAGCTAGACTAACATGCAATACATGTACAGCCTCGAGCTGACAATTGCTCGCTCAAGGCTTCACCACATGTCTCACATGCATGCCTTTGCAGCAATTTGCTTGCAGCAACAGAGCAGATAAACTGACTGGGTCATACACTTTCCTGTCAGACACTTTGGTGCTGTTGTATTGACAGCTGACCTGGATGCACAAGGTTCTGGAACCCTTGAAGGCTTCACAATGTATGAGGCAAAGTCTTTACAACGACCCGCAGCGACTGAGTCCTCTATCCATTTCTTTGACACAATGTCCATGCCCCAGTGTTTTGCCACCCTGTAGGCATTGCACGCATTGCCAGCAGCTTATACAATGCAGACCTTGGGTAGAGTACGGCAGAGCAAGCAAAAGTGACTGACTCACTTGAATTTCAGTCCGCTAGGGAGCTCGCTGACTAGCACATTGCAAGTTGATTGGTTCAGCTCGGAATTGTATCGTCCGCCAAACTGCTTAACAGTGTTGCCCAGCTGTTTCTTCTTGCTGGCATAGCCACTACAAGGCCGACAAAAGGTCCATAGTGATGCTGCTCCTCTTGATTGGGTGCTGACAGCTGCATTGCTACAGCTTCTGTTGGCGCTTGACTTTCTATTGCAGCTGCCACTCGGCTGGAGCTTCCTCTGGCTTCTGTCAGCAACTGTGTGACACCTTGCTTCAGATGTGCTAGCTCCCACGACTTTCTTCGGCGTGACACATCATCAGGCTCTGAGGCAGCCAGCTGGATTGCACCCTGCAGAGTTGGACAATGCTTGAATTATCGAGGCATGACCATTTCGCAAGCACTGCATGCATCGGATATGATATCTTTACACATGACAGTGACTCCCATGTGTACATCATGCACAGGCAAGCACACTGAACAATGTCGGAGCAGTGAGTCGAGGGCTCACCACTGCGCGTAGCTTGTGCTTGTCAATGCAGGCTGCACACCATGTGCACACAGCACAGAAGCCTTGACCAGCAAGCCGACTTTGCCACCAGGAGGGGGCCACTGCAGAAAATCTCAGAGCTCACAATCAATAAGAAGGGTAAGTAACAGGCACTGCAGTGTCCCTTTGCACTTGGCCACATGGTCTTGCCAGTGAGCAGTACTGTGGACAAGCCCTATTCATAGTTTCTAGTGTAATGCGTGATTTTGAGTACCTGACGTGCTGCAGACAGCACATGGACCTCCTGGCTTAGGCAGTTGACACAAGGCATCGTGACAGCGACTGCACACCAGGGCTTTTTCGAATACTGCCTTGGCAGGCTGGCAGCTCAGACAACTTAACGGTTTGTGTTGTAGGAACTCGTACAAGCTGCAGCTGCCAGCCTTCATGCTTAACAGAGGTAGCACTGCAATCATCCTGTTTGCTGTCTATGTTGTGAAGCGCTTTGGCGGAGACCAGCACAAGGATAGGTTAAACCGCAGAGCAGACTTCTATTTGCTATATTGCAAGTTACCAGGGCTGTGCAACACTTGTGGTTGCTCAGACACAACCCTCTGCACACGCCTGAGCTATGGTGGGACAAATTCTTGCGGAACACAGGCAGGTGTATAGCCAACAAAGCTCAGAGTCCAGCTGCTCTTGATGCTTGGAGAGTCTGGGGGCAGCATGCAGTTCTCAGTCTGCAACAGCAAGAGCTGTGCCTGGATCCTGAAGGCTCTGTGCGCGTGTTGATCTGGCAACAATTGGCAATGCTACACTGTCTTGTACCAGGGTTGAGAGCTTGTTGGCGATGGTGTAGTGCTCATTGAAGCAATGAGAAGTGCTGGGCTGGACAGATGGGTACAATTCTATCAAATGCACCACCTGGTTGGGAGGACTGCCACCCTTCTGAGGAGGCACATGTTGCTGAGGTGGAATGGTATGCAGATGCCATGTAGTTCGCCAACTACAGGCATCAGCTATGGCTTGTCAGTCTGCTTGGGGTGCCCAGTGTTCAAGAAACATGCCATAGTGGCAATTTCTGGGCAATAGAGAGGTTGACCCCATGCAAGCTAGCTGCTATGCCCCACTGCTCTCACCCAGACAACCTAGTCGTCTTGAGCCGATTTGCCTCTTTCATATGATGCATGCATGCATCAAGTTCCTGCACTCACTTGAGCAATCACGTTCTCATTTTGTGATTGGCTGTGTACGATAGTTGTTGAGTATGGAGTACCAGTGATTGGTACAGCAATATCTGCAGCTAGCTGCAGGCCTAGGTTTGGCTCAAGCTTGCAAGTTGAAAGTGACATTACTTGACCTTTGTGTCTATGTTGCTTCAGGTTGTTATTGTAGCTGACATGAAGGTTTGAAAGCTTCAAGCAAAGTGGTCAAAGTCAGGCCTGTCCAACATTGATACATTAAAATTGTGTTGCAAGTCATTTGATTGTGCAGTGACATGCTATTGCAGTGGTATTGATCAGTCTATAATGCTGTTATGACTGGACGCTTGGCAAACAGCGTTAGCCATGCTTAGCCGTCACTTTGCCAGTTTTGGCTAAGTTCTGGCAAAGTCTTCTGGAAACCGGCAAAGTACTGGCGAAGTTACCCCCCTGAATTTGTAGCGCTACGTAGTAGCGGCGGCAGTAGCGTCTTGCACGATAGCTACGGCCTGGACAGCTGTCACCTGACAGATGCTTGCGCAGCTTGCATCCAAACTTTCTTCGCTGGCCAAGCAAAGTCTTCAGCAACCTACCTGTCTCATCGGCGATGTCAAATGTCACCACCTGAGCGTTTGGCACATTATCTAAAACAGACGTTAACCCCATGTTAACTAATCCATCCGTTCACATCGATTACTAACGATGAGCCCCTCTTACTACGAGAACGTCTAATTTAAGTCAACTTTTTAGGGTGCGGGATGAATTTGGGCCAGTGAGTTATTCAGCAAAAAATCCTGCGCACGGTCGATCTCGGAATACGTTGAGATTCTCTCGGTCTCGGCAGGACTCTTCAACTCTATAGTTGCGCCATCTTTCTCAGCGCGGCTTGGCTGAAGTTCAACGCACAGGTTGTCTCGAGAGTCGAACTTCACCACCAGCACCACCAGGTTAAGCGGACGTTGCGGCTCATTCGTGTGTCATCAGGATCTTGATTTGCGCCATGGTGTGCCCATGGCTGGTACTAGTTTGCCTCAGCCGTTTGGTCGCTTATCAGTGGTTGAGTTGGCTGGGCTACTGATAACAAAACTACGGTCTTCCCGTTTTATACGGTGTACAGCTTTCAAACACTCCCAGGCACGGGTTCACCCGAAGGTATACCAATGACACAACCTCCGACTTCAGCTCTATGTGCGTTGTGCTTGCGCTCGTGGCCGGCCAACTGGACTGTCAGCCTCGATGTAACAGTCAGCGGCAGACGCTACAGTGGTTTTATCAGCAGCTTCTGATGTCAGCGTCCTACTTCACTGTAATAATACTCTCCGAAATGCATTTCAATGCATTTCAACGCATTGCGCAGCCTAAAACAGCCTTGCATGACTGCATAGTGTATCCATCACAATACTTATGATCCAGGCATTTCACCGAGCTCTGCAAATCAGTGCATCCTTGGGGACGTGTATCTGAGATCCAATCTATCAAGGAAAGTCATTAGAAAAGAAAAGAAAAGAAAAGTTTACGCTTTGCAGCGATCATAACGGGAGCCTCCTAAGGCGGCAGCCCGGAGCTATGACCACACTCTTTTACTGTGCACGCCGATGTCTTTGAGTCCCTCAATCTTTCCAACATCTGCAATCAGATAGTGACTGCCACACTGCCCTTTAGTGAAGGCTTGGATGACTGTTCTCATAGCTTTATCATGCCTAGCTATATATTGTTTGCTCATGTCTGGGTGCATGCAGCTCCCAAAGATGTGGCTCTGAGAGTCATCACCTCTGCAGAGTGGGCAGCGTTTGTCCCTAGCTATTGGCTGCCCGGGCATGTATGGCATACGCCAAGCAGCTCACTGCCGACAGCCTTGGCGACACCAAGGTGGTGTGCTATACGTTTGCGGCCCCTCGCACCGGCAACCACGCCTTTGCTAGGGAATTCAACAGCGCTGTTCCTGACACCTGGAGTGTGATCAATGATCAGGTCTGTTGCCTCAAAAAATTTCTCAGCTTTTCGGCAGAGATTAGACATTGAGTCGTTCAAGGGTTGATTGACTCAGATTGAGCGTGAGCTTACAATCCCATGTCATGACATGAGAGCTATAATGTTTTCTGTTGATGTTTCGCATTCCCCCTCTCTCCTACCTCCTTCTCCCACTCCCCCCCCCCCTTGCCCCATTTGTTCATAGGCGCCCAGGGTTATTGAGAACCTCGGATACATAAGCGCCAATTCAAGCAAACAGCATTTGGTGTGCACACTTGCTACTCACAAATTTGATCCTGCACCAGCTTGCACCTGCACCAGCTTTATTCTGGTCCCAGACATTGTTTTGCAGTCACTGAGTGGTTCAAATAAAGTCATGCTGTTCGTTATGCAAGCAGTGAGTCAAAACGTCCTGCCATGGCAGGACATAGTGACAAGGGGCGGCAAGATGGTGTTTCTGTACAAGCGGCCAGGGCAGCGAGTCATCTTGAATGACTTTGGCCACATGATGGTGAGGCCAACTCACACGGAGTCTTCAGTGCAAAGGACAACTGCGGGTGAGCCTTTGGCTGCCACTTGAGGCTCTGCTGTAGTAACACAATGCAAACCTGCGTTGTGTTACTCTGCATTCCTGATGCATAAGCAAGAGCATTGGCTCTCAACGCTCAGGAGATTCAAGCTGAGTGATGGCCCTCAAAAGCAGCTTTAATGTCTGCAAAAGGTCTGACACCTCACAGGCCGTAAGTCAGTTGGGGTCTGATACCTCAGGGTTAATGTAATAGCAGCGCTGTGTTGTAGTAAGCCTTCCATAAAAGGGGGTCTTGGCTTGGCTTCTGAGCTGGTGTATTGTGCTGTGTCAAGTTTGATACGTTTTGCAGGTCAGAGAGCAACTCATCACTTTCTTAAAAACTACTACCACGCCATCCTGTGTGTCATCCTGGCTCAGTTTTCAGGCAGAGGCTTTGTGGACGGCATGGAAGGCATCATCAAGCTGGTTCAGGCATCCCCCTATGTCAAGGTACTTGCTGCAGCGCGACTGGGTTTTGGACATGATGTGCCAGTAGCTTACGCATCATTGTGACGTTTTGAGAGATTCAGTGTAGTGATGCTGCTCCGTCCATGCAGACTCCACAGCGTCCAAAACCTGTACTGTCCTTAGCAAGCATGACACTGACTTGCCATGTAGGTGTGCACTGATGGCAAAGCACATCAGAACTTGATTCCGGTTCCAGTCTGTTATCATGTGCCTCTCCATTATGCTTGCCTTCAGTGTTCATGCTAAAATCGGTATCAACCCTCAATCAAATCCTCCTGGTTTTATACAATAGTGGATACTACACATACTGTATTGCATTGCTACTTCACCCAGGTTGATTTCAGCCTTCATGCTGACAATCTCAAGGCTCTCTGTAGGCCCATTCCTCTGACTGTTACACAATACATGTCATGATATCTATTCGATTTTATACTGCTCTTTGAGCAGGATGCTATGTGTGCACACCTTTTTGGAGATGCAGATGGGGATGACCCTGCCAGAGATGGGGGCCTTCTGATACATGGGCCTTCCCAACCACTCTCTAGCTGACTGCTGACTACTCAAGTGATCTGGCTGTAGGATCTGTTGGAGGTGCAGATGGGCATGAGCCTGCCTGAGATGGAGGCCTTCTGTCACATGGATCCCGCCACAAGGCAGGGCCAATGCCTGCCGGGACTTCGCAAGCCCGTCAGGGGCTTCTACATCCTGAAGAACCCCCCTGCCCCCACCCCCTCCACCTCAACAACCCCCGATGGGAGCAGCACCGGCTGGTGCAGGAGCAGCTTCTGGGTCAGACCCTCTGGAACCTCATCGTTGCAACGCCCATCTGAGGGAATCTGATTTCCTGCAGCCGCAACAAACAGTACGCAGATGCTTGAGCACATCTCAAGTTTTTGCTTCAAAGAGCACAGAGCAGCTTCATGCAGATGGAGTACTGGTACGCTGCACTCACAATGACCAGCAAGCGGGTGCTTGGTGTATTCAGAGCCTTCTGTGAAAGAGCACAGCAGACTTTCTGTTGGATTGCTGGGACCTGAATCTTTGCACTCACAATGATCAGCAAGAGGGTGGTTGGTGTGTTCAGAGCCTGTTTGGAAAGAGCACAGAACAGCTTGGTGCAGTTTCGTTTTTGCTTGTTACTGCTCAATGTTGGCATCAAGTAGTAACAAAAGGTGAGGTAGTCCGATTCTGTGTATACAAGGTGTGGTCGAAGCTACCAGCGCCTAAGTGCTGCAGCTGTGGAATGGTACAAGCATGCAGATTGCGGTTGTATGAGGATGCAAACGGGGAACATGTTTACGGTTGGGCAAGTGCAAAATGAGCTACATGGCAGCCATCAGAGACCAATTGTTTCATGGAGAGATTAGCATTTTCATCATGGTATTGCTTGTTGCTGATACAGTGAACACCACAACTTCAAGTGGGCACTGGGGACTAATAATAGTGACACGTTGTTGGTACCTGATAAGGGATCGTGTCAGATTAGAGCTGTCACAAAATGCCAATAGGATGCAAATGTGCCAAACTGAAGCATGTGACATTGTAAAGAGAATGCGTTCGAATGTTTGCAACATGGTCTGCAGCAATGCTGCATGCACTGCACTCTGGCCAAGAGTTTGCAATGTTGATGTGTGCAGAGGGAATGTTTATAGTCTACAGTAGGGCCCATAAGTAACGGTCGGACCAGCAACAGGTATGAGCTTCGACGCTAATGTGAAGCGCAAGTCTGTGTTTAAGCGGCGGTCCTTTCGAACACAGCAAGTCAACCAGCACACCTTTCTGTGTACGGCTTCACTGGCGCAGAAAGCGCTTGTAGCGCATTTGTAGCGTCGGTAAAAGCAACAGGTCTGTGACAGTGAAACAAGGCTGACACCAGAACTTTGCAGCTCTGGATCCAATGGGCTACGCTCCAGCAAGGCTACTCCGGCACAACACTGTGCAGGCATGACCTGACCCTGCAAACCTCTTGCATGCAGGGGCAATTGGTGGGAGTGGCCCTCAGCTTCCTGTGCAACTTTGGCATCTTGAGTGGAGCCAGCGGTGTGCTGGGAGCCCTCAGTAGTGGAGTCGCCTCCGCAGCCTTGGATGATAGGTTTGCTGTGCAGCGAGCCCAGCAGAAGCAGGTCAGTCCGCTTTTCCAATCAAAATCTGTCCCAAGTTGCGGTGTGTTGTGCCACTGTGCCCCCACATTGGGAGGCTACAAGTCTGTTGCGTCTGGCAACTCCGAGAACTGCCTTTCCTGAGTCATTTTTCAGGCCTGTAAGCAATACCAGGGTCACATTGATAGCATGCAGCCGCCCTGGCATGCACAACAGCAAGATGGCCTGATGTACATGTGTGGTGCACAGTTGGAGGCAAGCAAAGAGCTGTGCAGTTTTGTGAGCCCTGTTAAGCATGCGCAGTGCTGTATGTCTGTCTAGCCTGGTGTGGTGTGATGTGGTGTAGGAACGGAGTATTGAGGGTGTGGGGGATGGCATGGTGGAGGGCGGGGCGGCCCTGGGCATGGGCATCTACCGCGGCTTTACTGGCCTGGTAACCAAGCCTGTGGAAGGAGCCAAGAGCAAGGGCGTTGGAGGTGCTATGCAGTGTATTGCTGCATGTTTATGACCTGCTGTTGAGAGCCTTCTACGTACAAAGGCCATGGCCAAAGGGTAAATTTGCGTGCCACTTGCTGTCACAACAGATATACAGACCAGCAGTTTGTTGTAGCAGACCAGCAGGAGTGGAGCATTGACAAGCAGGTGACTGAGGTGCAGGCTTCTTCAAGGGTGTGGGAAAAGGGGTGGTGGGAGCCATTGCCCAGCCCATCTGTGGCGGCCTGGACTTTGCTTCTTCAGCCTTTGAGGGCATAGATGCCACCAAGGATCAGCTGGTTGGCCGCCCCCGGGCCGGCACCACCAACCGGCGCCTCAGGCTGCCCCGAGCCATAGGCGGCGACGGAAAAGTGACCGCCTTCCTGGGCAGTGATGCTACTGAAAAGGAGGTAGGCTATCTCTCACTAACTACGCCATACCCACGTACAAAGCACAGATACATTTTTGACTGCTTATTGACTTGCACCACTGCACCATGAACTTGTCAATTCTGCCACCCTGAAGCTCTGCCCTCAATTTGCAGCTGCTGTGTGTGCAGGCACGAGTGGAGGAGGTAGGGCAAGTACTGCTGAGGAGGACCCAGGATGCGGGTGGGGTGGGGCCCCGCCGCAAGGGCAAGCGCAGCCGCTTCCACATGGATGCGTATGAAGAGCACATGCTGCTCCCAGAGGCCAGTCTCTCCTGTGTTGCTTGCTGATCATGACTCAGCTTCGGCTGCTGCATGACACTGTGCGCCACCAAAGCTTGTCTTTGTTTCTGACCCCAGATTGCAAGCCTTGTACTCGATAGCAAACATTGATGCTGTTATTTTTTCCTCTTTGTGTACGTCATACCAGTGCCTTGTATGAGTGCATGCTGCAACCATGAGCATGCCCAGCAGGAGTACACAATGCTAGGCACAGATACACATTACAATCATGTTGGTTGTTGCTCAACCAAATTGTGGGGTGTGCAGGACCAGGTGGTGATCCTGACCAACCAGTGCATCATGAAGTTGCGGGCTCTGGGCTTTGCCCAGGTGCACAGGGCTGCCGAGAGTGGCGTGTCCCCCACTAGCCTCATGGAGGTTCCCCCTGCAGAAGTGCGCTGGGCCATCCCCTGGCAGGTACAGCCCCGCACGTGTTTGTACAGCACTGCAGGATTCACACTGAAATTGGCAAGCAATTTTGCTCTTGGCACAGCCAAATTGCAGCATTTGTCTGCATACATGTTGTGATTGAGGGGTCTTCCTAATAAACATCTGTGCACAGTGATGCCAAAAAAGCTATTGTTGTTTTGAATTTTGTTGCTGGTGTGGTGGCAGGACCTGTTGATAGTGGAGCTCAGGTGGGGCAACAGAGAGGGGCCCTACCCTGACAGGCTGACTGTGCACCGCAAGGGCAAGCCCGGCCAGCAAGAAGAAGAGCCCCTTGCCCATGAGCTGCGGTGCTGGCCAAACGTTCCTCAGGTCTGATTAATTGAATTCATCCAAGGGTTGCTGACGCTGCTGTGAAAAAGGAACTCACATTGCGTAGTGAAGTTTGTGTTTGTATATATTTGAGGCAACAAGCAGTCATCTGCTGATTTTACCAAGTAACACTTTTGTGCTGGGGTTCAGCAGATGTGGGCACAGCTGCAAGAGTTAATATCCTACATGCTCACAACCTGTGTGCATATGCAGGCGGACCAGATTCACCTGATAACTGTGAAGGTGCAGCGCAAGTACTACAGCGAGCCCAGCAGGGAGTCCCAGCGGTGGGCCAGCCGCCATGACCAGCTGGTGCAGGCAGACAAGGGCCTGCCCAAGCAAGAGCTGCCCGCCACCATGCTCTCCATGGACTACACCAGAGTCTGGTACACCGACAAGGAAGTCTTGCATGTGCTTGCATTGCTTTTAGCGCCAGCTGGGGTCATGCAATGATAGTGCAAGCAGGTCGTGCCAACATGGCCTTGGTAGCTGGTGGTTTCAATCTGATCCTCAGGGTATGCCTGGACTTGCTGCGCAGGCGAAACACTCAGCAGTGCATTTTGTTTTGGCAGCCAGTGGCTCCTCCAGGCTACCTTCCCCTGGGGCATGTCCCTGCAATAGGCCTAGACCCCCCTGCAGACCCTGTCTCGGTGTACCGCAATGATAGCGAGAAGGGCAGCCGCCCTTCAGTCAAGCCTGCTCGGGAGTTCCACCTCATTTGGCGCCAGAATGGGCGCAGCCCCGTGACCATGTGGGAGCCGCTCCCGCCACAAGGCTACAGAGCGCTGGGGACTGTGGTGGTCCCAGATGCGGAGCAGCCAGGCAGCAAAGAGGTGTTGTGCGTCAGAGAGGACCTATGTAGCAAGACTGGCATATTTGACTCTCCCATCTAGAAGTTTGAACCACCCATCATGCAGGTACATCAGATTCTGCTCAAGTGCTGATGTCTGTCCACTTGAAAAACATGACACTGATTGTTGTCTGGCAGGCCATGCATACTACAAGCTTACTGTGCCTCCTGGAGCATGACAGTGATTTAGCATCTCTCATGCTTCAGATGGCAGGCAAGCAGGCTCAATGTGTGCACTTGTTGCTGGGGTGGCTGGAATGTGCAACGACTGAAGACGTACTATCCAGAGACATGGCGCTGCAGCTGCTGGCAAGTAGACAATCCGGCCGGCACCTTCCTAGCCAATCGCTCCTTGAGCAAGCCATCCAATCAGGCAGCACTGTCTGCATTAGGAGTTCCCAGCAAATAGGCAATAGAAAGGCTCAGTTAATCAATTTTGTTGCATTTCGTTTTTGGAGACATGTTTTGCTCTGGTACGTCGTTCTGAACTGTAGTCTGCAAGTGCATACAAATGCAAGTGGGGTCGTGCATGCATACCTGCAGCTGCTGACCCTTGACCTGCATTCCAAGTAGCTTTTATAGAAGCAGACCTAGTGGTGAGAGCTGCATGGAAGTTCAGATCACTGTACCTTGTCACTGCGCTTTTACTTATTCCTGAGCATTGGTAGTGCGCACAGGATGGTGGCAACATGGTGATGAGGCAGAGCGGAGCCATAGACAGCGGGCAGCGTGTGCACATCTACTCAGCAGACATGCGCCGCAGCATCAGCCTGCAGTTCTACCCAGACGGCTATGATTTGGTAGAGCCACAGCCTGTGGTTGTGAGTGAGAGCTACTCTTCTCACCAGGCGGGCACCCAGGGCAAGCAGAGGTTGCCAGAGAAGTTCCAGGGCTGGCAGCGAGCCTCAGAAAATCTTCCTAGATAGAGATAACGACATGGAGGCCTGGCAGATGCAGGACAAGGTATGTGCAGCCCACATCTGCTGTAACAGATAGCCAAGCTAAAGTTTTGAGGCATTGCTGCAGCAATGTCAGACTGAAGGTCAGAGTCTCTGCCAGCACACGCTTGTGCTGGTGTATCAACACTAAAGCAGGTCCTGCGCCTAGACCATGTGCTGCTTCACAAAGCAGCAGATGCAGTCTGCTGACCTACATCGTACATGCCACTGCAGCAACTGGATCCTGGAGCAGCAGTGGCGCGGGGTTCACCACTGCTGGTGCGCATGTTTGTGCCTCTGTGGTTGGTCAATGCCACCAATCTGCCCATTGGGGCAATGGTGGTGGCCACTCAGCTGCAGCCCCAGAACAAGGAGGCCAAAGAGGATGGAGGAAGCATACATGGTGGCATGCAGACTGCAGCCAAGAGCAGCGCCCTCAGAGTCATGGAGACAAGGCCCAAGCCAGCGTGAGTTACAGTCTAAATTACTTCAGAATACTGTGCGGCCTTGCATGTACAGCCCAGCTGCACTGTGATTGTGATGCATCCAGAGGGTCACATATAGCACATATGCTCCCTTGTCAGATGGCCTACAGAGCTTGGTGAGTCATGCTGTCTCCTGAAGCAGCTGATGATGCATGAAGAGTTGTGTGTGAGTCAAATGCATCAACTTTTATGTTGGTTTACAGGGACCCTAATATGATGAACCCTCGGGGTTGTAGGCATGTGGGCCCGGGGGCTGTGACCATGATGGCCTACCCAATGCAGCGCATGACGGCCTTCAAGCAGCAAGGGGACAGACCCCAGTTCTTTGGCCTTTGCCTCAGGGTGAGCCCATGCCAGTATCTCTTCGAGCCTGAACTGCGTGTAATGGGCATTGGGCATGTGCTGTGGGCATAATTGTGTCTTTGAGGCATATGACATGAGTGTCCCTACAGGAAGTCTGGGAGTGGCTGTGCATTGGAGCATGAAGTCAGACTCCCGGGCAGTGTGCCTGCGCTTTGGCCCTCAGACTGCAGGCTCAGGGGTGAACGCCCCCCGGAGCCATCCCATTGAGGCTTCCTTCCCTGGGGGGGTGGACCGGCATGTGGCCATCCCTGTGCAGCCACCTCAGCCTTCTGAAACAGCTAGGCCAGGACATGGCTTGTCTTGCCACTGATGCGGTCTGCTGACACAGGGGAGGCAAACGCCATCTCCTCAGAACAATTGAGTTCATCCTGAAACAGCAGCTAGTGCAAAATATCATTGTCAAAGTCAGGCATGCAGTTCACTTGCAATCGATTGTGTGTATGATTGCCTTTTCTTGATGATCGGATGCCATTGTGCATAGATCTCTGGCATAACTACAAGATTTTGTAAAAAAAATGCAGGTGCTCTTGATTAGGTTCTAGCATGCATTGCTTCTGCAAGTACGGGAGGGGAAACAGCAAGTAGTGTGTGCTGCACCATTGTGTAGATGCTGACGTGACATGAAAATGTTGTTGGAACATACCGTGCCCAGCAGTAGCGGCTGGCACAATTGGGCAGGGTCATCAAGGAGGTCAGCTGGCAGCCCATCCTGCTGCTGCCCATGCAAGCTTACGAAGTCTGTGCCCTCCTCGACAGCAACACCTGCACACCGGCATCATGATCAGGGTCTGAACTCTGCCATGTGCATCACGCTTTGTGCTGGTAGCGACCACTGGGCAATTACAAGCAAAGTATGCGCCGTCAACTTTACTCTTCTGAGTCCTCAGCAAAAGAGCAGCTGCTTCAATTTGCACCTCAGTGCAATGTGTTCAAGCACAGGCAAACTGTGCCTTGAGCAAAAGCAAGATGGACACAAGCAACATGTGCTCTTTGATGTACCTTCAAGTCCCAGACTTGCTGGCTGGTCTGCTGTTAGTCCATTGTCGCTGTACAGCTGGTGTGCCTGTAGAGTGCCAGGCAGACGTTTTGTCACGCCAGTCAATGTGTGATTTAGCAGGTCGCACGTCCCAACACTATGTGACTGTGGTGATCGGATGGCAAGGATGAGTAACAGGTAAATGGCAAGTCTGGCTTGCCAACTCTGTATGTCAACACAAAATCTACATGTTTGCTTGCTCATCCTGCAACCTCAAACGTTTGTCACATTTTCCGTTTCTGCGGTCTTCCGTTAAATTCTCTCAAACTCGCTGGCTACAGGTGAAAGCCTTGACACCGTCTGTGTAAAACAGTACAAGGCCCCAAGCAGACACCTTGCTGCTTACCTGTTGCGGAGTACAACGTTCTGCAGTCATTGACTGCCTCAAGAAGTCGTACGACGCGTCGACCCAATGGCATTAAAGATTCCCAAGAGTTGTGCCGGGCTTGTGCTTTTTGGCTACGATGTCACATATTCTCCGCACCTTATCCCGGCTGCTCCTCCTGGCGACGAATGTTCCTCCTCCTTTGCACATGCCATACCTAGGTACTCACAAACATGATGGCTTGATTGCATCCACGCAAAATTAATTGGATACAGGGCCCTGTGGGATGTCGTAAGGGCCTTACGGTAAGGGCCTTAGGGTAAGGGCCTTACGGTAAGGCCCTGCGGGAAACAGCCCCGGTGGTGGTATAATATATTTTTGTATAATCTGGATTGGGGATTGCGACTCTATCCTTTTAGACTTCTTTTTGGCATTGATTATCGAGTGGGGACGAACGTGACAAGCAATCTCGACGATTTTCGGGGGCGCTGTCCAGCGGCTTTCACCCTTGTGCCCCCACAGAGCTTCCCCCGACAGCAGAGCTTCCCCCGCCCGGGATGCGGGGTGAAAAGAGAAATTCCCAGTATTCCGGAGGAGATATTCGGCTTAAATCACTAGGGGTGAAACTGAACTGCAATCTACCGGACGAGAGGCGTTTCGAATCCAAATTTAGCGCGCCGAAGGCTCTGTCGCGAGCTTGCGAAGCTCGAGAGTTTTGGGAGTTTTCAAGCCCGCTATCGTCGACTGTGCATGCGCATGCGCCTTCTGCTCAACCTTGTCGCAAGACATCGCTGACGCAAACTTCCCGCAACCAAAGCACGAAGCCTAAACGGCAGAACTCTGCTGCAAAACTTGCAGTGTGACCAAGCCATAATCTATAGATCATATTATAGCTATGCCTGACGCTGCAAAGACATGCGCACAGAGTCTGTGTCAATTACCATATGTCAATGATGTTATGCAATACAGATCAGCAGAAAGTCTCCAGCCTTCCAGCTGCTGCATAAAATGCACAAGCACAAGCATCTGCACAAGCACAAGCACCTTTACACCATACGAGACACCATACGAGTGAACTGTAATGAGTATGCCAAATTTACATGTACTTAGCATTTGTTCCATGACATGAGTGCAGATCACACAGTCCTAGGATCAGGCCTGATCATGAATGTGTGGAGCAAGCCTTGCAGCCTTATTTTGGAGGGGCGTTCTTTCTTTCGTCCCCAGTCGCTGGAGGGGCGTTCTTAGACACTTTGAGAGCGTCTCCGAGACGTCCCCTTCTCAAGATGAGAAATTTGGAAGCCCCGTCTCTGCGAGCGTCTCCAAGACGGGGCTTCTCGTGAGCGGCTTCAAGACGGAGCTTCTCGTGAGCGTCTTCAAGACGGAGCTTCTCTTGGTGGTCTTCAAGACAAAGAGAGAGAGAGAGATCACAGTGCTTTAGCCAGCTATTTGCACATCTCACCTCACCTGCTTTCAAAGACTCGAACATTGTGCTCTTGTCCTTGCAGACATGCACCATCCTACCGTACACTTGCGCAGCCGTTTCATGCACAGCTGATGCAGCCTTGCCCCTTCCATGCTAGCTGAAGTGTCTGTTGGCTAGCAGCACCACATGGCTTGGTCACAAAGACAACTCTGAAAGGTGTGCACGCTGACATGGTTAGTTGTGCCCTGATAGCAAGCATGACATGTAGCTGCCATGTGAAGCAGCGTTCTGACCTGTGCATGAGCTGCAAGCCAATCAGGTCAGACGACTTATCTGTGCTGCCAGCTTCTGAATGCAAGTACCAGAAACAGTATGGCTGCTATACTGTTTCTGGTACTTGCAAATGAACAGTACAGTAATGAAATGAACACCCCACATTGTCCAGAACAATGGTCATCAGCGGCGCCGTAGTGTTCTTCCCAACCAATTCTGGGGCAAAGTCGTCATTGAACTCAGTGTTGGCCAATTGCAATTGCAATTGCACTCAACGTACACCAATATCCACTGCTTGACGATTTGTGTCATTGAGTGAGACTCAATGTGCATCACCTTCCAAATTAAAGGGCATAAGATTCTGCTGACAGCCTCTTCTGATCCTCAAGGCCATCACTGACATTCTTGCTCCCAGATGCCTGTGAAAAGGGAGGTAGCAGCAGCAGTCAACACAAGGAGGTAAATGACAGTGGAGTTGGCATTCTCTGCAGACAAAGTGTGACGCGTACTGTGGTATGCTGCGCAGACTGGTATGCAGGCAAAACCAGGTAAAACTTTGAGAGTGGGTGATAGTTACAAGGTGGTTGACAGCAGCAACAGCAGTGCTACGTCCGAGAGGTGATGTCTAAGTTGTCTCAGTCAAATTGTCAAGAACAGTCTAGCCAAGCCTACTTATAGCAAAGCTCACACAGCCAGCTACTCCCAATTGAAGCAGTTGCTTGTCAATCTAATGAGTCAAAACCACCTTCATTACTTATAATGACCAACTGCATTACTTATAATTACCAATCTAATAAGTCAATACAACCTGCATTACTTATATTTACCAACTGCATTACTTATAATTACCAACAGGCAAAGACTGTACGACATTAGCCTGATGGCTGCTATGTATGATGATTATAGTACTAAGCTAACTGCAGCATGATACATACTTGACTGCATATCTAATGCTTCGTCACAAAAGTATCAAAACAAAGCACCAGAAGTAATGAATCATACAACTCAAAATTTGTAGGTCAACTTACTCCTTCAAATGACATCATGCTTCTTTGCTACATCTGGGATTACGTGGGAATGGTAGCACTCACACTGGATATCATGTTTTCTGCTGCAGAGCATGACTGAAACTCGATATGCAAACAGGCTGCCTTGCAACAAGGTCACCAGTGGCACTTGTTGCTGCAATGGACAAAAGCAGCACACCTGGGAGGTTGTCTGTGTCCGACGGGTCATCATCACCTTCATCAAGTCTCTGTCTACACCGCTTGGCTAAGTCAATGTAAAGCTTTGAAAAGCAGATGGTTGCTTGCCTGCAGCCGTGGATTGTCTTTGCCCTGAAACGCCAGCATTAATGGACTTTAAAATTTTGCAGGGGGACGTAATCTGGCAGAGGCGCAGAGACAGCATCAGCAACATTGAGCAAGGCCTTTCACCTTCCTCTCCTGCCTCATTGTCAGACACATGTGGTGAAGATGTTGGTCAGGTGGTCTGAAGATGTCAGAATTCTGAAGAAGGCATGGTGCCTGAAGTGCGTTCAAGGGCGCCTGAACTTGTTCGCTGACGGTCAGACACATGCAAATGGCGGTCAGGTGTTCTGAAGGTGTCGGAGTGGGTGAAAAAGTCGTGCAATCCGACAGATGTTCCGAAGGCGTCGTAATCTATCTGCGTGAACAAATCCTAAAGCGAGAAGCGAGTGGCCGTGTCTGTCGTGTCGGTTAGCCACGGAGTCAGTTTCAAACCCAAGCAAGTTGATCCATGTCAGCTCTTCCAATGGTGTTCGGCTGCAATAGATTTTACGGCATTTTTTTATACTGCAGGCGGAGGTGCCCAAATTGGGATAAGCAGCTTTCTGGCAGCATTTCTGGCTCTGATTTTGGGAGCTTTGGCTTTCTAGCCTGCTTTCTAGAATATGTTGTGACACAGGAGCTGCCTTTCAGAAGTAGCGTCAACCAGCCTTTCTTGTTTCTGTGCTTCATCTCTGATTTATGACAAATTTAAAAATTGGTCTGTACACACCGATATACACCTAGTTCAGCCTGGATTTGCAGCATACAAACAAAAACACCAGGTGACCCTAACACACTGCCCAACAGTCAATTGTTGCAACGTTGCTTTTCTGCTATGAAAACTTTTGAATATTGCAGCGGAAGAAGTTGCTTATAGCAGACTGAGGTCTTGAACAGGGCTCTGACATGACATTGCACATGTGCTGCATTTTCAGATACTCAGCCAACCACATTGTCACATTTCTGGTGCCATATGATTATGGTCAAGCTTGCCACTCAAGCTGGTAAACTTCTTGTTTGCATACACAGCTGGACAATCAACCCACACCACGTAGGATTGCAATAGGTGGTGTGGGTTGAGCAATAACCCTAGCTGACCCTGCATCTGTTCATCATGCATCACATATGTTAACAACACAAAAGCTTGATGGACAAACAATACACGACTGCAGGCATCTATTTCCCCCAAAGTGAAAATTGTAGAGCAGACAGCACCTTTGCCCAACCCTTGAAAAAAGCAAAACGTGCAAAATCACCACATGCAACAAGAATGTTATACACCACCCTGATTGAAACCTGTGTTTAAATCTGGGGCTTGGTCTGGTTTGTTCACCAGAATTGCATTCCTTCAGCTGCCCACATTCCAGCCCACAAAAGCAACTCAGACCATAAATAACTAGACAAACACAGTACAAGCTTTCAGCCCCTCCCAGTTATGGGCTGGCTCATGTCTTCTGTGCGTCTCAAGCCATTTGAATCACAGTCTTCCTCTGCACAGATCCACCACAGCCGAGTGAAGGGGTTGGCCCAGATCTGTAGAGCTCGCTCAAGTAACACACAACAAGCAGTACAGCATGGCATGGTGTTTTACCACTGTGCACACATCGTGCACATGCTTTTCACAGATTCTTGCCTACAAAGCAGGTTGCTGGTGTTAGCTGCACGACACTTGAATTGGTTGCAACAATCAGAACAAAACGATGGTTGCATATACAGGAGCAGCATAAAACTGACTCAGTGTGAATGGCCATTCCCTGGAGTACACCATTTGCAGCTGAGGTCTCATTTGCCACAAATATGTGCAGGTGCGGAGTGGAAATGTTTACCTCATACAGCAGATGGTGGACATATGTTTGCATGAAACTGTTGGCAATGCTGCAAAGCCTGCCTGTCAACCGTATGGCTGGGTGACAGAGCAGCTGCTCGGGCAGCTGCACTATCTCTAGCATGTTTATTTTGCTGCAATTGACACACCCTGCTGCGCAGCCATGCAGCCTCTTCCCTGCATGCCTGCAACTGCTTGGCAAGCATGTCAGCCTTGTCTCGCTCAGCCTGAACCTGAGAGGCTTGCAGCTCTGCATCACTTGTCTGCCATGCATCCTCTGCCTGCAATTTATGTGCAATTGTAGGATTCAGGGACAACCTTTGCAGGCAACCCGTGCTTGACCAGAATCCAAAGTCAATGGTAATTGACAGGGTATGAGCAACATTTTCAGGAGCAAGAAGTGGACCTCAAACTGTGCATGGCTTTACCTGTGAGCCAGCTGGGCGCCCACCTCTGGCCTGACGTGGGCTGACATGCTCCTCACCACTACCTTGAGCTGCCAGAGGAGACAAAAAGCCGCGCCTAAGAGACTTCCTGAAATTGGCCTGAGCCTTACGCAGTTGACAAGTCTGCACATTGCCGCAGTTGCACCTGTGGATAGCCCCTTTGCGCTTGCAAAGCTGTGTGGCACCGTCGGACCCGCCAACACCCTCTGTTGCACTAATGCTGGATTCAGGACTTTGCTGGCAAGGAGACAGAGAAAGTGTAATGTGTGGCATCTGCCCACCTTGACAAGTGCTCCCAGCAAAACAAGTCACGCTGGCAGGGGCAGCAGAGGGCGCCAATGGGACAAATGCATCATGACATGATGCCTGCAGACACCCAGTATCTGTATTGACAGCAAGCCAACAGCAGATGTTCTTTTCCAGTAGATCGCTTGTGCAAGCTGGACAAGTTGTCTCGATGTTTGCAATTCACATGTGAAGACATGGCAGGCACTCATGCAAGCCTGGAAAGCAAGATCTTCATGTGGACGACAGCCAAAAGTGTCTACCTTCCAAGCATTGCATGCGTGATACCCCATGTATGACATGAGTGTACATGGCAAAGACAAGCATTCATAGGCTTGCAGGTGTGGACAGCCGTCAACATTTGCAGCCAGTATCGTTGCAATGTGTTTCAGAACAGGCAACTCACCTCCACAAAGACAGGTGAAGTGGGACTCGTCAGCAAACAATGACCGCTTGGCACAAAACATCTGTCTGGGAAATCCATCATTTGCAACATTGCAATATGTGCCATCTATGGCCACAGCATCGACACAACATCTTCAGTATATTCATTCACATGAACAGCTGAGGGGAAATATCCTTGCTTTGACAGTTGAGCTTGTGACTCAATTGCCAAGGAAATATCATATGCCAGCATGCATACAGTGCGCACAGAGCAAGATTAGGTAGCAGTGTAGCAATCGCTCCACACAGCAGGGAAACGCTCAAGTTGCCTCAGGTTTGTGCTCACAATGCTTGTGTAAATCAGCAAGCACACACTCTTCACATGTAGTGTATTGGTGCTTCAATGTTGGTCACCTGAGCTCTTAGTCTCATCCAGCAATTGCACATGGCTAGTCTTGCCACTGATGCAGTCTGCTAGCACAGGGGCTGCAAGTGCCATCTCCTCACAGTAATTGAAATGATCCTGAAACAGCAGCCAGTGCAAAGACTCCTTGTCAAAGAGTCAGGCACGCAGTCAACTCATGAAGAACTGTCTGTATGATCATCTTTTCTTGTTTATTGGATGCCATTGTGCATAGATTTCTGGCACAACCAGTTTGTTGGATGCCATTGTGCATAGGTTTCTGGCACAACTGGTGGATTACATCAGCTGCACATATGTTGTATACAAATGGCAGTTGCTCATGATTAGGTTCCCGCATGCATGGCTGCTGCAGATATGGGAGGAAAGACAGCTTGCACACAGTGTGGTGCACCATTGTGTGTGCATGCTGACATGACGTGACGATGTTGATGTGGAAGTTCAAGTTACCGTGCCCAGCAGTAGCGGCTGGCATAATTGAGCAAGGTCATCAATAAGGTCAGCTGGCACTTCATCCTGATGCATCTGCTGCCCATACAAGCCTGTGAAATCTGAGGTGTCCCCAACAGCAACACCTGCACCCCGCACCATGATCAGGGCTCACATGCTGCCATCATGCTGTGCTGTATGTGACGTCTTGGCAATCACAAGCAGTGTGCGCGGCCCATTGCGCTGTTTTCTTTTTTCTGTGCACAAGAGCAGCTGCTGTACTTTGAACTACAATGCGATCTGTTTGAGCACAAGCGGGCAGTGCCTTGAGCAAAAAGCAGGATGGACACAAGCAGCATATGCTCTTGAATGTACCTGTAGATCCTGAGCTTACTGGCTGGTCTTCTGTCACTCCAATGTCACCATACAGTTGGTGTGCCTGTAGCAAGCCAAGCAGACGTGTTTTCTCATGCCAAGCAATATGTGAGATAGCAAATTAAATGTCCTAACAAGATCAGACCATAGTAATCTGATAGTGACGATAAACAACAGGTAACTGACAAGTCTGGCTTGCCAACTCTGTATGTCAACACAAATCCTAAAAGTTTGCTAGCACATCCTGCAAACTCAAACACTTGTCATCATGGGCGATGACCATTCAGCACTTTGTTTGCGAACCAACTGCGTCTTGTGCATACAGACTGGTACATGTCTCAGGCGAATGCACATCAAAAGTCTGGCCAATAGGATGTTTAAACGCAGGCCCAGTCAGCACAGGCTTTTCTTGTACCTGCTCAGAGGCTGGAGCTTCCCGAAGACTTTCCTGGCTAAGAAGCAGCAAGCTCAGCGGCCGAGCGCTTGAATGTCTCAACTGATCATGATCACGCTTGCTTTGCAAGCAAGCTTCTGAGCTGGGCACACAATTTGTCCTCCTGTTTCCTGGCTGTGCATCCTCCTCGTGCTCAGCAGAGGCAGGTGGAGCTTGGCTAGATGGCCATAAGCACCTTGAGACCGGTCCGCTCTGTTTTGTGCGCCAGCCAACCCAATCCTTCCTGCAATGACACCCATGGTCAAGCTATGACCAGAAGGCCGCCTGATGCATCTACCCTTACAAATCCAAATGTCCACCAGAAAAAATGATGAACTTGGCAATATGGTAGAGAAGGCAAAGGCTGTGCAGGCTGAGTTCAACCACATTGTGAGCGCCTGCAGCATGCAGATGTTGGGAGGGCATGTTGCAGGCCCCTTGCAAAGCTGCAGTCGGGCATACAAGCCAGTCGTAGGCACTGATTGGTATGCTAGAGTGCAGCATGCTCAGCTAATGCTGCCTCCAACACATTCTGCCACAGCAAACCTGGATTTTCAAGTATCAGCTTGGTGTCATGTAAGTCTGAAGGTAGCAGCACCTGATATTGACAATAAGTGGTATGTGAGCCGCTCCCTTGGGGATGTCATTGTTGGCCATGACTCGGATAGGCTGGGAGCAAGCCGACCCCAACAGGTCCTCCCCTGTCTGGCTGTACACACCAACAACCAGACGGAAACTCTTTGACCCCACATGACTCCCTGCCTCATCTATTGCGCAGTACATGTACCTGTGCACAGCTCTGCCCAACTCAGCACTGTCCACCCAACATCAACGGAACAAGCTTGTCGCACTTGAATCTTGACTCAAGTAGGATTGCATGATGTCATAATCCCTTTGCAAATGTCACCTGTTCTGCTTCTTCTTGACAACACAGCTCTCACGCTGCACTTCTGTAGAAGGCCCTGTGAAGCGGCAACCCAGGGTTCCATGACGCTGCACAGTACGCAGTAGAGGGCCCTGGCAGCCTTTGGTGCATGCACCTGCAGGCAAGCTGTCCATGGTGGCCACTTGCCTGTGTTGGCAAGTGAAACTTGAGGAGTTGCAGTGTACAGATGACCACTTGTAGTACCATGCCAAAGGACATGCATCACCATCATGATCTGCAACATGTGATCATGCAGGCAATGGTGACAGAAGCAAAGCAGCTTCACCCACTTCGTGTAACTAGGTTCCAGTGGCATCCACCATGCATATCTGCCTGGCTTCTTTGTGGCAAAGTTTCTGGCTGACAGCATGAAGTGCTAGGCTCTGCGTACACCAAATATAGCACAGCCATGACAAAAATGCCATTCTCCAGCTCAACCTGATACACAATCTGCATGCAATGCAAAGTTGTAGCAAAGCAAGCGTTATGTCTTTTGACTACCAAAAGAGTCAAAAGACACATCACACATTGTGACTGTTGTCATGGCAATCCGCTGTGCTTTCATTGCTGCAAAAATCCAAGCTCTTGTGTAGGTTATGCCAAGTGCTTTGACTGTGGCCAGCTGGCTGACTGTGCCGTTTGAACATCATATGCCATACAGGTGAAGCTCAATATGTCATTAGTAGATGCTGCAGTGCTTCTTCAACCAACCTGTCCGTCAAGGGAATGCTCTTTTGAGCCAATTTCTCTTTTACAGAAGGCTCCCACAGCAGCTAAAGTTTTGCCAGAACCACATGCTTCATCCTGATGTAGTACAAGCTCACACTGGTTGTATGACCACCGCCGCTTGCCCAGCTTGTATGCTCTGCAATTGCATGCATAGCAAATGTGGTTTCAAGATGGGCCCTACAAAGAAGCCTACTTCCCTGTCGTATACAGGAAGAGGGTGACCAGGCCACGGCCAGTGCGTAATATACCTGAGTTCCGGAAGCGCGTCCACCGACATTTCCTGAGCACTCGTGCACTCCGCCGTTGTGATTGGACACTCGACATGCGCGTGGACCCGGCCGGGTCCGCGGACAGCAACAGTCGTGAAAAGTTGCGACTCCGACTTGGCCATAACCAACAGCCACTAACTAGCAAGCTGCGCAGCACGCTTGCGGAACACGTCTCGGCACAGAAGTACCAGCGACAGTTGTTACGCTGAAACAAAGCCGTTTACCCGAGCGCGCCTGGTCCTGAGTTGGAACGTCACCTACAGGTGACTAGCTGGTAGCAGCCACAGCGTCGAGCATGCCGCTGCGTGCAAGCAGCAAGCAATGAAACAGCTGCGCGTTCAGTGAGAACTTGTGGGTTTACAAGTGTGCCTGTGTGGGGGATCTTCAATACGAGTATGTCAGCTGTTGTCATATTTGCCTGACCGTTAGGTTTGGGATCGGATCAGCTTCACGCAGATGACTCATTTCGGGATTTCTGATTACTGAAGCTTCGTGGACACATAACTACTGTTCGCACGTTCACTGTGACAAATCCAGTAGGATCATCTGCAGGTTCTGCACATTTGTGGTCCCTTACAAACAATAGGGGTCGAAAATACTGGACATGCATTCGAGTGAAGTATGATGAAATGCTTAGGTGCCGTGAACGTTCCTTAAGAGTCCGGTCGACGGTCGCATGCAGACAGAACAAAGCTGGTTCAAGACAAACCTGCCTTGCAAATACGATGATTCGATTGCTTTCTGCGGTTTGCAGCCTTTGCAGCAAAGTGTTGAGGCCTTTTAGCAAGGATATCCATTTATGTTCGTGATTCTAATTCGCCTTGTCTCAAACTAAAAACACTGGTACCAGTTCGCGATTTGGCTTGGAGTTTAAACAGCTTGATGAAGCAAGACAGGTCTCTGACAATAAAGTGTAATGAAGACATCGAAGTTCTACTTGGCTTATTTGCTGTCTTCCCATTGGCCAATGGCAGGATCCAAAAATCACCCGGGGTCATCTGCTGAGTCAGCAGCATACAGACAGAAACCACCTCACCACAAACGGGCAGTCAACCGGCTGACGGTCCAACTACAGCTTGAAGTATCTTCAACAAGTGCTGCATCACTATATGCTGGCTCGTATCGCGCATTCTCGCTGGGCTGTTTTGTTTTGGTCCTGAGGGACACATGGCTGACATACTTCTGCTTGCTTGCGATATTTGCATGCTGGTCTTTGTTTTCACCCACTGATTGCAAGTGCCAAGTCAAGTGTGCTGTTTGCATTATGACCTGCCTTCTTGCTGTGATGCAGACTTCGGTGAAGAGTACTCACAGCAAGGACAGGCCGGTGTTGGCCACAATAGACGCACCAGCAGTACCAACTGCCGTGCCAACAAAGGTGAGATCAACACCCTATATCTTGAGTGATTCTGACAGTCCTGCAGTGTGCATCTTTTGAAAGTGACAAGTTGATGTAATGCAAGCCCTGCACGTTATGTTCAGTTGTAGTCAGTAAGGTTCAACCTCTCAGGTCTCTCAGACTCATCGTATGTTTGCAGAAGCGCACAGAGCGTGGAGGCAGAGCAAAGCAAGCAACCTAGAGCACTCAGATCTGAGACAACACAATCATTTTCTTCTGGTGGGCTTGCGCAGCTGCTGTGTCCAGCACTGGTTGCACGTGCTGCAGTGCACTGTGATAGCTTGCAAGTGACTACCATGCAATTGCATGGTAGTCACGCAGTTTAGGACCGTATACTGCTTTGATGAGTTTGCTGGCTAGGCTTGCAGATTTGCTTAGCACTAGTACTTGTGCTAGTGCTGGCCAGTTGATCAAAGTTTGCAAGTGACTTTTTGCTCAGGTGTAGCTTGGTATAGGACCCTTGTACCGTTACACAGCCGACCAGCGACGCATTGACGGCCACTAGGGCCGCCGTGTGAAGTAGCATAGCCGATCGACGACGAGATCTACCCTGTACCCGACGATCTATTGTCCTACCGAGCTCGCTGTAGCTGCAGCTATAGCTACAGCTACTACTGTAGCAATTGTGTAGCAACCGTGTAGTTTGTGTAAAACGCTACAAGGTTCCTACAGAAAGCTGCACGCAGCCGAGTGTAGCTTTCCTACAGATTCCTACACCATTACTACAGCGTTTCCTGCACGTGTAGCTTTCGCAAGGCTGCACAACACCATAGGTTACTTCAGACCTCGCCTTCGGACCCAGACACGGAAGTTCTTTGCTATATCATCTCCACGTAGGGTATGTTGTGCAGCACAACTTGTCGGTCACGTTAGCTGACGCTTGCAACTGTTGTTCAGGATATTGTGCCGGTCTAGATGTTTTGATCTTGCAATGGATATAGCGGTATTCCAGATGCGGACCGTGTCAAGCTGATTCAAAGAGTAGATAGCGCAGAGTAGAACGTCAACAGTCTAACTGTAACGGCTTGCTCTGGGGCCTTTGACCAGATCTGTTTGACATACCGAGGTTGGTACAGCTGCCATCAAAAGTCTGCTTACACACCTTTGCATTTCTGTGGCCTTGAACATTATTGTGCATCCCCAACTGACACATGAACATCAGTCACCATACCATCAGGGATTGCAACCCCAGCTGGTCAGATTCCTGCAAACCCTAGCCAGATTCAAATTTTCAGCCAGGCACGGTATAAGCTGTTGGCAAAAGTCAAAGTCATTAGGAACTTGGGGCTAAACTCTCGCAATTTTTCTGTACAGGCTGTGCAATGTGCTAGGTAAGCCTCTGCAAGTGGTTGCAGTGAAAACAAAGGTTTGCTGACTGATCAGGCTCAACCTCTGTCAGAGGCAAGCTTGTCCAGGCAGCAAGCTTTTGCTACCTCTTGTGTAAACAGCCACTGCTTCTTGTTTGCTGCTTTGCTGAGAAAACCAGATACTAGGCAAGATAGCTGGCCTGTTTTGCCAGAAGGTTTGACCTTCACAGGGTATCGCTTCCTGTGAATCTTGCCTGCTGGGCAGCCTCGAACCTGACTGTTGGCTGACACCAGCTTTCTTGCCTCACTCACCTGCTTGAGCTCAAGCCTTGCAGCTTGCGGCACAAGCGTTTTCAACGGCAACGGTCACAGCAGCAAGTGCGCATGCTCGTCTGCTAACACTGGCTGGCCTCACCGCCACTTGCATTGCGCACAACGTTCACTCC
>JAABUP010000623.1_pt1 | contig 76196 bp, 71 predicted proteins | sample 5559201 | NCBI WGS metagenome assembly JAABUP01 (sample SAMN10711887, study PRJNA513373) | rock metagenome | isolation source: Antarctica rocks | place: Antarctica | reverse complement strand
CTTCAATTTCCTTCAATCACATTGCTACATTCACACGACAGTATCAGCTCGCAACCATGGTGAGCGCTGAGCGCATTCACGGCAAACCTCCAGAGCTCTCAACAGCTAACGGTTGATGTTACAGGCTGAGTCGAAAATCATCTCCAACACGGAGAATGTGAGCTCGTCGCACAACTCATGCAGTCTGGTCGCCTCACTGACATGACAACCTACGCAGCTCCAGAAATACTTGAAGCTCGATCAGAGGGGCAATGTCCTGGCTGAGTACATCTGGATCGATGGCATCAACGGTGTTCGCTCCAAAACAAAGGTCAGTGCTCAACGCTTTCCACACCACCAACTTGGCATTGAATTCGAATGCACTCTTTGCTCGTACACTCAACGCATTGAGGCTCGCGTGTGACGTACGAGCGCGCTTCGGCTACGGGAACCCCTCCTGCAGACCGATAAGCCTATGGCATCGTCCAATTGGCGGCCACACGCGATCTTTTCTATTTCAGAACACAATGTGTCAAGAATGAAGATTGGGTGGATGAATTGCTAATGCGATGCTTCCATACGTCAGACCCTCTCTGGCCCAGTCAAGAGCGCCGACGAGTTACCTGAATGGAACTTCGACGGCTCCTCCACTGGTCAAGCTCCCGGTGACAACTCCGACGTCTACATTCGCCCCGTCGCCATCTATCCCGACCCCTTCCGTCTCGGCGAAAACATCCTTGTCCTGTGCGAGACCTGGGATCCCGATGGAAGCCCCAACAAGTACAACTACCGCCATGAGGCCAATAGGTTGATGGAGGCCAATGCAAAGCACAATGTCTGGTTCGGTCTCGAGCAGGAGTATACTCTTCTGGATGACCTTGATTGGCCGTATGGTTGGCCCAAGGGTGGATTCCCTGGACCTCAAGGGCCATACTACTGTGGTGTGGGCACTGGGAAGGTTTACTGCAGAGATATCATTGAGGCACACTACAAAGCTTGCATGTACGCAGGAGTCAACATATCTGGTATCAATGCAGAGGTTATGCCTGCTCAGTGGGAGTTTCAAGTTGGACCTTGCGAGGGGATCAACTGTACGGCCCCACCTTCTTTGTTTTCCAGAGACACAATGAGCTGATTGTTTGAGTAGTGGGTGACCAGCTCTGGATGGCTCGCTTCCTTCTCCACCGCGTCGCCGAAGAATTTGGTGCCAAGATCTCCTTTGCCCCCAAACCAATCCCCGGTGACTGGAACGGCGCTGGGTTGCACACCAACGTTTCAACCGAGGAGATGCGCAGTGACGGCGGTATGAAGCATATTGAGGCTGCCATGAAGAAGCTCGAGGCGCGTCACGAGGATCACATTGCTGTGTATGGTGAGGGCAACCGCGAGCGTCTGACCGGTCTACATGAAACAGGAAACATCGACAAGTTCAGCTGGGGTGTTGCAGACCGTGGTGCCAGTGTCAGAATCCCGAGGCAATGTGCCAAGGATGGAAAGGGTTATTTTGAGGATAGAAGACCTGCTTCGAACGCTGACCCGTACCAGATCACCGGTATTATCGTTGAAACTGTAAGCTTCCTATTCCATGACACGTCTCAAGTTGTCAATCTCCACAGACCATCTACGGTCAGATAGCTGACATTGTCACATCCAGATCTTCGGTGGCCTCTCAGATGTGAAGGTAGATAAATAGATGTGCTTCTACATATGGTTACACGAGCGAACGGTGATGACAACTTGGTTGGTTGTAAAGCGGTAATACCGGCGGTCTGACTCGGTGCTCCGAATGTGTTGTTTGTATGGCGACCTGCATGATATGCTGTTGTCGATATGTTAAGACATTGCTGTTCTTCGCATAAGCATATTTTCTGCCAACAGCTAGATGTACTTCACGCGCAACGCGAATCGATCTTAGACTTCTGCTTTGATTGGTCAGGCACGAGCTTACTGATCAAAACCCTGACCTCTAGATCAAGGGTTGGAACTTACTGGGCTTGGAGAATCATCATGATATGGTTTGCGGGCGGAAGTATTCGACTCCGTCTAATTCTCTATACTGCTTGCATGATGATTCGGATGCATTTCGACAGCAATGTACTCGTACGCCAGCATCTGAATCTGTATAATAATAATTGGTTGCTTCGAAGATCCAACGACGTGCGTGCTGACTCGCGTCAAACCCCGAAGCGTCAACTTTGTGTGTTGCGCTGTTCTTCAATCCAACGCCAATGACATTTGAAGAGCCGTGAAATATTATTTCACCTCAACCATGGTGGCTCTGCTCATCCTCCCTCTCCAGCCCTGATCCACTGCCTCAGTTCTCATCTCTCATCGTCCTCACCTCACCTCCTCAATAATGGCAACACCTACCCCGTCCTCCACCAAACACCTCCCCACCCCCTCCTCACAACCTTCCTCCACCCCACACACCACCACAGCGATGACCCCCAACTCCTTCGCAAATCACCTCGCCGCCGGCTCTCCGCTCCCGATGACAACAACAACAACAACAGCAGCCGGCACCATCCGCTCCGCGCCCTCGCCCGCCTCCTACCTCCACCCGTCCAAATCATCCAAGTCGCCCTTCAACACTGCGGCAGGTTCCATCCCGCACAGCCACCCCGGCACCTCCACACCCCACCTCCCTCTGCTGGTCGGCTTCGACAGCCCATCCTCCGCAGCCGCCGTAGTGAATGGGCTGGGCGGATTGAACATCGCCGGTCTCAACGGCACGCCCACCGCGACAGGTACCACCTCTGCAGCAGCAGCGGGTGCAAGCTTCGCGGCGTCTAGCGTCAGCGCGCGCGACAATGAAGACGAACGCCGACGGCGCATCGAGGCTATCTTGGGTATACTGCGCCAGCGGCCGGGGAGGGTGAGCGAGGAGGGGGTGGAGCGGTTGGCGAAGCGGACGGGATTGGAGTGTCTGTGGGAGGATGGGATGGGTGAGGGGGGAGGGAGGACGTTGAGTATTGCGGGGAATAATGTGCTTGTGGATGTGGATTTTCGGGGCGGGGGCGGGGTGGAGAAGGTGGGATTGAGTTTCCCGACGTGTAAGATGGGTGGGGTTGTGGGATTTGCGGAGAGGGGGGCGAGGGTGTTGCAAAGGGATCTGCAGGTGGGGAAGGGGAAAGAGAGGGCCCATAGGATGTTGGATCCGTTCGCGGATAATTTGGAGAGATTGGCCCGGTTGGATAAGTTGAGCTCGGAGGGAGCGAATTGTTTTGAGGTTGTTGCGGGGATTTATGCAAGTCTGAGGACCGTTTTCGAGTTTGAGAAGAGGAAGGTTAAAGAGGGCAGAACAAATAGAGTGGAGGAGGATGCGGTTGAACGGGAGGTGTTGTGTAAAAGAAGTGGGAGGCCAAAGATGCATGCGCGTAGGAGGGTAGGGTTGAGTCTAGAGTATTGGATGGAACGAAGGCGTGTGCAAGGGAGGAAAAGGAAAGCGGAAGACATGGATGTGGACATGGACGCAGATAAGGAGCCGGAGCAGAAGGCTGAGGAAGGGGAAGACGAGGAGCCGAAGATCTGGTCAGCCGTTATCGAATGCGGAAGTTCACCCGCAGAGCTCTACCCCTCAACCCGAGTCACCGACAACTGGATCTCTACAGAAGTTGAGAAACTGAACGAGAATAGGGACGAGTCCTTCCCAACCGGAAGTCCTATTCTAGACTGGCTTGACCCTCCTCCAACGCTCACGCCATCGACCTTTCAGGCAGATCTTATGGTCGTAGACACCGGCATTGCCCCCGACGGCAAACCGCCAGATGTCCGATTCGTCGCTAGACTTGAGCCACCCGTCGTCGTGCCGCTGCAAACAGCCGTAGAGATCTTCGGATCAGTGGGCGTCACCATACCTCAAGAGTCGATACGCCCCACAACTTTCGAAGAACTACTACTGCCTACTACCAATCTCGAATCTTCGATAAGCCAGACCGAGGACAGACAATTGGTCATCGACAAAACAATTACAGCATACGACAAAGATGGCAGTGCTACAGAACGCAAACATAGAAACACGCTCTACACGCAGAAACAAGAATTCGGCAGACTCATCGAAGAAATCCCCTTCTCCCATCCGCGACAGCTGATCACCATCCTCCCCACCCTGAGGCAGTGGGCGCTCGTGGGTGGCATCTTACAGAAAAGCTTCGCTACCACCGATGCTGATGACAACCGCACAACGCCCGCAGACGATACGCCAGAGCGGAAGCCGTCAACAACAACAAACGGCCGCAGCGCGGAAGAGGAGTTGGCGGCATTAATGGCAGACACCGATGCAGGGGTTTCGGAAAGAGAGGCTATCGTGCCGGTGGATTTTTCGCTCACTGCGCTACCGACGCCAAAGATCGCGGTTATTTTCGACCTGCGAGGTGCGTTGGCGAGTGTGGTGTTTAACATCTTGCCTAATGCGGAGATTCATGCGTCAGATGTCACGTCTAGTGCTCTCGCTGCCGTTTTGGAGAAGGATGACGAGGGGCGTGCTGGTGCGATGATGGGTGCGGACGCGGTCGGGAAGGCTCTGGCAATCAGTGAAGACGTCGGGGTCGTTGTGGAGTTTGTTCGAAAGCGACTGAGCGTGATCTGATCTGTACCTTTGAATCCTTGCCTTTTCTCTGCTTCCAGACGCTGGCAATATACCCCATATACCCCGAGCAAATTCCGGCTCAACTGACTTCAGACGAAGGTAATTTCTTTGTACTGTAGGCAAAGATACGATTTCCTAGCTGCGTGACAAAACCAAGCGGCAGCAATAGGGTCGCTTATACCAGCAGTTCTCATTGAAAGTGCGTCGAAATCACATGAGATTGACGTATTAGAGACCTCCCTATCTAAATGAGATTGTGTGAATCTTCCACCTACGGAAGTACTTATCCACTCGCCCACCGGCTTCCTCGGGGCTTGGGACGTCGGGATAGTGCGCTGAGGCGAAGTCTGTGTTGTGATCTCTGGAAGAGGTTTGGTTGCCGGATGCCTGTGGGTTTGGTCGAAGAGGTCGATGTGTCTATCGTTAGGGCGTGATGTAGGCCGGTGTTGGTTATGGGTTGTATTGATTCGGATGGAACGTTTGTTTTGCTGAGGGAGAATCGAACACCTAGGACTACGAATCGTTGTCTACCTTAGGGCTTGAATGTTCGAGACGAGCTTGGACAGCGCTGAACACCCGCTAGGAGAGGTGTGCCGAATTGCAACCTGGAACATAAGTGCCATCGGCAAGACCTCCGTCACAGCTGAACTATCAGAAGCCACTTTGCTTCAACGGGATCAGAGAACCCCTTTTTCTCTATGCACTGCCGGCTCCCACGAATATCTGCCCCAACACCACAAGGGGTAAGGCACCGCTAACGACGACGACGACGACGTTGCCCGATAGCGTTTCACCGGCAAAGTTCGAGGACATGACTGAGCTGTAGTCTTCAGGTGACGGGGGTGTGCGGCGCACACGACTGAGCGGAGCTGCAGAGATGGCAACAGATCTGAACCCGGCGGTTCGAACCCTCTGCCTAACGATGTGGTGGGGGCGAATAGAAAAGTCTTTTCTCTTCTCTTTGCTATGGTCGAATGTGAGACGTGGTGACCCTAGCCTGACTTCCGTTGCAAGACAACTCGGCGAAAACGACAATGTTGACGAAGGACGGTACACTAAGGTCCTATGTCGACGGTGGCATATGTCTGGGAGGAACAGAGTGCTGTGCGGACGAGTCATTGTCAGAAACAATCCGAGGACGTCACAGGTGTAGCGAATCAGCCCTGATTGTCACGGCGGCACGGCAAGATACTGTTAGATTTCTGTAGCTCAGGTTGAAAGCTTACTGTACAGGATTGTCTTTCTCTGCAGCGTGAAGATGACTAAGAGACCCGATGCTCCATAACGCCGTTTCATACTTTCGATGCACAATGAAACACATCAATTCATCTCTTGACAGGCCCAGGCGTCCAAGCTTCTGGCTGCCATTCCTCACTGGGACCACCCCTTTGTCTCTTCCAAGGGTTGTCCTTCTTTGCCGTCTCCTGAATCTCCGCCGGCGTTCCTACGGCGTTCCTAACGCCCTCTTTCTCATCAGGTTCCGTCTGCTCTGCCCACCCCCCGGGATCCCGTGGTAGTGTCGCCGGTCTTGGCTGCTCTTTCGGCTTGTCGAGGAAGGACGGTTTGCTTGCCCATCGCTCATCGGCCAGCCGGGCGAGCTGTTTTAGTTGCACTTGACGGGCGATGTCAGCTTGCTGCTCGCGGATGGATGGAGCGTCTGTGCGGGTTTGACGAAGCCATTGATGCCATTGTGCTGAAGAGGACTGTCAGCTTTTGATGCAGCAAGGGCTGACCATGAGGGGTGGTACGGCTTATTTCGATGTCGGCGTAGTGAGTGGTAGGGTTGTAGTTGACTATTCGACGGAAACGATTTGCGTTGAGGTTGTCTTTGAATTCCCAGAAGGTGTTTCCCGCTAGATCCGTGCCTACCCACTGTCAGTATTAACAGCCACTGCGATCATTACGTGGGAAAGCTTGGGAAGTTGAAGAACAGGCTGGTAGAGCTAATCAACGCGTTGAACATACCAACAAGGTGTCTTCGCCGCCATGGTAACTTTAGGCTCTTCCATCGATACCATAATCTCCTGATCGGACTCACGGACGCTGAAGACATGCTACCGTTGTGTCAATCTCGCAGTTTTACGATGCGCAAATGTTCTGTAAATGTGATACGCTACTAGCCACAATTGATTCGTCGCTGTGGCGCACATGGCATGGTGGGATGTCAAGGCGCAGCTACCCGGTACGGAAGTGTCTAACCTGGCAGTAACATTCCAACAACAATTACATTAGACCAGTTGTCTCTGTTACCGAGGAAGATTTCATGTCCGATTCGAACTCTTACTTCAACCAACACCATTCAGGTCGTACTTACATCTGCGACCCTCAATATAACTGTGGCCCTGACACCGCATGGGAGTGATTGTACATCACTGAAGTATCGCTGACTCTGACATTTCCTTGCGGTCCAGAGTACCAGGACGACCGCCATGGCTTCCGTGTCATCTTTGGATAAAGATCTACGCAATATGCGGCTGTCCAAGTACACTCCACAAGCAGCCAACGAAGTTCGAGAATGGATCGAGGAGGTCTTGGGTGAAAGGTTACCTGGTGGGGATCTGCTGGAAGCTTTGAAAGATGGTGTTACGTTGTGCAAGTAAGACTCGTAGGGTTCTCGAGAAAGTGTACGCGCTCATAAACTCATTCTTCAGGCTCATCAACCTAGCTGTTGGGCCCCCAGGGGTGCGTTACAAGGACTCCCGAATGCCTTTCGTCCAGATGGAGAATATATCCCACTTCCTCCGTGCTTGCCAATCCCCACCACTTGGCTTCCCACAACACGACACCTTCCTAACTGTCGACCTGTACGAGGCAAAGGACCCTGCACAGGTTCTGCAATGCATCATTGCGTTCAGCAGACGAGCTAATGCAGTACAGCCAAGCAAATTTCCGAGAGTAATTGGGGCTAAGAGTAAAGGTGTCATGAGTCCTCAGGGTACAGGAGCCGGTAAGGGTGGAAACCTTAGCAGCGACGGTGCGAGCTACAACAGGGACAGAGGCGCGAGTAATGTCAGCGATGCTAGCTCGCCTACTTTGAATCCGATCTCGCGCGCTACGCCTGGACGGATGAGTCCAGTCCGGACTGGGGGTTCGAACTCTTCAGCGGCAAATGGTGGGAAGCCAACATCTCCCCATGGTGGAGTTAGTAGCTGGAGCAAGAAGAGCGATGAAAGCAACACAGCTCCGGCTTGGAATATCCATCAGTATGGCTATATGGGTGGAGCTAGTCAGGGTAATCAAGGAATTTCATTCGGTGGCAGGAGACAAATCACTAGCCCTGCGCCTAAAGTTCCCAGTATGCCGGACAAGGAGCGAAGAAGGCGGGACGAAGAAGCTGAAACAGAACGGCTGCGCATACAGGCTGAGGAAGCAGAGCATAAAAGGCGTGTTGAGAGGGAAGCGGAAGAGGAGCGGGACAGGGTTGCTGAAGAGCGGAGGTGGGAAGAAGAGACGCGAAAGCAGCGAGAGATAGAACGCGAGGAGGCTGAAAAGGAGAAGAGGAGATGGGAGGAAGAGGAGAGAAAGTGGAGAGAGGAAGAAGACATCAGAATGAGAGAAGAAAAGGAGGCAGAAGCAAGACTGGAGAAAGAGAGACAGAGGAAACGAGCTGGAAGTGATGCCAGGCTCAAAGGGCAATTTCTTAGTCAGTATCAAGCCGAACAACGTCAAATGCCCAAAAGTGCAAACGAGGACATTGGAAGAACGGCAGAAGGTGATAGGGTACGTGAGCTTGAGCGAGAGCTGGAAAAGGCAAAGGAACGGGAAAGGCGGTATGAGCTAGAGCGACAACAACGCATGTGGCTTGGTGGCGCTCATGACCACCACGATATTCATGACCACCACGATATTGAGAACCATGACATGAATGTTCGCCGTAAAGAGCAAGCGCGCAGAGATCGTTCTAGAAGTAGAACCCGGGCCCCAGCACCATTGCACCCACACCAGAGCAGTGAAGACTCATGGCGAGCAAGTGAACGCGATTACCTACGTCGCGAATGGTCACATCACCACAATGAACCGTTCGGCACCACACCATCTGCCGAGCAAGCGCCTGCATCGCGGCCTTTGCCAGAGCCAAACCCTCCAACGCCAGTTCGGGTAAAGACGAACAACACGGGCCCTTCCACACGCCCATTACCAGACCCAGCAGCCTACACCTCACCAAACCCCAATGCAAACCGCACCGATCGCTTCCTGGCTACGAACCCAGCCCCGTCCCCAGAAAAGCCCCGGTCCAACTTCCCCTCCGAACTCGGCCTCACCAGCACCTCCGAAGTCGACGCTGAGAACGCCCGCCGCCAAGCTTCGCAAACGAAGACAAAGGCAGGGGAATGGGCCTCGAAGTCGCTACTCGAGCGGGAAATGGAGCGTGAGCGTCAGCGCCAGCAGGAATGGGAAGAGTCGCAGAAAGCCACCAAGGAGGCTGCTGCCAGGGGTGTAAGAGATGGAGGCGTGGGACCGGGGGAGAGCTGGGATGTTAATCAGTATGGGTACTTGGGAGGGGATAATCAGAGTAAGAGTGGTGTTGCGTTTGGAGGAAGGAGGCAGATTATTGGGCCCAGGCCACGGCCCTGAGCATTTCTTTATGGCGCGACTATGAGCGAAGCAGGGGTTGTTCAAGCATGCTATGGAGGACTTTGCTACGTTGCATTCTGCTTTCAGGCCCATGAAGTCAGGGTCTTCTATTAGTAGCTTCGGCACGAATCCTTAGCTGCAGATGTGACCACACTAAGTATCTGTTCAACAGTCCATATCCTGATTGAAGCGCACTCTTGATAGTAGCATCAAAGCACCCGAAACTCAAGCAGGCAATTACAGGCCAGGATCTGAGGATCGTACAACACCACAAAGTTTGATCTATTTCAGTTTCCCCAGCCAGACGCCATCGACTAGCACCTATCCTACAAATGCCTCCATTTCCAATTTACCCCAAACCTATCGCATACCCCTATCCCCACCCCCAAATCCCGGAGGTGGCACGAACCCACCCGGCCCTCCATTCTGCACGCCCGGACTCATCCCTTGTGGTGGTGGGAAGCCTGGCGGAGGGAATTGAAAATTCGGCGGAAGACCGCCTGGAGGTGGGAACGGCATTCCGTTTGGAAGAGGTGGAGGCAGACCGCCCGCGCCGTTGGGAGGGAAGGGTGGAGGGGGAAAGGGCATGCCGCGGCCTGCTGGCGCTGCGCGATTGTTAGCGCGTGGGCCAGACAAAGTGCCATTTGATGTGAAGATGGTCGATCTACTGGACGACTGTGGGTGGCTTACGTGGTAGTAAACCGGCTCCGGCGGGTGGACCACCGGGCATACCGAAGGGTGGTGGGGGCATGGCGCCTGGTCGTCGTGACCGACATTAACGCGAGTTTTGAGTTAGTTTGGTGTTAGGGAGGTTGTCGGTACGTACCTCCGAAGCCGAACGGTGGGGGAGGAAAAGGCTGTCCTGGTCCCGGATGTTGGCCTAGCATAGGATTCGAGCTCGATTGGCCTTCGGCAGCGTAGGAGGATGTGATGGAGTCGATGACTGATTGGGCTTTCTCATGGCCGATTTCTGCATTGGGCTTGTCAGTTGAAGCTCGGTGAGATGCTGGACACAGGACGAGACGGTGTTTTTCGAGAGAGAAAAGTTCGGATGCCAAACTTGTTGACAGACTGAGAGTATCAGAAAGGAACTTAAGAAAGACTTATAAGCGAATACATTGACAGAAATATTGCTGAAAGCTTTCGGCGCCTGAAACTGTTCAGTGCTCCGTAGGATGGGGTCGCCCACGTTGGTAGTAGTCCACTACGTTTCGGAGATGATTCCTTCCGGTATTGTGTGCTTTCCGCACACTCATCGAGTCGTGTGTGAGGTAGACGTCGCAGTAGTCACCTTTTGAGGTCAGTGTCATGGTTCGAGACGGTTTTCTGCGTGGATTTGGAGCTGTTCGAAGAGCTCGCCAGACAATTGGGAAACCTACAGAAGAGTACAACAGAGTGTCAGTAGAGTTATCACAGTAAGCAGGAAGGGAGTACCTATATTTAGGCATCTTGAGCACAACTGCATATGCTTCTCAGAGTTCACGCCGCAATTTGAAGTAGCTTGCGCTTCGATAACCTTGATGGTGATAGATCTTTGATGAGGTTGTACGGGTCTTTCCGGCGGCTCAAAGACGCTAGTCATCCTTTAGTTCGGTTTCTCGAACAGCCTCAGCTGCCTCACAACATGCTATTATTCGTAAAATACTACATTCTAGGCAATCCCTAATTTCGTTATAGTCAATGGTGTGTGCTTGAGAAGCAATACATCCTTTGCACAAGCCCTGACATGCAGCGCAGCCAAAGCTTCACCGCTTAATGCTACAAGAAGCTCTCATGGATCTGTGGTTGCTTAAAATTTAGCTAATTCCACCCAGTCACAACGAATCTGAAGAGCACCAGGTCGCACATTGATATGTTAAGTGCGATGCTTTACCCAAGCATTCTTCGCCGCGCTCGGCATAGGCCTGTAAACATCGCCACCGCGCGGACCTGCACCAGTCCCGGCGTTACCTCTGACCCCTCTACCCCTTCGAGATGGCACTGGTTCACGAGGTAAAGGGGCTTGCCATCTATCACCACCATTCCTTACCTCAACCCTTTGAGGAAACTGAGGTTGAGGTGAGAAAGAGCGTTGACGTCCCCGTGCGCGATGAGAGTCTGGCTTCCAATAATCATCGCGATCACGGTGTCCTGGTGGTGGCGAGTATCGGCTAGGACGTCTAGGTTGAGGGTCCTCGCGTGGATGATTAATGTGAGTCCACGAGTTACCGCCTCGCATACCAATCGCCTTGCCTGCAATTCGGATATGCCCACGAGGAGCTCCGGTAATCCTAGGACGGTAGAAGTTTGCTGAATCATCTTCGCTGCCAGCATCTAGTACGATTGTGCTCTGGCCTGCCCGCCCTTTAATGGAGTGCTCCACAGAAGGTCGATGATCTCCATTACTCGCCCCTAGACCCTTCATTGACCAGGTAGAGCTCCTGACTGGCTTTCCCGGCAACCGAGAACGACAATCATTTCCAAAGTGGCTGCTGCTACCACAATTGTAGCACGCCATTCGTATTCTTCCTGAGGACGCTGACGTGGTTTGAGAGTCGAAGGTACGCCAAAGCATCTCACACTCGTCTTCAGTATGACCTCGCCGCTGGCAAAGATCACATGTGATCTCACTTGCGACGATACGGGGGAGCTTGTATGGGCAATTCTCTTTGGCATGCCCTGGCTCACGACACTTTGGGCATTTTCGACCTTGCGGACAAGCGTGAGTAAAATGCTTGTTGTAGGCCTCACAGATTCGACATGTCAATGCTGGGCAGTCCTTTCCCATATGCCCTGCTTTAGCACAAACGAGACATGTAACCAGCTGATTGAGGTCAATCTCCCAGGGCTGCTTGGTGATGGCAGTGTACCTTATCTGCATCCGGAGATCGTTCTCTGACAGGTCCGCGAGTGTCTTTAGCTGTTGTAAGCTAGGTTGTGGTCGTCCCTCAGTGACTTTGGTAGGATCTGACTGGGAATAGTCCATCAGAGCGTCAACGTTTGCTTCAGCATCATCATCATCCTCCTCCTCCTCCTCTTCGCTCTCACTGTCAAGGCTTACAGTATCCCTACCATTCTCGAATTGTACAGTAGGCGGAGGAAACTTTAGCTCAGTATTGGAAACACTTTGGTCTCGTCCCTGCAAATCTGGTGCGGAGGAACGACTCCCCAAACCTCTTCCGCCTCCAAGCGTAGTCCTGATCTTGGCCTTGCTACCAGCGTTCCAATTGATAGACGGCGCAAGCCCAGCTGGATTGGTTCTATTCGATGCTGATAAATCAACTCCGGCCCCGCTCTTATCTGACGGGCCATCGCTGACGTAGTAGGCCTCTACACATTCGTGTCCATCCAGAGCGCCCGCCGAAGTACAGAAATCTGCTCCCGGTGGCACAATGTCCCTCAAGTCTTGTTTCCCTGTAGGAAGCTCGCGTCTTGCACGCTTCCCTGGCGTATTTCCATCGTCCGATGACGGCTGTGTATCTTCGTCTAGATTGGACGTATAGAGCTGGCGTTTCTTTCCGAAGGAAGCTGTGCGCGAGTCTGCGCTTGGCTGGATGTCCATGGTGTCGAAGGTCGTTGTGAGGCTATCATGAAAGCAGCATGTTGAGTAACTCGACTCCTTGCTGAAGAAGGAATGTTACAAGTCACGCCTGTAATGGACAGGCTGGGGATGGGGTTTTGTAGAGAGATGCTTTTCTGGAAAATCGCGACCTCGAAATGACGGGTCCCAACGGGTGCAAGATTTTCCGTAACTAGCGTGGCTGCCGCATGAGCTCACATCCAGTCCCATCATCCTTGGAAAGGAATATCCTGGTTTGGGGATTTCGGTGTCCCTTGCCAGTGCAAACATCATCACCCGAGGGTAATTCGTGGCCAGAATTATCATATCCCAGAGCCTCTTCAACAGTCTTACCACTATAGCTATTCCACCCCAGACACTCTTTAAACGGCTTTCTTTCGTTTTGCCATTGATAAACCGTGTCTGCCAGACTTGCTTTTGCAAGACCCAAGCGTCTTCCACCTGACCCATACTCTACATCTATCGAGGACTTCTTCTGTAAGCCTAGTGATTCCCCGGTTTCACAGGCCCTTCTGTATAGCTACTGGCGCTTCGCAGTGCTGCACATTCACATACCCTGAAGTAAGCATGATATATTGAGAGCAACGGCTGACATTGCTTTGTTTGCGCCTGCAGACTCTGAGGCAAGATTCTTGACTTGACATCGACCTGATCCGGCTTTGTGCCAGTTCTAACAACCCGGAACTCTCGTCAAGCTTTCAAACCTCTCAATACCGCCAATCTGTCTTCCCTCCTTCTTCCCCGTACGCTCTCCTTCGCCGCCAATACCAACTCTGCACCACAAAGACGCCCCTCTCTGGAAAGGAAGATGAGCGGACAGAAAACGGGGAGGAGGCGACGCTCCAGTAGTCTGATCTATCAAGAGCCGCCTGAATCCATAGAACACATTAGCGATCAGTCAGCGCTGCCGAATTTGAACGCGAATTGGGTCAACGCGAAAGGTTGGTACACTTTCCTCAATTGTCGATCTGGAGTCGCAGAGGAGGCAATATCAGTCGTCAGAGGGGCTCATACAGTCGTACGGTTACGCTCGACGCACAAATTGTTGCCTTTCCATCTTTGAGTCGTTGAAAAACTGCCTCATCTTCAAAATTTCTGAAATTCTAGTCTGTAAAAAGGCTGACGATCTTGTTGCACTCTAGGCGCTTGGACTATCCACTTTGTCTTAATTGTTGCCCTTAAGATCTTCTACGACATCATCCCGGGTGTATCCCAGGAAACCTCATGGACCCTCACGAATATCTCATATATGTTCGGCTCTTACCTCATGTTCCACTGGGTACGAGGAGTACCATTCGAATTCAACGCAGGTGCCTACGACAACCTGAACATGTGGGAGCAGATCGATAATGGGGACCAGTACACGCCAGCCAAGAAGTTCTTGTTGAGCGTGCCGATAGTGCTGTTTCTGTTGAGCACTCATTACACGCATTACGGCTTGACATACTTTATGATCAATTTCCTGGCTGTGCTAGGAGTGGTGATACCCAAATTACCCTCAGTAGGTTCCCAAATTTGTCCGAGCCCCTGTATCTGGGCTCCATGGACTGATAGTGACTGTAGAGTCATCGAATGCGCGTTGGGCTTTTCTCTGGTAATCCTGAAGACCGGTAACTATCTTTTGTTCGTCAATTAGCGTATGCATTCTGGGTTGTATCGGCGGGATATTGGGGCGAGGAGAGGTTTGAGGAGTAGTTCCACTCCACATTACCTACAGCCTGTAGGTAGATATCGTGCTTGACACCCATGGATTGGCTATAACGATTATCGGTGCGCGCTTCTGGTCTGCCAAGCTGCTTTATCACGCCCGGATAAACTCTTGCAATGTAAGCAGAGTGTGCAACCTGTTGAATGTCGGGTGGAGTCCGTAGAGATGATCGTCTTAATCCCCTTGGACGATCCTCTCATCTCTTCGTATATATATAGTAATGCTTGTAAAGAGCGGGTTCTCATGATTCGATTTTCACACAATCGACCCTTTACTGTTGACACTAGTCGCGTCACTTTCGCAGGTACCGCGTCTTGTGAACATCAAGTAGAGACTCACAGCTATATTCCCACAGTAGATCTAAATGCGGTCATCACAGACCTCCGATACAGTGCTGGAGAAGTCGAGCAACGACAGTTCACTGCGACCCAACTATCGTCCCTCGAAACCACTTCCTTATGAACTCCGCGAACACTGCGTGATCTACTTTGAAGAAGAGCTCCGTACGATTTGAGCTCTCACCAGAATTATGGTCAGGGCTAATAAGAAATTACAGATACACAAGCTCTGACCCTTCTTTTCAATCTTCTTACAGCCGGCACCGCGTCTCCTACACCACTGCCTGCTTTTACTGCCCCTCCACAACACCTTTCCCTAGCAGCGACGCTCATTGTTCATCCCTCCCTAACCACACGTGCCAGGTCAACTGAGCGCCTTCAAGCTTCGAACGCCGCTCTCCGTCTTCTCCGCCATACAAATAAACTTGTCGGCCCTTTGAATGCTGACTTTGACACTGCGTTCGCATTCACATACTTCAATACCTCTCGACGAAGCGACAATGGCCGGAGACGTACAGGAGACGACGGCTCGCCCAGCAGCGGCGACGATCCAGAAATCATCAATAGCGAGATCGCAAATTCAGGATCAGTATGGGCGAGGGCAGAGGATTTCTGGCAGGTAGTTGGGTGGGCGTTCAATTGTTCGGTGATGTATCCCAAGAGATGGGAAAGGTGGAAGCTCTGGTTGGAGTTTATTATTGATGTGTTGGAAGATGATTGGGTTGAGAGGGAAAATATGAGTGTGGAGACAGAAGGAAACCCGGACTATTCGATGGAGCGAAGCTTGATAGCCAAATATCTACAGCTTGAGGGTGGGAAGATGGGCGGAAACCGGAGGGTTGTCAGAGCGGTGTTTGCGGATGGAGGTGCGAAGGCGATGAACGAGTTTACGGAGGTCTTCAAGAACGAGACGAAAGCGAGAAAGAAGGATGACGGTGTCATGAAGAAGTGGGAGCCGAAAGTCGACGTCGAGGAAGAAATCTATGGGGATTATCTCGAGGATGATGATGGGGAGGAGGATGTGGAAGATGACATGACTGATACTTCCGAACCTGTTGTCAACGACGCGACTTTGGATGCAGACGAGAACGTCGCAAATGGCGCAGAGCTTCTTGGTGGCATGGAGTCGCTCATACTTCGCCAACGCCTTCTTGCTCTGCTATCTGCTGTCTCGGACACCCTTCCAGAACAATTCACTACTGTTGGTGCACTATACGACCTCTACCTTGACCACATCCGGCCTCTGCCTGTGCCAACGTTCCAAATGTTGGTGTCGCCTTCAGCTCTTCCATACTTTCCCCCCGTCGCAAGATCTTCCCTCAACCAATTCATCCTCCGCTCTCTTCTTGCTTCTTCAGCACCCAACCCTTCCACGGATGAACTTAATCAGGATATGCTTGAGCAGAATTTCCTTCCATACCCCGCTAACACATCTAACATCGCGGATAATGTGAAGGTGTCGTTGCTCGTTGAGACTCTACTGAGATTGTTGGACAAACATATTGGTCTTAATCCCACGCCTAGACTTTCGCATGCAGTGGAGGCAGGAATAGAGGCGAGAGAGAAGAAAGTGAATGGAGACAGAAGAAAAAGAGGTTCCATCAAGAAAGAAGAGGAAGCCGATAGGGTGTGGTTGGACGGGAGTGCGAATAGGATGAGAGCCTTAATGGAGATGATCACGGATTGAAGAGTCGGGGGAATAGCCCTGTTCTCACACAACCACTCACTGAGACAACGCTTGAAGATGCTCTCGCCCTAATCTTGTGGCTATTGCGCAAGCCATAGCAGAGGATCTCTATAGTATAAGGAACGATCATCCACGTATGGTGCTAAGGCTGACCATGTGTACGTCCCTGGTCTCTCCTGCTGCAATTTCATTCCGTTATCTTCGACTTCCACAGAGCGGCTGCACCTCCATCTAAAGCTTAAGCCGAGATCTGTGCTCACTTTCCTCAACTGCTCCTATCTGTGAATACGTTACAGGAGCAGATGTGTATCTCCTCACAAGTCATCCTACTAGAGCTTGATTCATACCAAGCCTACGAGGACAATCGATCTCGAATGCAACCTTTCACCCAGTCAATACAGCCGCAGATCTGGCCCCTATCAGACGATCATATTGATCCTGCTTCATACTCAATGCTTGCTCTCAAAAGATCCTTGGCTGTTAAAGCCAAAGCGTCCTGGGCCTTCTCAATGTCCCGGGTATCTACACGGGCAACCACGTCGGCGCTCGCCCCTGGACTCTGTCCGCTGGCGGTCCTAAATTATCAATCAACAATCATCGCACCAAATGTACGATCTCCTGCGGTTGCTGGTGCGGAAAGGCCACTGCTCCAGATACTGCGACCCGTCAGTGTCCGCAGCAAGTCCAGCTACTAGAAACAAATCAAGGCAGGATGGTTCTCCGCTCTTGCGGGCGGTTTTCGACCCAGGGGTTCAGAGACTACATCATCCTCTTCCGTCATCCAGACTTGTGTCTGGATCTTCCTTAGGTTTACTCACTCAGAGCCTGGAAGAGCCGGCCAGAGACTGTCAAGCCTTGGTCCTAGAAACTTACAGCAAATGCTGCTGCTAACGTATGTGGGGCCCTTCGCGGCACGCTATTGAACGGACACTCTCTTCGAACTTTTGTAGCTACCACTTCGGTAGGCTGACTTCCCTCGAGCGTTAGACGAATGACAACGGGGGTCACCTCAAGTCAAAAAGGCTTGTCATGAGCGTTTTGAATATAGAAAGCGTGTGTGGATCCCGAAGGAAGAACTAAGATCGGACTTTATGGTGGCCAAGGGCGTGAATAGAACGAATGTCGGAATTGATGCAGAGACCAAGTTTCAACCAAGCGAGCAGCTGACAGACCAAGGCATGAGGAGAACTCCATATTACCAAGCTATAACATCATGCATTCCGTGGACCGGGATACCGCAGCACCACCAGAACCTGTGACCGGTTACAAAGCTTGAAATGTGCAGAATAACATCGATTGTTCTTAGCAGACATCTGGGTTCAAGAAGCGTCTGCATCTCATGACCGGTCAGACAATGCATGAAACTGAGTACCCTGACGTCACGCTGCTTAAGCCCTAAGCGAAGCCACCCCCCGATACCCAGTCTCCTCCACATTTACAGGTCAGCGCAGGTTTCAGTGGCCACTGGAAGCAATAGTGTTCTTACCTCTCGACCCAGGTAGCCTCGCGGCCTAAGCATATCGCAATCCGGCGAGTTTAGCAAGTCAGCAGGGTTCAAATGACACCTCTTTCGACTTGGGGTTCAGAATCTTCTTAGTAACTCTACTATACATGTTTATGTAGATTAGCCCTCTTGAAGAGGCCTTATGGCAAGTCCAAGCCTGTAAATCTGGATCTCCCTGATCAAGTCCTCACGCCTGATGTTGCGCATAATCACGACAACACACTCCAAACACCGCTGGTCCTTCTTAGAGAGATATGAGCGCATGACCAGGAATGCGAAATGTCAGTGAACACCGGATGCTACCCATAATACGCATTTCGACAACACAAGATGGGAAACCACCGGTACTAAGTACTATCGTAGGCGCAGAGTTGAGCCGGAATTTTCCCAATGATAAGTGGCAGTCCCGCGGTCTCTGCGCCGTCTCAAATGTGCTAGACCATCTCAAAACACCATGCCTGTCGAAGCCATAGCAAAAGGTCTATGGACAAGGACCATGCTGCTTGCACAAGCTTGGCCGTTAAATACCTTCATTAGCCTTCATAACCAGCTCCTCGTTGCCATGGACTCGGGTTGTTCTGCTGCCGAAACCCTGTTACGTTCGAGTGCGGTGATCCCGTACGACTGTACTGTTGATAGTCGTATCTGGGTCCGGGTGATGCAGTGTTTGATCTAGGATTGAGGAGTGGTAGGTCACTGCCTGGTCGGCTGCTGTCATTGTAGCCGTGGTAAATGGATCGCGATTGATTCCCGTAGTGCGTGGGTAATCCATGACGCGGAGAGCCATCGCTCGGGAAGAGAGGCATTGACGGATCGACTGGAGAGAGGGGAGGATCTCGGTGAGATGGGGGTTGGACGGAGGTTGCAGTAGACGGCGGTAGCGGGACGCCAGCTGCATCGTATTGCTTTCGACCAAGCGAGCCTGACGAAAACGAATCGTCGTCGTCATCCAGGTCGCGAGTTTTGTAGGGAGTCTTTGTGTCACCTCGAGCGGTAGCACCCAAAGCATCGAGTTCGGTAGTCAGCTGGGACTGGGATTTAATGAAAGAACCACGATCATCCCGCATTGGCTGGTAGCGCATGTCTGGATTTTTTGACGCCATCGCGTAGATCGAGGCAATCAAAACGAGTACGAGCAGGACGAGGGCGAAGATGGCGTTCATAATGAAGAAGATAACCCCCATGACTCCAGTCACGATTCCCTGCGTTACAAATAAGCCTTTGCTTGAAACGGTAGCTTTGATAACTTACAGGTTGATTAAAGATTGCCGTGAAGACCAGTAGGAAGATGACGTTCAAGAAGTTGATGACCGCGATAGATATGTTGAAGGCGTTCGTCTTTTTGTCCATCCATGGCCGCAGGACGCTTGCAGCGATGAGAAATACAGCCTCGATGATGACCAGAGCAATGGCTTGCACGGTACCAGCGCTTTGCGCAAAAGCAATGAATATTGCCTTGAGGAGGATATAGCCGAGTACCGGAAGAATGTAATAGTAGGCTGTCGCACGGAATTGAACATAGAGAAAGCCCCACTTATTAAGAGCAGACGGATCCGAATAGAGAATGTAAGCTGGATTCTTGTGCATGTTGACAGATCGCTTGGCAATGCGAATGACCTTGAGAGCGGCCCAGGCAAGCGCAGCGGTCATCGAGATGAAGAAAAATAAAGCGAGTACAACTTCGGCGGCTGAGTCCCTTTGCGTCAGCTCCCACAGGCAAAGGACGCACATCTGCGGGTATCCGATGAGGACCTATGACACGGTAAGCATGGATGATTATATAGCGGTTGTGCGGTTATGGAAATGATGTACCAGACGAAAAAGGATCCCCTTCAGAACTACCTTCCAGCCATTCCTGAACTCTTGAAACTTATCTCCCTTGAGCCAGCCAGCTTTCACAGCAAGCTCGCAGAAGCCCTTGAACAAAGCGACTGCGATGGCGACAATCGTTACGAATGCAATGAAAAAGACCAATCCAGTCAAGAAGATATTCGTGGCTTCAATTCCCGCGCGGAAACCGACTCTTTTGATGCCTCTGACGACAATCACTTTCGTAGTTTCGGCGACGCTCGAATTAGCATTGCTCCTCTTCAGCATCTGTGCATAGGCCCGTTTGGTCAAGTCTTGTACCACATCTACGGAGCGCTTTTGGACCTGAACGGAAGTCGTCGCCAAAGTGGAAAGAAGAGTCGACGGGGAACCACCTGTAGACCTCTGATACCACGTGCAGATATCTTGCACGAAGCTGATTCGGATGATTCCCATGCTCCATTGGAAATTCTGAGTCCAGGACTGAACGATCGGAGGCAATGGAACGCCAGTCATGCCGATGATAGCTTGGGCTTGGAAAAATCCAAATAAAGAAAGCGCGTTAGCAGCCACATGGGCAGCAGTGTTCGAATGGCCCAAGCCAGATGTAACGGCAGATGCAAGAAGACCAAGACCTGCGATGACGGCGGTAGCCCAGCCCACCGCTTTCTGATCAACGGTCTTGCCGTTCGAGAGCTGTGCTTCTACACATGCCACACTTTGTCCCGTGTCTGTATCGTTGATGTAAATCTTGACAAGACCATCCAGATCGGGAACGCCGTAGGCGATGCCTGGAAAGATAGTTAGTCAGCAGTTGCTCGGACAGGTCATAGGCGTTGCATACCAGGTATCTTGTTTATAACACTGTTAGGTATATCTATGTTGGACTGAATATTGATTTGACCAGTGTTCATAGGACACAGTCCTTGGAGGTGCATCGTGCAAGGGTCCAGCGTCTGCTTAAGTGCGGTGAACCCATAAGCAATGACCTGTATTTCTGCAGTGACATTGCCCTGAATCGATGATACCCCAACGACGTCGAATGCGAGTGTATTATTGTCGGGAGTAAAGAGTACGTTAAAAAGCGTTGCGGTGAAGCTCGAATTATCCTGACACGGGTTCAGGGATTTCGATTCGATTAATCGGACCGCAAATACGGTTGGTAAAATACATAGGAAAAAGGTGAGAATGAGCGTTAACGACGAGTATGTCGATTTCCGGCGCATATTGACCATTATAATGGATGAGGTATCGTAATGACTGAGAGTGAGGATGCGTAATGCGCGGTACTCCGGAGTACCTTGCGATGCGCACCAGTGGAGGGAAGATTACTCCTGAACCAGCCTTTCTGGTCGCAACTTCAAGTGACCATTGAGTCAACTCTTGTCGTACAATCTGAGCCCTGTCTAAAGTTTCAATGGTTGTGTATATTCGTGACCCTCGGCGGAGTAAAATCGGCCACAGAAGACCAGGTGGGACAGGTGAAATCTTGGAAGTAGCGAGCGGCGACTGCAACCAAGGTCTGGAGGTCAAACGATCGTGAATGCGCCGGAACGAACGGATCCCTCCGTAGAGAGGTACAGCGCGGAGGACGGCGACGTCAGACTTTGTCAGAGTGAAGAGCGTAGATGCAGTTGTGGATTGTTGTGGTGAAGTCGAAGGTTGAGGAATGCACTTGCTGGGTAATTTCTTCAGGGGAGACTCCGGAAGGAGTAATCCGCTAAGGCTCAGACCACTTGGACTAATTACTAAACAAGTGTACGAGATGGCTGACGCGGCAACAAAGATGGCATTACGAAGGTCTTACCTGTATCCTGCCAATTTGAAAGAATAGGGAACGACTGGACATCATCTAATAAGGAGTTTTGGAGAAAAGATGGATGGCTTAATACTCAGTAATTAATGACATGAGTAAAGGTGTCCATCACGCTCGGTCATTATTCATTGTGCCATCGCGCACTCCGAGCAGGATGACCATGCACAGCCACCTTCAGCCACTTGAGGAAAGCCCCAAGATGCATGTCACCAAATCATTACTCTCTTAAGCACGGAGAGCTCTTGGCTACGGAGTAAATTCTTAGGGCCTGTCTACACCTGATTATCGCAACATTCATCACCATACTTCAGTAATGGTGATCTGCTCAAGGAGGTACGAGCTCACCAGTCCGATTCTGCTACCATGAGTCTATGATTACGCATCTTACAAACGAGACTGTCACATGGCATAATCTGTAAATAGACATTTGACGCAAAGAGCATTATGGTACGAAAAATGCTCTACTGGTCGAAGGACGTAGTACGAGTACGCGCTCCGTTGCAGACGGGACCTTCTTGTGTCCAACCATTCAACTTACTCGTACTGTAGTCTGACAATGCGCGCTTTTTCCCCTCGATTCTGTGATGCATCCACGACCATTGGCCGAGATTGGCTGTAATCAGATCAACCTGTAATGAAACACAAGACCTGATACCAACACTCATCCTCTAATACCGAGTCAGCATGAGCAAAAGCGTTCTATATATATGATTACCGGGGAAGATATGAGTGAGGAATGTTACATGCACAAATCACGTGATACACCGCCTTGGGCAGAACTCGCAATCATGGAGAACTTTTCTGCGAATCACTGGCAGAGCTAAAGACGGAAAGCACAGCATGGAAGGAGCTGAGTTACATTCCAAGAAACGAAAGCGAAAGCATGGAGCTTCTTCTGCAAAGCGCGCGGCGAAGTCGCCTACTACAGACGGTGAAACTGAAGAAACGGTCTCATCGAATGGTAATCTGAAGATGAAGACAGATGATTCGCACAAGAAGATCGAGCACGTCCACACCTCAGATGATGAAGATAGCCAAGATGCTGAGAAGGTCAGCAATACCCGAGCATCGGATGAGCAGCTGGAGGAAGATGTCGATACGTCCGAAAAAGCATTCAAGGGTCCCGAGGCAGGAATGGGACCGGTGCAGGATGGGGAGACGACAGAGCCCGACGACGAGTTGCCGTCCACATCAGCTCTTTCCCTTCCACCGTCAGGGCCGGATCCCCAGAAGTTCTCCGATCTCAGCCTATCAAGTATGACAATGCAAGCGATTGAAGACATGAAGTTTGAGACCATGACGGAGATCCAGCAGCGGGGTATACCACCGTTACTGGCAGGCAGAGATGTTCTAGGAGCTGCCAAGACAGGGTCAGGGAAAACCCTAGCCTTCTTGATACCGGCCGTGGAAATGTTGAGTGCACTGCGATTCAAACCTAGAAATGGTAGAGGTCCTTGTATATGCACGCATCTCCAAGTTGGCACTGACAGGACGCAGGAACGGGTGTTATAGTAGTCTCTCCGACAAGGGAACTCGCGCTACAGATCTTCGGTGTGGCCAGAGAACTCATGGCGCATCACTCGCAGACATATGGAATAGTGATTGGGGGCGCGAATCGCAGAGCTGAAGCAGAGAAGCTGACGAAAGGGGTCAATTTGTTGATCGCGACACCAGGCCGGCTTTTAGATCATCTTCAAAATACTCAGGGTTTTGTGTACAAGAATATCAAGGCTCTTGTCATCGACGAAGCGGATCGTATACTAGAGGTGGGTTTCGAGGATGAGATGCGTCAGATCATCAAGATCTTACCCAAGGACGAGCGACAGACGATGCTGTTTTCCGCTACGCAGACTACGAAGGTTGAGGATTTGGCACGAATATCTTTACGTCCTGGACCACTGTACATCAACGTCGACCACCGTAAGGAGCATAGCACTGTGGAAGGCCTCGAGCAAGGCTATGTCATCTGTGATTCTGACAAACGATTCCTGCTCCTTTTCTCATTCCTGAAGAGGAATCTTAAGAAGAAGATTATCGTATTCTTCTCGAGTTGCAATTGCGTCAAGTACCATTCGGAGCTCTTAAACTACATCGACCTTCCTGTACTAGACCTCCATGGCAAGCAGAAGCAGCAAAAGCGGACGAATACGTTCTTCGAATTCTGCAATGCAAAGCAAGGCACGTTGATATGCACAGATGTGGCCGCTAGAGGATTGGACGTATGTTTCGATTGTGCTTCCATCATATAGTTCCGGCTGACTCCGAATCTAGATACCTGCGGTAGATTGGATCGTCCAGTTCGACCCTCCGGATGATCCGCGTGACTACATTCATCGTGTCGGCCGTACCGCACGAGGAGCGAACGGCAAGGGCCGAAGTCTGATGTTCCTGCAACCATCCGAGGTTGGCTTTCTCAAGCATCTCAAGGAAGCAAGAGTTCCAGTCGTGGAGTTCGAATTCCCAGCCAAGCGCATCGTTAATGTGCAATCACAGCTGGAGAAGCTCATCGGGCAGAACTACTATCTTAACCGGGTGAGTACCTCCTCTACCTAATTTTTCAGTCGAAAAGCGCGTGCTGATGCCCTTTGCGCGTAGTCCGCAAAGGATGGTTACCGCTCCTACCTCCAGGCCTACGCCTCTCACAGCCTTCGCTCGATATTCGACGTTAACAAGCTCGATCTTGTCAAAGTGGCCAAGGGCTTCGGATTTCAGACCCCGCCAAGAGTGGACATAACTCTGGGCGCAAGTATGAGTCGAGACAAGAAGAAGGAAGGTAGAAGACCGTATGGGAGTCAGCCTCGGCAGGGGCAAAAGTTCAAGCGTAAGAGGGCTGATGGTGAAAGGGATTGATATAGGGCAGAGTCGTGGGTGTCGCTTATGCGTACGAAGGCACATGTGGCCTCCTCGCTTTGCGTGGAGTAAATATCCTTTTCACATACCTGATATGACTAGGATCGCCCATTGAGTTCCAGTGTTCATTGATACCATTCTCGCTACTTTGTGTACTTGTATCGCTCTCCGTAAGCCAGCGCCATATTTCGGACGGTCTCGAGACTTCGACGCGACTGTGGCCCTCCAGCTTCTCCCTTCCTGCAAGCACGCGCATGTAGCACTCTAACGTCATACTTTCCTCGGTTGCACAATACTACGGGTACACCCGCGTTCTGCAAGCTGTCGAGAGTCGAATGGTGATCGGAGCCAAGGCCTCTCTCTCTCGTAGAACGAGTACATGGTACACGCAAATAAAACCCTTCAGCTTCCCTGTATTTACCTAAGTCAAGTACGAGTAAGCTTCCCATTTTCTTCGTCTTGATTGTCGAGTCTTTCCCGAATTCGCCGAAATCTTCAGGACGTAGGCGTACCCCATCGCCAAGGTATACTTGCTCGCAGATGTAGATGGCACGCAACACCAATCTAGTTTAGCTCAATGCCATATTGGACAGTTGTTCAGGTGTGCATAACCAGAAACCGACAAAGCGTGAGAGAGGAGTAAAAGACATTCTCCAATATTGTCGATATGTCTGCCCTTCAGGGAATGCATTGGGTGATGATTGAAAGTGTATCCAAGTCGAGGGCCTATGCTGTGGAATGCTCTCTATAGATGGTATTCCAGCACTAGATTATATTCCGCAATTATCCATCTCTATTCCAAGCTTCTCACGATCTCGTCCGGAACCTTGTACCAGTGCCCAAGCTCCTCATAGCTATTCCAAGTGACGTCCCTACCCAGACTCCTCAATGTAGCCGTCCCTTCCTCGCCAAGCTTCGCAGAGACCTTTTCATCTGCCTGTCCGTGTCCCATGAAGACGGGAGTCTGGAGACATACTGGTGCAGCAGTGCTAAGGGGAGGGAGAACTATGTTTTCTCGCACAAAGTTCACCACACGGACCTCAACGCTTTGACTGGCCCCGCCATCATTGTCCTCATCTCGCGAGAATGGATTGTCGTCGTCATCCAGGACCTCGTTTGAAGGGCTTATAATCTCCTCCGAACTGCTGCGAAAAAGGCGATCACCCACTCATCCCCATGAATCCACCCAAGGCGCTCTTCTCCCTCACGTCAGGTTCGAAACTCAACAGCACATGCAGCGCCGTAGCGCACCCCTGACTCAACCCCCCAAGCACAATATTTCCCAGCCCCACAGCCTCCGCCTCCGCCTCGGCCTCGATGACTCGGTGCAGAAACGACGCTGTCGCGCGCAATCCCTCCACCTGAAGCTCCTCTCACTCAGACAGGTCGGTGAGAGAGTAGTTGTCGAACTATTGGTTGATGGGGAGCCGCTGCAGGATGGTGGAGCGGCGTTTCTTGGCAGTGGGGAGGATGAATTTCATGCCGGGGAAAAGCTGCTGTAGTCTTTTGCCTGACGAGACGGTCGGCTTGAGGAATTCGATGCCGAATCGTTCGCCGTTGCTGCCGCGTCCGTGGAGCAGGATGAAAGTGTGCGTATGCTGGGAGGACGGTGGAATAACCAGAGGTTCGGGATAGGCGTCCTTCATTATTCTTGCTTTGATCTTCTGCCCGGCTTGGTTCCGGGCACTGCTCACTGCTGTTGCCATTATACCCCAGCGGACCGTACTTTGGATTTGCACTGGCTGGGTGCGAAAAGCGAGCAGTCTACGCAGAGGGGGGTATATACGCCAGGTCTCCGCGCCTACTCATCCAACAAGCGCCAACGTCAAACGCTCGTTGTCATCATCACTGCAGAGACATCAATCTACTCTTACCCTTTTCTTCACTATCTCCTTCTCCTCAGGCAATGTGAAATGGCTGCAACAAATGACAGAAGAAAGAAACGGCAGAGGCGGAGAGACAGAGAGAATCAGAAATCAAGCGCACACTGGCGAACAGGGTTCTTTGGACATTGAGCCTCAAAGTAGCAATAGGGAGAATCCAGTAAGTATGAACAATGAAAGGAAGCAAAGGCGATCGACAGCAATGACAAGCTGCAAATTGTACCGAGAAGAGTATTAGCATGGTAGTTCACATTACCAAAGTAAACACCATGCGAAGTCGGCTTGACTCGCTGCGACGAGTAAGATCTTGAAGCAGCACAATCTCTATAGTGATGAGCTGTCAAGCGCAGTTCCTACCGCGTGTAAAGGTCCAACCTCCTCAGACCAAGTCCAATCACGTTACCAACGCTTGTGATATCAAGTGTAAATCGTCCAGACAACTGGTGGTTCCGCCGATACCCTTGTCTGGCCTGAGTTTGGCGCCGTCTACTTGGGAAAGGCTATTGGCGATGCAGCTTTCACTAATACATGTCCTGTAGGCAGCCTTGCGTGAGACTCATCAGCTATAAGTTTCTTTTCTTCGTTGTTGAGCCATAAGGAAAGCCAGAGTGTTCCTCAAATTTGTGATATCAGCATTAGCCGTTCACCGTGCCAAGTCCTCATAATTCGTGCTGTGGATATTTTACTTGCAGGCTCTGCAATAATAACACCAACCGGCCATAATAATAACACCTTGATCTGCAAGACGCAGGAGTGCTCGGCCGCAATTTCATAAAGCAGCAGATGTCAACGGGACGACGGCAGACTAAGCGACCCCCAGACGACCTGCCGTCCAACCACACCGTCGTACAAACGCTTTCCCGCCGTCTCTCCCCGAGGATCTTGACGCTGTTGTAAGAAGCTTCTCGTTGGTGGGTGGAACTTGAGGCTTGGCTTTTCCGTTTGTTGTGCAACTAACTCACATTACTTGTCCATTTCAGCTGCCTTGCTTGCGTTCCATGTTCAATATTATCGATTGACCAGCAGGTGGTCGCACCTGGACCTGGTTCGTGTTGCGCAATAACGTTGCACGCCTGCTAGCTTGTCTTTACTCTAACGTACGAGTACACGGAGGAAGTCGTTGTAGAACAGGAATTTGAAGGTCATCGTTGCGAACCTATCGGCTGGCGACAGCAAAAGTATCCTCACCTTCATCGACCTGCGATTGCGGTTCCGTTCCCTATCCTTTCAACTCGATCTCTCCGAACCGTCTAATGTGTTTCACGATATTTTCAACGATTACTCGAGCAACCGCCAGATCGAATGTAGCAAGTCACTGCGCCGCACCCCAGCTTTGACCGTGGGCTTATCTGCACACGTTCGTCCCCATTGAAGCCGAAAATTCCAAGAAGTCTTTCTCGCAGGCGAAAGCTTCACATCGTCGGTCCTGGTGAACAAATCTTGGAGATAGTTCTGACCATATGAACTTTCTAATCTGAGACAACATCACGATGGGTGTTGACACCCGGAAGCCACCACTGCCTGCTCCGACAGAATCATCGACCCTAAATACCTCCGGCGGCAGCGTCACGGGTACCGATCTTGCTACAGACATATCTCGTCGAACCGATCGAACGTCCTATTCGATACCTGATGACGGCAGTCCTATCACCATCTCCACCCGACGAAAGCGAGATCATCGAGATAAAGAACAAGAGGGCACGCTTACTCGAGCATCACATCACTCGCAGACATCCTTGCTGATCGAATATTTTGAGGGTGGAAAAGGACCAAACGTACGTTCGAGGCCGAGCGTGCGTGTTAAGGTCACACCCTCAGCTGCGCGGAAGATCAAAGACACGAACGATCACATACAAATCAGCGAGACTGGCGGGACGAAAACGCCCTCATATTCGAGACGTATATCTCTGGGACCCAGAACAGGCGGTGACAGGCAGATCACGGAGACCGGGGACGATCGAAGTATCAGCTCTTATACCTCAGCTGCGGAAGACTCAAACCTGGCACAACGAGGTCCGCCAGTCGAAATTGAGGTTTTACATAAGGATCAGGGCAGCGATCTATCTGGCGCTAGTCTATCTCAAGACCAGCGATACGTCCAGCAGAACACATCCGACATATCCTCGATGCCGCCAGACAGCATGCTTGAAGGCAATGCTGGCAATCTCACACCACGCCGCAACCGAAGTCGAAGTGCGAGCAGGGACGATGTCATCACGGCTCGGGATACCTTGAAGACACCATCTAGAAGACGAAGCAGAAGCTTAAGCAGGGAGCGGATCGCCCAAAAGGTTATCGAGAAGCTCGGGAGTAAGCCTCGGGAAGTCAGCGGCGGTAAGCACAGAAACGGCAGTGGCGGCAAAACTAGGAGCCGTAGCGTCAGCAAGGAACACATTGTGGAAAGCGTCAAGTCACCACGGCGGCGATCGAGCAGACATCATGACGAGGAATTCACAAGCGGTGCCGAATCAAGCCTCCTCACAACATCACAGCTATCTCCTGGACGGAAGTCTGGAGATCAATATTCCTTCCGATCAGGCACTTCAAAATCTTCCATCAACAACCCTCGATTACTTGATACCGTCGAGGATGCCATTCGTCGCCTTATCCTTCCCGAACTTACGGCACTAAAGAAGGAGCAGAAGACACAGCATAACCGTACCAAGTTTGAGGGCGAAAATCGGGATTCTATAGCCTCTGGAAGCGGCCTCTCGAGAGACGGTCTTACCCGCCGGGTCTCAAAACATGCGAGTGCTCCTGATATTGCTGGTAAGCCGAAGGTGGTCTTGAATCGAGATGAGAATGATCCAGGCATAACTCTTTCCGGGAATTCTATCAAAGGGAGGAAGGATCCCAGGCATGAGAGGGACTTCGTAGTACCACCAGGTCGAAGCTACGATCGAGGAATATCGGATGAGACGATGGATCGAGGCGACGAAAAGGTGCACAGAAAGAAGAGCAAGGACGATCACCGCCTCAGAGATGTGGCAGCCGGCGGTGTTGCCGGAACCGTACTCACTGCTGCAGCCCTGAAACACCACGACTCGAGATCAAGCGTTGATAGCAGGAGGGACCGGCGGAAGAAACAGGGTAAGAGCAGAAGCCGAAGCGCGAGCCTTGCTGAGAGCACGGAAGAGATCTTTTATAAGCATGATGTGCCTCCTATGCCTATGCGCAGCGAGATCAACGAATCAGAGCTGACGAGAGATTCGATCTTGTCTGAACGCACCGGAGGTCCACAGACACTTTCCCCACAGCGTCAAGGCGCAGAAGTGCAAGAGGTATCTCGTGGATCACCTCGAGAAGTCTTATCACCAGCTTCAAGAACGCCAACCCGCACTCCTGTAGCACTTCAGAAAGGCCTGGGAACTCATCATAGCAACCTCTCCCGGGGAGATCTCAGCATCCATAGTGCACATAGCGATCGAAGCCTTCGCAGCGCCGACCACTATCTTTCGAGAGCTAGGGAGGCTGGACTGGCGAGCGCAGCAGCTGGTGTTGGTGTTTTGGCTGCGGACCATCTTCTTGATCATCATGACGATCTTGTTGAGCATGAGTATATCCCGAGAGAACACAACCGTGGCCTAAGTCCGATTCAGAGTGTCGCAAGCTACAGAGAAGAGGCGAGCGAGCCTCCTTATCGAGATTCTCGTGTGCAGACCCACAGCTCTGGCTCGCTATCGTCCTCCGGCAAAGCACCCCTGAAGGCCTCAAACCTGTCCATCAGATCATTGTCTTCTGCAGCAAGCACTAAGTTAGCACGCTCCAGACGACCACATGGTATCAATCTTGAGAAAGGGGATGAGATTTTTGGGTATGAAGGATCAAGAAATTCGGAACTTCCGTACGATGACGAGCCTACAGATGCGGGCATGGAGCAATGGTATGATCAACAGCATGAGGAGAATGAACGGTACCGCGATTCCATGGGTGATGACAGCTACCGAGACACAACGATAGATGTGAGGCACATGACGAACTACACGGACGACAGCTTGGATGCACCTTACCTTGACAAAGTAGCCGCGGGCCAGGAAGTCCGTGGGATAGGTGCGAACCCGGAGTATATCCATACACCTGTGGCAGTCGAGTCGGCCGTAGCCTCGCTCCATGATCCATCAGTCCTTGACGTTCGTTCCACTCAGTCCGGAAGATCGAAGGGCGGTGAGCGTTCGTATCCAAACTCTTTAAATGGAGGTCATCCAGAAGCCAAGGATTACTACGCAGGTTCAGAAGCGGCTCTTGAAGCTGCTGAACATGGCAGTCCTCTCAAGCAGCGTCAAACCGCTCATGGTGAAGGTTCACGAAATTTTTCACAGAGATCGTTCGCTCAACGCTCAGCAGCCAGTTCGCCAAGGCAGAGTGTTACTCGCTCTCTAGATGACAGTGAAGAAGGTATACCCATGGGCGCTAGTGGCCTTCCAATTGCGGATGACCCAATTCCTGAAATTGGGCATGGTCTTGATTCTGAGTCCGACATCAACACTAATCCGTCCATTATTCAAGGACCTATGGGTGGTGTCCCTCACGACAGCCGAGATCACTGGCCGTACCAGCCAACTCCGCCCCAATCAAAGGGCAATCTCTTGTCTGGTCGCAGCGATTATGGGGATAGTAACGGTCTGAAGGCTGCGGCGGCTGGTTTTCTCGGTGTTGCAGCTGCAGCTGCTAGCCATAACCGTGAGCATGATCTCGATCACCAAGAATACGCATCCGAGCAGAACCGCGATGTACAAGGCGACTACGGCAAGCAGCCTGCTGTTGATGATGTGTATACACATGGCGTCAATCACGATTTTGGTCCTACCCGTGACTCCTACATGAGCGGAAGTACCGTACCCACGCCGCCCATGGCCAAGGATGAAGGCTACATTTCTGCCGCTAACCCTCGCTCACCTGGTGCCTTCACCCCGGAGCCACAAACCAAGGGTGGCCAACTGTTTGACGAGGATAGAATGGGTGGTATTGACGATGTTCTGGCCGGCGATGATCCCTTTCTCAGTAAGAGCCATGCTAGACATCTAAGTGGCAACTCCCACGGGATGCCTTCTCCATTATATGACAGTTCGACTGGAAGGGGGGTTGACAGAATTCAGTCGAAGGACGTTGTTGCTCTGATGGATCACGTAAGTCAATTGCTTGCTTGATTGCCTTCATCCGCATACTAACAATCTGTGAAGCTCACCGTTCGTGATGCTCAACGCAACGCTCGCGATACCGAGATCCTTGTGACTTTGGTTCGAAGCGCAGCTGAGATGCGAAATTCTTTCGAGGATATGAAACGCTTCATCGCGGAACAGGATGACATGATCATCGACACTGCGGACAAGCAGCACGAGCGGACTACGCAGAAGATCATCGGAGGGCCAAGACCACAACCACTCGGTACCCCCCGAGTACCTCGGGGTATCTCAGCTGAGGATGAGATCATGGACGACATCCCCACGAAGAGGAGAAATGTGTTCAAGCGCGCGCTCAAGGGACTAAGCATGAGGAGCTCTAATGATCTCGGGAAGATTGAAGAAATGCTACAAACGCTCCTGGGTGAAGTGGAAGGACTCAAAGCCGCGCAAGGCTTGCGGCCGAACGCCAGTACTCAGCGGAGCAACAGCCTCGATTCTTACGACGACCTCCATGCGAACGGTCCAGAGGCCGGGTATGAGCCAGAAGGTCAAGCTGGAACAGGATCGACAGGTAACCAATCTGGCTACTTTTCGAACTCTCCATCACGGCACGGTACTGGCATGCGTGGACAAGAAGGACGTCGAGGCTCGGAAAACCGCATCAGCACAGTCCTCGAGGGCGACGAAGAGCTAGACGCGCATGAGCAGAACGTTCTTAGCAATCAATTCGAGAACAGCGAGCAGCTCCTCACTCCAACACGTGAATATGTTCGTCATGGATCTGTTCCTCTCAATACCCCACCGCAAGTCCACATCCCTACTGGTGCCCATAGCAACGAACATACGCCACGGACGGGTACGGATAAAAGCCGAAAGCACAAATCGAGCAGCTCGTCTTTCTTCCCAAAGATCTCGCGGTGGTCTAAGACGACTGCCTCGTCTGTCGGGGATAATTTCAGGAACAGTAACCGCAAGGAAAGGCCGCTCTCAGAAGCATCACGATCAGGATCAGAATTGAACTATAACACCAACGATCACTACGATCTCCAGGGCGATGACAGGCTCCAATCTAGTTACTCGCTTGAGAAAGAGCAAACTGGGAGCAAGAATCGACCTTCGTCGCCATTGGTTCCCTCCCAGGTGTCAGAGGATCCCAAATACCAGGCCCACCGTAACTCATTAAACCTTCAACATCCTCAGCCAAGACCTGGGCCTACCCAGCGGTATCAGCACCACCTCGAATCGCAAGCTCACAACTTTGACTCTCCCATCTCGCCGACTTCTGATCAATGGGGTTCTAACCCCAGCCTAGCTCGTTTTGTTCCCGGTCCCGGTAACCGGCACAGTGGTGGTGCCGGATATTTGTCACCGATATCGGATGCTGGCTATTCCGAAACCTCAGCCGCCAATGAAAGTACTGCTCCTCCTCGACCGCCAAAGGTCCGTGATGATGGTCCTTTGGTGCCGCAGCGACCGCCGAAGATCACAGCGAAAGAAAACAGGCCTCAGTATGCTTCACAAGTCAGCTCCGAGCGCTTGGCTGCGCCGGACGAAGAGCAGAGATACAGTAATGGATCGGGGTATGAGCAGGTATGTGCACCTCCAACCACAAAGCCAGCCTTTCATCCCAAATGCACGGCTAATTTGTGTATAGATGAACGGCTCCCCACGCTCAGCCTCCGGTCAGATACCTCAACGCAAACCGACCGGTCCACGACCCATCACCTCATCTGGGACTTATAGTCCTGATAAAGTTGCCAACATCAAGAAACATCGATATCGAGGCTCTCCGAACGCGATTGATTCTACGGAGGACGTCACTTTTTAGAAACGGAGGTAATAAAATAATGGACACGGCGGAGGAAGGATAATCAGGATGAAAGGAAAAAGTTCGTCGCATTTTCCCCGAACACATTGGCCACCTCTACTCTAGTTTTGTTGCAGAGCCAGCCATTTTCACGACTGTAATGACGATGGGATGAGGGGTGTCTTTCATAGTTGGCTTTTGGTATTGTGTATAGCAAAAGAGCGCTCCTTATCGGTCTGCGCAGCGCGAGCTGGGACTTGCTTTGATGCGCGTAACGAGCAAATGAACCACATTGAACTTCTTTGAAACGCGAGTCTTTGTTTGCTGACATGTGTAAGAAGATGCTATGCTGTCCGACTGACAGGACGAAACTTGGAGAATAGGTTACACCATGAGATCACATTCACCGCGATGTGTGTGCTAATTCACAGCCCTATCCTCGGTCTATAAAATCCAGCTCATTGCATCTCTCAAACCCTTCTCGCGGATAACACATTGAACGATATAATATATCATAACACATCATCCCAGTTACAGACGGTCTCGCATTAGCAGGGTCCTATAAGATTTATCAGCTGCGTTATGGACTCTTTTCTAGAAATTTACGTTTTACTCGGCGGATTCGGACTGATTGTGCTGGGCTCGAGAAAGACGAATATGCCTCCGAATCCTGGGACTGGATCAGAGGCCTCAGTTGTTTCTGAGGCACTGAGGTTGCTGTTAGAGAGAGAGAGAGAGTCCGCACAACGCTAGAGCTGTGTTGAAGAAAGAAAGCGAGGAGCGAAAGTGAAGAGCACTGAGCCGCCAAGTGACAGTTCACCACGAAAACGTCCAACTCCCGCTTTAACTCGCCCCGCAAAGAGTTTCTTGCCGTCTCCCCACGTTCCTCGCGGCCGCTCCATACGTGAGCCTCTCACCCCACTTCATAAACCTGCTCGGCGCTGCCAGCATCCTTCCATGGCTTCGGTCACCCTGGCGCGACCTCCTTGCAGCATCTTCCTCTTCTTTACGCTTTCTAATGAGCTGCGGAAGAAGGTCAAGTAGAAGTGAGAGGGGCAGCGAAGCGAGTGTGAAAGAGCCTTGTTGCCAGAGGAGTCATTCCGGGGCACATCTTTATCTGGTCTGGTCCTTGATTGGCAGATGGACAAGACGGGAGTAACTTATACAGAACTGGCGGCACGCGGAGCTACAGCCCGAGACGCGATCGACCGAAACAGAAGGTGAAATCGAGTCCGGTATGAGATGAGGATCGGCTTCGCAGCGGTCGGTGGACGGTGAGGTAGTGCCGACTCGGCAATTTGTTGGAGTGTTTCGCCGAGGATAAGATTACGGAATCCGCAAGTACAGCGGAGATGAGTTGGTCGATGGGACCCAGTGTCAATGAGAGTAGGCTGATACGTGGGGTGTTGCACCTGCGTCGCTGGTCCAGTTTCCGGTCATGAGAATCTCACCGCACTTTAGCCGCAAGTGGAGAAGATGGTCCTCGTTGTTCTTCGGTTTTACCCGCTTTGCAGGCCCGCGAGGGTCCTGTCCCGGTACGTACCGGGAAGACCATGACCGTTGACGATCTGGCTCATGGTCATCACGGATAATCCGAATCTAGGCATGCGCTGCTAGCGATACTGCCGTTTTTGACGAGATGGACTGTCAAAACTGGCGAAGACGATTCCCAACAGCTTCTACGCCGCAGCTGAGGACGGTTTCTTATTGTACGCGTGCGCATGCGTCTAGCATCGGCAGAACGGAGTCACTTGTCAGAGAGAGCGCTGTGCCGCAAACAAGGCCATCGATGGTGACTAATCCTTCGGAACAGAGCGTGATCTGGCAGATCGAGGGCTGGGCTTGGTTTTACCGTGGGTTTACAACTGGTCTGGACGCATGAACGTCTTGAATAACCAAGAGCCTGGACGTGCGGCTATGGCCAGGGTTGTTTTCGAGCACGAGTGGAGACGCTCGGAACACTTGAGATGCTGCGCGTGCTACGTGTTGGAAAGATGGCCGAGGAGCCGTTCTCAGTTGGGGAGGGTTTTCAGGTTATTTACTGGGGGATGGATGGTGTTGTCAATGCTGAAATCGATTCGAACAAAGCCAAGTATCCTCTCGATGCCATAAATGGATGATACAGACGGCAAAGGTATTCCGAGCAAAGAGTTTTAAAGAGAATCACTTTGATCTTCCGGAATACTCCAGGACCAGTTGGATCAATCAGTCCCACCGATGCCGGGCTGGACGGTTGCGGGTCATGAGTGGAAGCTGTACATCACATCCTCACAAGATAAAACCACCATAGTCAATATCTCGTCATTCTAAAACCACATGAACGCCCCTGGAGGGGGTCAGACAAACACAGCCCTCTGAGCACTGGCAAAGCTCCCCATTGGGAAGTCATCTTGATGAACTCCCACATCTACATCGTTGCTGTCAACAAGAGACTGGTGGCTATACAATGTCCGGCTGGACTACGAGAGTGGTGAATAGCGTCTGCCTAACGTACGCCTGGATGATTGGACTCTGCGTGACGCCTTGGAGCATTTCGCCGTGGTTAAATTCCGCCTGCAGACTTTGAACGAGGAGGACGATGTACGAATAGCTAGGGCGAACTATAGATTCGCAGCCCAACTGTATATGTAAAGGAATAAGGAGGATCCAGCAGCAGGGCCCTCTTCTATGGATTTCCCGCCCGACGGAAGCGTAGGGGAAGAACCAAAGACGATCCTGAAGAAGTTCAGTAGGTCCAGGGATAGACCTCGACTTAAGAGAATTGTAAAGGACATGAAAAAGAGAGAGTTCACAGTCTCGACATCAGAGACCGCGAAATCGAGTGTGGTTGACGTTGCAGTGTTGATCATCTTGCTTGTCGTCTTGTTAACCTTTCAAACGCCTCGCCGGAAGATCCAGCGTACTCTGGACTATACTCAAATTGTCTTTACATCAGTTGCTATTTTTAATATCAATGTCGCCAATGTTGCGAGAAAATGTGGTACTGGCCTGACCAGCGTTAGTACATCACACCGTTTCCATACCACGCCAGATTGGGAAAGCAGTCAACTTCACTTACCCCAAAAGGATACCAAGTATTCATTCGGTGAGGGTTTATTGAAACTTCCGTCCAATGACTCAATTTAGTCGGTCGGTGAATGAGTGTATGGCGCCCTTTTCGTATACTTATACTGAGATGTCTCTCGCGCCTTTATTTGTCGCTTCTATATCTATTCAGCTTGCTCACCTGAACACGCGCAACTATCTCGTTTGCCCTTTTGACTTTTATTATCTTTTCCAAGTTAAGAGCGTGTTCGCGAGCAAACCAGGCCACAGAAGGCTTTCTGTTACCCCAGACAATCACCTTCTGAGCGATCTCCAAGCGTCATCTATAAGATCCTTTAACACAACACAGGACAGCAAACTGGACACTGATTCTCGAGTCGATCTCCCAGGCTTTGAAGTTCAAGCTTCGCACGATAATGGCCGCTTTCAAAAATCGCCTGCGTGCCCTGCGTGCCCGCCGCAACAGCGAACACACCGCTCTCAATCCTTGCATCATTGAGTGTCAGCTCCCCCACGAGCAACAAGAAAGGCTCAAGGGACCCGCTTTCCATCCTTTCATGCGTCTCCCAGCAGAGCTGAAGCTGCGTGTGGTGCAGAACACTGACATCCATACCTTGAAGGACCTTGCTGCGAGTTGTCGTACGATGTGGAGATTGTGGCACGAGAACATGGAAGCGATCTGGAGTGCAATCGTAAGAGAAAGGTATTCGTTGGAGTCGGAGGTCGTGGGACCAGTAGAAAGTTTCCCGTCGTTCAAAAAGAGCGAGAATGAGGAGAACCGAACATGAGTTATTGGATGAACGCGGAGCAGGAGAAAGTGTTGGAGGCTGCAGTGGAGGTGGTATTTAGAAGGATCTACTACCGCTCGGGACCCGGAGGCACACCCGCTCCCCTTCGATTGGAGGAAATGATCATGAGGGTCAGAAAGGGTGGACTCCGATATCTGGAGCTCCTGGATGGGATGAAACGGTGTGTGGACAGAGATCTGGAGACTCTCAGGAAAACCGGATTGTTCGGTGCACTCGACGACCCAACGAAGCGGTTGGGTTACCGAGGGCGTGAGAGGATGACACCGGCTGGTGACTTTGAAGAGGACGTCGATGCAAGGCTCGAAGCCGAACACTTAGCTTCAGTGGGAATGACTAAAATTAAGGACTTCCGTCCGGCGATCATGTTGCTGTGGAGGATGCAATGGTTGAGAATCGAGCGAGCGTTAGACTCAACTTCGTACTCGGTCACGAGACGGCGCTTTCGACGTTTGGCTGATGATGAGCGGCTCCGTATGGTTGCGGAGCAATCGCTGGAGACCAAGGAGCAATTCAAGATACTGTTGGAGGTCCTCGCGTGGAAGGTTGGAAAGGAATTTGGTTTGGCGGATATGTGTCGCATTGCTGTTGCCGAAGAGGTACAGTTGGAAATTAGCGAAGGTGGCGACAGGCACATTCATCAGCTCATGGCGCTTTTGCAGGTCGAGATGGACGCTTGGTTGATGAGGGAGACCATCGAGTGGGGCTTGAGATGCGTGGTGATGCAGGCCAGATCTGCACGAGCCGAGTGGGCGTGGAAGAAGGGGATATTCTGCCGAAAAAAGATCGACAACTTGAAAAAGTCCAGTCTGAGAGGAACAATATCAAAACACGGTGTTTTGAGGAGAGGCAGACAGATCTGGTGTCCAGGATTAGGGAGGTACTGGAAGGAGGCAAGACGGAGTTGAACGGGCAATAGAGGGGTGGAAACCAATGTTCATGGGTCAATGAAGATAGACCATGATCAGAAGAGCAATATCAAAAGCAATATCAACTGCAAGTTCGTGTGAATCTGAGCGTGCCAGTCACCATACACATGAAGGGACAATGTAGTAAGATGATGTGTGCATGTATTCAATTAGGGCCATAGATCGGCCTCGCTTACATAAGGTAGTGGTTTGGCCCAGAACAAAAAAAGCCGAAGCAAGCTGAGGTAGGAGCTAAGTGTCTGCCAGAGCTACTTCTGCTTTCCTGCTTCAAGATCACTATCCTCACTAGTAACTCGACATCTCGAGACAGTTCAACAATCGAGTTAATCATGGCGGCCGGGATTCCAGAGTTCACTCACACCCGAGTGCAGTCCATCCCAAGCATAGTCAATGAAGTGCGCACATCTTTCCACGCGCATAAGACCAAACCGCTCGAATATAGACTTGTACAGCTACGAAAGTTATACTGGGGGTGAGTTGTCTCATGTAGTAACACATTGCTCAGCCGAAGCCTTAATGCTCATCTGTATCTCTGCAACAGCTTGAGAGACAACGAAGCTGCACTCGTCGAAGCCTGCAAGCAAGACCTAGGCAAATCAAACTTCGAAACCTTCCTTACAGAGATCAACTGGTGCCAGAACGACATCGTATTTGTCTGCAACAATCTTAAGAAATGGGCGAAGGATGAGAAGGCACCAGATATCCCACTTATGAACGCTGCATTAAGTCCGAGGATCAGGAAAGATCCACTTGGCTGTGTCCTTGTTATAGGGTATGTGCCTGTTGGAAAAGGTCATGTGAGCAATCAGCCTAGACAGTGGAAGTGCTGATCGGTGGGTTAGGGCATACAATTTCCCGGTACAGCTGTCTATTGGTCCAATGATCGGAGCAATGGCTGCAGGCAATACTGTTGTTCTTAAGCCCAGTGAAAATGCCCCAGCTACCGCAGCGGTAATGGAGAGGATTGTCAAAGATTACTTAGATCCGTCATGCTATACGGTGGTTCAAGGGGCTATTCCCGGGACGACCGCTCTCCTTGAGCAGAAGTGGGACAAGGTGTTCTATACCGGCAGCGGCAACGTGGGCAAGATCATTGCCAAGAAGGCGGCGGAGACTCTCACACCTGTAACATTGGAGCTCGGCGGACTGAACCCCGCCATAGTCACCAAGAACGCAGACGCTAGATTGGCAGCCAGGAGGCTGCTCTGGGGCAAGATTGTGAACGCTGGCCAAGTTTGTACGTCCCAGAACTACATTCTGATCGACAAGGAGATCCTGCCTGTTTTTCTTGCCGAGCTCAAGACGGCGATGGCCGAATTCTACCCCGATGGTGCAAAGGCTTCACCAGACTACGGCCGCATTGTTACCGAAAAGCAATTCCATCGTCTCAAAGGCATGATCGATAGCAGTAAAGGCAAGATACTCATCGGAGGAACTATGGACGAGAAGGAGAAGTTCATCGAGCCTACCGTCGTAGTAGTGGATGATATGTATGATAGCCTGATTGTTGATGAGAGTTTTGGGCCACTGATCCCAATCCTACCTGTCAATGATCTGGATGAGGCGATCAGGATTGCACGCGAGGTGCACAGCACGCCTTTGGGGTTGTATCCGTTTGGCACGAAGAAAGAGACAGACAGAATCCTGAACGAGCTGAGGTCGGGTGGCGCTTCGGTCAACGACTCATACTTTCATGCTTCAATTCCTACTCTCGCCTTTGGCGGTGTAGGAGATTCTGGACAAGGCGCGTATCGTGGGAAAGCGTCCTTTGACTGCTTCACGCATTGTCGAAGCGTTACCACCACTCCTAGCTGGCTGGAGAGCTTGATCAGCGTTCGATATCCGCCGTATAAAGGCAAATTGGCGAAATTCCAGAAGATGTCGACGCTCACTCCGAATTTCGATCGCGAGGGAAAGGTCAAATTCAACCTCATCAAGTACATTTTGACATTAGGCGCAGGGTCTGCGACAGGAGGTGCAATGAGGTTTTTGGCTATCATGCTCGGTGAGTGTTCTTGGCGTAGAAGGGCAGAAGATATGGAAGGGCTAACAACAATGCAGCTGCGATTGGTTACAAACAGTACACAGAACGACAGGCGAGATGGTAAGGGCACATGGCTTTTGGGTTTTCGGACTGTACACGATGCTGGGCACACATGGGATAATGTTCCCTACTCTCTCGGAGGACGAGGGCACGAATCGAGGTTAGCTCCAACTAAGTACAGAGTCTAGTGTGACTGTGTAAGTCTGATGCATGGTGCAGGCAGGGCCCGATCATCTGGATCTGGATCGTCTTTAGTGAAGGCGGGGAAACCGAGTTGCAACCTTCCCGTTGTATCACCAAAATTCCCGCCGGTAGCCGTCGCAGAGATTTATTGGCCCGCTGAATGGCCAGGATTGAAATAGAGTCACCAGTCTCTCAGTGCCATTGATATTGTGCCATGTAATCATAATGATGCCCTCGAATTCTTATTACCCCCATAAAACTTCCCCCTCTCAAAGGTGAAGCTTCCATGCTTGGGGCATAAGGTAAGCAAAATGTCAATATCCAGTCGCCTTCCAGCCTTGCACCACAGGCCTGGATGTCGGTGATTTTCTTACGTTATGGCGTGCTTCCGGGCGTGGTCAACTGATGTGGCCCGTGTCTCGAGGCCTTGAAGCGGCGGTGATGGCTGATACCCAGCAAATGGATCGTACCTGAAAATCAGAGACTGCTCCGGCTATTCCATGGCATTTAGTCACTATGATGGGGACCGAGGCGCAGCACGTACGACGCCGCTTTTCCCCCGTCCAGTCATGGTGGAAGCGGAAACAAAAGTATGCTGCTTCCAGTTGCAGTTAACTGCAAAGCGCATACACCAGCCAAGCAATGACAGCGTGACCACAAAAATTGCAGAGCTTTCCGTCTGACTATTCAGTTAACGGCATCGTGAGATCAGGCACAGCATTATGGCGAATCCTCTGCGGACGGGTATAAGAGGCGCCTGGCCTTTGTTGCTTCCTCCACTGACCCAATTCACTCACACAGCAAGCTTCGAAGAGAGAAAACGTCCTGATACATCAAAGATATACGTGCTCATATCTCATTATCACTAGACTTTTCAACTGCCATCAACAACCATGCCATTCCACCTCACCGAACCTCACCCCTCCGTACCTCGCACAAGTTACATACACTCTGGCCGCGGCGGTGCCGGCAACTACAAGTACATCGACGCCTCAACCACCACCTCTCCGTCCTCGGCCACAGGCCCCGCCTCTCTCACAACCCTCCCCGGTAGCGACACGAGCACGCGCGCCTTCACCTCCGGCCGCGGCGGGGCAGGGAACGTGCACCGTGCTTCCGAACGCGCCATCTTCTCCTTCGACGAGGAGCTCGAGCGGCAACGGGTCGTCGACGCCAAGGTCGCGCCCGTCTACCGTATCGGACGGGGCGGTGCGGGAAACTTGATCGATGATCGCCGGCCGAGCATCGAGTCGCACCGGCAGGGTAGTGCCAGCAGCAGGATGAGCGGGGACAGCGATGTCAGTGATAAGGCGAGGAGGAGTGTCGAGGGCGCGTTCCGCAAAGTCAGCAGGACGTTCTCGAGACAATAGATCTCGATCGATATCTTCTGTCGTCCCTACTACCCTCAACGACTCTCTTTCCCACTACTACCGGTCTCTGTTTAGTCAATGGCGCGAAGCGAGCTGGCTCTGATTCTCGCATCGGCCCCGGGCGCATCTCACCATCTCTGTCCTCACTAGGCGCAATCCTCTTGGCGAGAAATTATACAGGAAACTCTGGGCGGCTGTCTTCAAAAGCATTGCGTTCTTTCTTCATCGGCGTTTCATCTGTTCTCAACTATCCACCACCACATCAAGGGCCGGTCCCGGTGAGTACCGTCACGGAGTTTCACTGCGGAGTTTTATACCCGGTTATCATCACCAACAACCAGCGGAGTTTATCATATATATACCCCGGTGAGGGCGCCAGCTCTGGCCACCACTTAGCTATGCTTACTTGCTTGCGTCGTTTATCTAAAGCGTTGGATTGGGGTTTTCGATGTGAAGAACGATATATATAGTATTCCAGAGCTAGCTGTCAACCACACACCCTCCATGATGTTCTTGTTACAATGGCATGCCACGCCAAGGGAACCTTTATGATGCTGACATGTGTTGTGATAAAGTTGGTACTATAGACGCTTCCTCTGTGACTGCTTGGATATCTGGACCTCGGAATGGCTACAGGTTGGTATATTGTTGACATGAGGCTTTCAATGTAACGCCATAAATGCATTCTCTGTAGTCTTTCCGGCTTCCATAAACGGGCATGAATTGCTTTGAACCCAAATACTCCACGCTGTTCGAGTGGATCATCGCTAAAAGCACTCCAGGCGATGTAAGGACGCCTCCTGCAACAAAAGATTTGGTCTGATGAACAGATATTTCCGGGAAATGAGGGGAAAGCACCAACGCCGGCGCCCGCTTTACGTAGAGTAGGGTATCCTCACCCACGGCGATGGAAACCCGACGGATCTGGCCTGGGTGTGGGGGTCTTTAATAACAAACACTGAAGGCGAGGAGGGGAGGATGGAGCTAGACGAGCTAGGAGTAGGTAGATCTGTGATGGGAAATATTTGTCGCGCGCTTTCGAACAGATGCAAGGCGGAAGAACCGTACGTATATACCAAGGAACGGTATCAAGCGAATTTCGAATGGATGATATCCGGATTCTCGTGCCAGTCGTCGATACTAACCCACATCTGCACGGCATTTGTCAGTACGAGACCGTGCAAGCACGGCGTGCAACTGGGTATACTAACCTTCCTGAACGTACTCAGCCCAGCCAAGATACTGCCGCCAATCCACGTGCTATATTTACGCTCCGGTGGCGCCCAAATCTTGATTCGCATGTCTTTCACCGCTAGGCGTTGTACTTCATGCAACAATCGGTCTCCAAACCCCTTTGTAAGTGTTGAGCCTCCGGATAGCACGATGTTGCCGAAGAGGGATTTGCGTAGGTCCATGTCTGTGCGGTTGATTGCGTCGACTACGATTTGATGGATGCCGGGGTATTCGAGGCCGATGATCTCGGGGTCGAAGAGGATTTCAGGGGCGCGGAAACGTTCTGAGCCGACCTGGGAAAAGGCTCAGGTCAATATCTCCACCCATAAACGCTAGCAACTCTTGACAGGAGCCCTGACCTTAAGCTTGTTACCATCTGGCAGTGTGTATTCGACCAACTTCCCGTCTGCTCTCCCTCCACTAGTCATCCACTCCTTTTCCTCCTTCTTCGGATCAAGCGCCACATACGCTGTCTTCTCCTTGATCATTCTTACAACCTCCTTCTCCGCACTCGTGTGAAATACGTATCCGCTTTTCCGCAGTAATAATTGCAGATATTCTGTGATGTCTCTCCCGGCTACGTCGATTCTTCGGATGCTGCTCGGCATAGCAAACCCCTCGTAGACGGGTACAGCGTGCGAGACGCCATCTCCGGAGTCGAGGACAATGCCGGTGGTACGACCAGAGGCGTAGAGGGAAAGGACGGCTTGGATGGAGGTGAAGAGGGCGGGAACGTTAAATGTTTCGAATAGGATTTGAGCGGCGGTGTCACGGTTCGATCGAGGATTCAGGGGAGGCTCTGTTAGGAGGACTGGATGCTAGATGAACCATCAATGGTCTACGTAAGCCATTGCTCCACCATGTATCTCAACCAGTGAATTCAATGCCGTCGCATGTGAGAGCATACCTCTTCACTCAGCGTCTTTAGCTCCTCCGAGTATACAAACTGCCATATCCGCTCCATATCATCCCAGTCTGTGACGATGCCATGTTCTAGCGGATATCGTATCTTCAGCAGCCCTCTCAGCTCTTGTGCCCTCTGTCCAATGAATACATCTCCTTCCAGCGCCCCGGCTAAGACTCGTAGGTGTTTCGGCCTGCCGACGAAGGACGGAAAATAGCATTTTGGTAAGTCTTCACCCGCGAAGCCGGCTCGAATTGTTCCACTGCCATTATCGAGGACTATGGGTGCGTTGTGGAGGGTGTCGGTCATGCTGTAGTGTGGCAGTCAATCTTCAGGGGATATGTTGGTGAGGCGCGGTATAGATTGGCGCCGGTCTCAGAGCACAACAGTCGGCGTGAGACCTGAATTGGTGCTTGAGAAAATCTTAGCAGCTTGGTCAATAAAATGGTCTGCATCAAATTGACCCGCAAACACGCGAGCAATGGAGAACGCGATGCTTGACGGAAGGTTCCGCCACTATCATGGTTCAACGTCGACTCCGCATACCGTGAGATAATTATTTTCACGATGAAAGTGTCCACGAAGTACTCCCAACTCTAAGACTTGGAGTGACCTCCGCGAGCTCGAGGAACACCATGCTGTGTCTGGATTGGTCGAGACTGCTCAATCCTGCTACGCATAAGCCCTGCCAACTTGCCTGGGGTTAACATCTCACGAGGAAAACTTCCACCAGGCGCTGGGCAATTCCAACATGTAGGTAGAGCTATCGTATCTGATTATTTTTGGGCCAGTTACATAGGGGTAAAAGTTATTTCCATATTGAGAATCTGCCTTTCTCCTTCAGGCTCTCTTTCAGAGCTCACTCTCCTTTGGCTGGTGATTTGAATCTTATATCCTGCGGCGTAGCTTCCCGTCAACGCTGGTCCCGATATGGAGAATTCATCTCTCGTTCGTTTGGCCTTTGTAGGGGACCATGCTCTGCATCTGCGGGCCCACCGCCTGTATCACCGCGTCCTCTACAGCCTGTTGCTGCCTTTCTGTGTATTTCTATACCCTTTTAAGGAAAACATCAACTCTCTGCCCTCTTTTATGGGTGTGTGCGCAGGCCTTCCTTGAAGCCCTCAAGCTCTCCGTCCATAAGCGTCACCGGGCTTGCGGAGTTGTTTGAGCTTCTGGTATACCGGATCAGATTGGATTTAGAACGCCTGGGTCTTTTCTTGTGCTATACAGCATCAGTCAAGGATCAGTTCGCCGAGCGCAAGCACTGCTTTAACTGGCCCGCCTTATTCCTCCACGCAATACCACGCTGCCAGCGGCTTCATGGGCTGGTCAGGCCAATAGCGTTGGTTTTCTGGGACGTACTCTCCCAGGTAATATCGCAAACCTAAAAGTCATCGATTTGATGACCTCCTGAGTCCTTCGAGCTCACTGGTCTTGGTGGCCAAAATGCCAGCCTTATGAGGCCTTTTTCAGGCATTCAGTCGGTGATCCATGTCATCAACCACATCAATTTACATGGGTGCGAGGCCGATTCTACAAAATTGAATTGCTGGAACCATCTGACGACCTCTTTCCCCAACTGAGCCGTCTTGTTGATGTTCTAGCCTTATTATCGTACTCAACGGGGACCTCCGTAGAGGGATGGTCGTTGGCTATGCGACTCATCAATACAGCGTTCAGGACGATGAATCAGCTTTACACCAATCACTAACGACAGCCTCGAACATGCCGAATTGGCCTCTTTTTCTTGTCAGATGGCGGAGAATACACTGCGCCTGTTGAGGATCATGTTTTCTGCTAATCAGCCTCAGCGGATCTGGAAAAAAGCAGGCCGGAATGACGCATTGCACTCGACGTAAGGCTGTATCTGTCTTATGGCGCGTGGAGCGACGACATTTTGCAACCCCAGTGGCTATCTACTGATAGACGTACGCCACTCATCTGCTTTACTAATTCCTAAGACGACCCGTGGCACCGTGACTCTTGGCTTCAATAACCGCCAATATGCGAAAAGGACACGCCTCGTTCGAGCCTCGACCAAGAGCTTATTCAGCTCAACAACAATGGAATCTTATGCTGCTCCTTTTCCGTCACAATGCATACCCCTAACATTGTCTCTAATTCTCTGCCAGACCATTAGCGGGTCGTTGGACTGGCCGAGCCCGCACGCGATCGTGACGGAGACGATCCAACAGCAAGTCGTACAATGGGCCACAGGTCTATCGCAGAGTTCAGCAATTACAACTAAGGTCCAACACTACAGAGCAACATCCCGGCAGACCGGTCCAAGAGCACTTCATCCACACCATTGCAGCGTTACACCATGTAAGCGCTCAACTTAGTCCAATTGCACAAACACCGGATTCAACCAGTGCGCATGCATGAGCAAGACCTATCGTCCAAGAGAATAATCTTTCCTAGAACTTTACCCCACCTTCTTCGCGGCTAAAAATAGGCTGAAGGAGACAATGGACGAGATCCCTGTGTCTTAGGGCTAAAATCCTCTCAATATTAGAGCTTGTTATCCTTACGTGGCTGCAAATGCCAGCGTTATCCCAAAGGGGGAACAACATTTTATATGTAGATTCAGAGATATTAATGTACATGGATCGGCTGGCTAGCTGCACTGCGGATCGTCAACAAGATCGAGCACAGGCTTAGATTCTGAGTGTCATTTTGTAGATGGTTGTTTCTTATTCTGTTACTATGATCGCTGCTAACCCTGTTTCATATACCGAAGCATTCTAGAGGCCAGCGTATGTCTAAAGATTGTATCTTCGGCGCTATAGGGCAACATACTGCTTTTCTATTCATCTGAGGTTTGGAGAGGACATTTGAGATCACGAAAGCTGTGATTGACTACAAGATCAACACTCGACTGCCGTGGTCTGAGATCTCGCTCGTCGGACTCGTACATCTATCTTACAGGAGAAGGCCCAGCGTCTTCGCCTCATTCGAAGGAACTATTTCACCACATCACAAGTGAACATTGTACGGAGTACAAGTACAGCATTAACGAAACATAGAAGACTTTTCTTTCGCCCTAGCAGCACTCGAGACCTTCTGAACCACGTCGTACTAGTAGCACGAGAATCCATAATCCATCTGCCTCGAGAGAGACCCTCATTCTTCGGAGAAGAGGCACCGACAGAGCACCTCAAATCAGTCTCCGATTACGCATCGGCGCTATACGCGAAACTCAACGGCTTCGCCTTGCCACCAACCCCATTCGCGACATTGACGTCCAGGACCATGAACAACGTTGGAAGTTAGGACCGCTTACCGAGGGGTTCGGCTACCTCGCCGAGGCCAAGGTTGAACTAGTGGTTGGGGATGTTGCCGATGGTGTTGCCGGCGGCATCTTTGAGCGTGGTGCTGGGGATGGTGAAGCCGCAGCCGTAGGGCCCGTCGTTGATACCTGTGCGATCGGGGCCCAGGCGCACGTCCTCGATACGTTGAGGAATATGTACGCCGCAGCTACCGGTGGCGTAGCGTTTGACTGGGGTGAGCGGATGTCTAGCTAAGGTGAGAGCGGTGGAGAAAAGGGTCAGAGATCTCGCGCATCATCAAGGCTCAGTGACCCTCTAGCTTCAACCATCGGTCCTTCACGTCCGCGTTGGGCACCCTTAATAACGTCCCGGCCCCACCTCTGAAGGTCGACTCTCGCTCGGCAATCTCATCGAATCTGAACGCCTTGAAAACGTACCGAAGTTGAGAGCAAAGAGGGTTGGGCCCCGCTGCGGGACCGAAATAAGTTAGACACCCGAATCCTTCGGTACCTTACCTACATGAAGAGTCGTGCGTCGATGAGCTTTCGCCGCGCCAGATATTACGGGTAGGACCTACATTCTCAAAGTCTTTTGATGCAAGCCTACGTCATGGTAGAAGGTTTTTCTTGGGCCAGGGGAGTTTAGGCAGCGTATATTTGAATCTTCAGCTGATCCTGCGAGATGTGGGTGGGTATTATGGAACTGAGGATGATTCCAGCTGCGCTTCGCACACGAGAGCGAGCAGAAAGATTGCGACCGGTGGGGCTTGCGCAAGCGATGTTCTGACGTACTGGATGCCGAGCTGATGCTTTGTTTTCTCATACGTATGATGATAGTACTGCTAGTAAGCTCAGATAAGATCAACATGTTATGATGATGAGCACGTTGAGTACATGAACGAGGGGATACTGGAAGACCTGTTTTGAGACATCTTCACCGTTGGATGAATATATTAGACTACGCAAGTACCAACACTCGACCACATGGCAAGTACCCTGCCACCAACAGCGTCAACTCTGTAACAACACCCCAGCCTCCAAGCTCGAGCTTCTTAGTATCTAACTTCAACCCCTTGTCGGCTCACAGTCATATACTTGACTCCTTTATACGGCTTAACTCCGTCCCCCAGCCCTCTGCTCTTGCGTGTATCAATAATAAGGCTTTCGACCTTAATCCCACTCGCCAGCCATCCCTTCACGCTAAAGCTCACACTCGCCGATGATGGCATGAGAGGCGCATTCTGCTGTACCTTCCGTAGATCGCGCTGTTCCTGCTGCTGCTTGATGGGTTGCTCCTTCTCGATCGTTGTGCTAGACTGGTAGGTTGATTCTGTCTCATCGTAGTCTCCTGTAGCGGCGTCGAAGCGGAAGCCGTTCGCCGCATCCGGGTCTTCGTCATCGGCAGATGATGGACCCATAATGGTGCAACGCAGCGTTGCAGATCCATTCGAAGCATCCTTACTAGGTATGCGCCATTCGATGGAATTATCCCCCGGCGAGCAATGTGCTTCTCCTCGACTGGCGCGTAGATCTGTAATGTTTCTCACCGAATCCGAGATTGGTATTGTAACGAGGATATCTTCGAGCATAGGCTGCGAAGAAGAGCCGCTTCCACCACCAAACGTGGGTGTAGACGTACCAGGCATGCGTGAACTAAGGCCTGACCGTGTCGACGCCAAAGAGGCAGACGATGAACCAGAGAAAGTGTTAGAAAGGATGAGGCGCACTTCGAAGTCCGAACCTGTAGTGCCCAGGGATGTCTTGACCTCGATAGATGCAGGTAGACGGAGATTGATATTGGAATGTGAGCTGAGATCTGGAGACGAAGGGAGTAGGTCGACTTCGTATCCAGCAAGGACGAATCTGCCGTCCGGTGGTACGAAGCTCAACTCTCCAGGCCTCTCCCGCCACCTAGCCAATCGTACGCATGGATGGAACACAGGTAATTCTAAGGCTCTCTCTATTCCCGGCTTACCTCCCGGGGCAGAAAGTGTAAGGAGCAGCTCCGGTACCCCGGATATTTTGGAGGTGAAAGCAATACTGCCATTGGCGAAGGCGGCAAGAGGGCGACCGGACGGTGCTATAGTAACGCAAAGAGTCTCGAGGATATCGACATATAGTTCATTACTCGTGTGCCGAACGTTTGCACGGCGCCATGGTATCGCAGGACCGGTATTGGAGGGGTTGATAGCAAGTTGCTGTTTCAAACCGCCTGACGAGGGGCCAAGCGCAGGTGATGAGCTAGATGTTGACCAGATAATTAATGGAGATCCCGACGAGCTGAAAAGAGTGTGTAGGATATCTATGTATACCTAGGTAATCCAACGCCGCCTAGAAACTTCCCCATCCACCCTGGAACCTCAACCACATCCCTCAGCGCATTGGGTTCCGTATTACAAACACTACCCGCATCACACATCTCAGCCAGTAGCTGCGCAGCCACATCGTAAGATCCTTCGATCTTACTTGCCAACAGAGGCGCGCCAAGGAACTCCTCTAGCACATCGATGACCCGGTGAAGGAATTCGAGAACGAGGAGAGGCTCATTGTCGGCGGTTGTGGGTGAGAGAAAGAGAAGGTTGGCATGAACTAGTGAGTAGAGTAAAGTCGGTGGCGTGGTGTTAGGAAGATAAATCAGAGAAGGACGCGGTGCTGGATGCGCTAGGTAGTGTGGTAGAAGGATCTGGGGCGGTGGTGGCCGCGAACGGTAGGTATGTTGAAGTATTGGTTCGCTCGGAGCAATACATCAGCCTCGGAGTTTCTCACATACCACCAGAGCCTTACTTGTGTTGATCGACGATGTAGAGTGCTTCAATTGCGCTACTCATCGTTGCTTAGGTTCGACGTTCATCAGAGCTGTGGTGGTGAAGCTCCAGGATTCTGCCTTATACCACACAGCCAATCGGAATGCTCCCTTTGTGGGCGGTAAGACCTCACTCCCTACCGAGTGATTCGAGTGTTTTGTTTGCGCACCTTTTCAGAGTCAAAACCGAGCTTGGTTCTCTTACACCTCCTGGTATGGCCCGAGACTCCCGAGACACTGTTATTCCCACTCTATATCAACTTCAACAACCTGAGAAGCTTGGGAGCGTACTAGAAAAGGACAAGTCGGATGACTGTTTGTCCTGCAGGCTTATTGGTAGACTTACCCTACAATGATTTGGTTATGGACCATGAGCTTTGCTGACCATATTGCATCATGTATAGGAGCCTGCGCGTTCATTGGCTTAGGCACATATAGCTACTTTTCCGGGAAGCACCAATTGCGGCAGCAACAGGCTGCGATTCTGAAAAGCAAGTCAAGGTTCGGGATAAGGTCACGGCAGGCCGGTATTACTACCATCGCAGCGGCTTTTGTGGGAATGGGTCTTTGGCGTCTGATCAACTAGGCTGATGGTAACGGAAGTGGACATGGGCATGGAAATGGAGCGAAGGAGAAAGCCCTAAGCAGTCATGGAAGATTTTGATGCACCAGATCATAGTAGTCGCACAGAATCGGCCATATTGCTAGACCGGCGGCGCATCATGACCGAACATTGCTGAAGCGGCACATAACGAATCGGGAGCAAAGTGGCAACGAATTTGGACTAGAATACTTAAATGTGCGTTAAATAAACCTATCACATTGATTGATATCTTGAGCAATTAAGCTGATGTTGGAATCAAGAACACTTCAACCACCATTGACCCTCACTATACTCCGGTTAACTCGGATGCTATGCCGCCGGTAGAAACAATGCCCGTTCTAAGCTGCTTTATGATGTTGGATGCTAGATGACGCCAACGATGCTTCTGACGAATAAAGGCCATCCCACTTCATGACCTCAACAGTCAAGCACCGATCATATGAATCGTCCCCTCTTCCCTCCGCCACCGGAACCATCCTTGCCATCTCCGAGGCTTCCGAGATCAAAGAAGTCGCCAAATGGAATTCTCCTTTTCGATCCGGCTCCAGATCCCAAATTGCGGGTTGATGTCGACGAGCGGGTGTTGTGCCTACTAGAATGTCCGTGTCTGTGCGGTGTGCGTGAACCTCGAGGGACGACGTCTACCCGAACTGAGGATGTTGTCGTGTTTATCTGTAGCTGCGGCTGTATTTCCGGTTGAGTTGCGGTGTTCGAGATTGCGGGATCAGGTAATTGCATATCGACATCTTGGGGATATGGATGTAACGATCGAAAGGTGAATGCTTCTGGTCTTGGGAAAACGCTGGATTGTTGTTGCACCGTGGTTGGCGGTGCTGGTGGAGCCGATTCTGTTCGTACCGGAGAAACTGATCTTGTGGCCTGGCGATTGAGATGCAAGTCTCGACTTGACTTCCGTTGTATCACCGGGGATGAGCTTCTAGCTCGCTTCTCAATCTCACCTCGCTCATCGTCGGTGTCACTACCATTATGGGCTGGTGGACTACCATCCAATCTTTCTGTTGCCCACTTCCTCACTCTCCAGCCCTCACCATCGCCCAGACCCAGATTCTGCTTATCGAGGAAAGCCAGTAGATCGTCAAGAGCATCCTGATATCCCGCCTGGCGTGCCCGGGCTTGATCAGATGCTGCAGTCTTATAGAGGTTTGTGACGGAGAGGGCAGCGGTCTTAAAGGCTTGAAGAAGCTGTTCCGGCGGTTGTGCTGATCGCGCCTTCGGCGATGAAGTGGGCAGGGAAGTGTTCAGACTTCGCATCGAGTCCATGACTGACCGGGATCTAATATCTGCATCAGTGAGCCTGCCGTCAAGATCTGTGTGATGGTGCAGTGCACACAGAAGCGCACCAAGGAAGCACAGTGTCAGACCCGACGTACCGAATAATGATATGTATGCCACTTCTGACCAGTTGTCCGCGTTTATGAAAGCAGTGAGACAACAGTGAACGAAGCTTCTCCCTTGATCCTTCTTTGTTGGAATATCCAGGATCAATATAGAAAATCTTGTCCTGAGGTACTCGTAGAGAACAGAACACCTGTGTGTGAGCTGCAATATTGATGATGAAAGAAAGCCAAGGCACAAGGGTCCCCACATCACTTTCGACCGCTCGCGTGTTTGGCCAATGATCGCGTCTCTCAATATACGCGATGCCCTTACTTCAGATATCTCTCCGTGAACCAGTCAGTCATTCCTACTCAACTCAACCTTCATCCAGCTACCCTTTCACTTGTCAGCAGACCCAGGTTGCAGCACATCCTTCACATAGCCAGTGTGCGAGGATTACGCCTCATTTAACATCAACAGATTTCATCAAGATTACATTCCCCAAGGGGCCTGGGAGAAATGGCGCCCTCAAAATCTCGTCTCCCTGACTCCGATGACACCTCTCAGGCCGATACACCCATGACAAATGTCAACGATGATGCAGCGAACCATGTTCATGCAGGCAACGCCGACGACAGCATGGTGGTATGTACTTATGACATTTCTGACTCGGTAGACCCTGGGGTTGCCCAAGCCTTGCCATAATGATATCACTCCACGCTGCAGAGGTCATGCTGACAAGTAGCTTTACAGGACATACACGAGACACCGGATTACACTGTGAGTTCGCTTGGAGAGACAGAACGTTCAAGGAGTTTATCTGGCATGCTGATTTACATCCTTTAGGACTCTGACACAAACCCGAATACCACGGCCAGCAGTGTGGCTGGAGATGTAATACATGTGGATGGTCGGAAGCGGCGATCAGAAGCGACGCAATTGAGGAAGAGCGTCTTTGGTAAGAAGCACAATCGTTTAGATGAGTCAAAGGTAAATCCGCCCTGCTTCATGGTACCCTACATGCAGACACAAGTACTAATATGTCTTATACTTCCAAGGAGGATGACTCTATTCGACGATTTCGATATCTTCTCGGGCTCACAGACCTCTTCCGCCACTTCATTGAAACGAATCCGAATCCGCGGATGAAGGAGATTATGGCCGAAATCGACCGTCAGAACGAAGACGAAGCAGCCAATGCAAAGAAAGTTCATGCACGGACTGGTGGCGCAGCAGGTGAACGACGACGAAGGACAGAGCAGGAGGAAGACGCCGAGCTGCTGAAAGACGAAAAGCGGGGCGGCCAAGCTGAGACCCTCTTTCGAGAGTCTCCCAGTTTTATCAAGGGAGGGGAGATGCGAGATTACCAAGTTGCTGGTCTCAACTGGCTTGTTTCACTGCACGAGAACGGTATATCCGGCATTCTTGCGGACGAGATGGGTCTAGGAAAGACGCTGCAAACCATCGCCTTCCTTGGATACCTCCGTCATGTCCGCGGTACCACTGGTCCACACTTGATTACCGTTCCAAAATCGACTCTGGATAATTGGAAGCGTGAATTTACAATGTGGACGCCCGAAGTCGACGTACTGGTTTTGCAAGGGGCCAAGGACGAAAGACATCAATTGATCAACGATCGGCTGATCGATGAGAAATTTGATGTGTGCATTACTAGTTACGAGATGATCTTACGGGAGAAGGCGCATCTGAAGAAGTTCGCTTGGGAATACATAATCATTGATGAGGCTCACCGCATCAAGAACGAGGAATCATCACTTGCCCAGATCATCCGACTTTTCAGCTCACGGAACCGTCTTCTAATAACTGGCACGCCACTTCAGAACAACCTTCACGAGCTCTGGGCGCTGCTCAACTTCCTACTGCCGGATGTCTTTGGGGACTCAGAAGCCTTCGACCAATGGTTTTCCAATCAGGAGGCTGATCAAGACACTGTTGTACAGCAATTGCATAGAGTGCTCCGACCATTCCTGCTTCGACGAGTGAAGAGCGATGTAGAAAAGAGCCTGTTGCCCAAGAAAGAGGTTAATCTGTACATTGGCATGTCCGAGATGCAAGTCCGATGGTACCAGAAGATCTTGGAGAAAGACATTGATGCTGTCAATGGGGCTGCGGGCAAGCGCGAGTCAAAGACTCGATTGTTAAACATCGTCATGCAACTTCGTAAGTGCTGCAATCACCCATACCTATTCGAAGGAGCAGAACCAGGTCCGCCCTACACCACAGACGAGCATCTGATAAACAATGCTGGAAAGATGGTAATGCTGGACAAGATCTTGGTTCGCATGAAGAGGCAAGGCAGCAGGATCCTCATCTTCTCCCAAATGAGCCGAGTCCTCGACATTCTCGAGGATTACTGTGTCTTCCGCAGCCACAAGTACTGTCGTATTGATGGCTCCACTGCCCATGAAGATCGAATCGCTGCAATCGATGAGTACAACAAGCCAGATTCTGAAAAATTCATCTTTCTTCTGACTACCCGCGCTGGTGGTCTCGGCATCAACCTGACCAGTGCCGACATTGTTGTTCTCTATGATAGTGACTGGAATCCGCAGGCCGACCTGCAAGCCATGGATCGAGCCCACCGTATCGGTCAGACGAAGCAGGTAGTGGTCTTCCGATTCGTAACCGAGAACGCAATTGAAGAGAAAGTCCTTGAGAGAGCTGCGCAGAAACTTCGATTAGATCAACTGGTTATCCAACAGGGGCGTGCGCAGCAGGCGGCCAAGAATGCAGCATCCAAGGATGATCTCCTGAACATGATTCAGCACGGTGCCGAGAAGGTATTCCAGACCAAAGGCGCCACTGGAGTTCTGGGCAGCAAATCTGATCTTAGCGAAGACGACATTGACGAGATTTTGAAGCATGGTGAGCAACGAACAGCAGAGCTCAACGCACGATACGAGAAGCTAGGTATCGATGATTTGCAGAAATTCTCCTCTGACAATGCTTACGAGTGGAATGGGGAGGACTTCACAAATCGGAAAAAAGAGATTGGTATCAGCTGGATCAACCCTGCGAAGCGTGAGCGGAAGGAGCAGTCATACTCAATGGACAAATACTACCGCCAGGCTCTGTCGACTGGAGGCAGGACCGCGGATCAGAAGCCGAAAGCTCCTCGAGCACCAAAGCAGATCCAAGTACACGACTATCAGTTCTTCCCTCCTTTACTACGGGACTTGCATGACCGCGAAACTGCCTATTTTCGAAAGGAGATTGGCTACAAAGTTCCACTCACTGAAGGCGAAGATGGGGATTTGAGTGAGCGCGAAGCCGAACGGGACCTAGAGCAGAAAGAGATTGACGATGCGACGCCTTTGACGGATGAGGAGCAAGAGATGAAACAACGCTATGCTGAAGAGGGTTTCATCCACTGGAACCGCCGTGATTTCCAACAGTTCATCAATGGCGCCGCCAAGCACGGACGAAACAATTTCGCCGATATTGCAGACGAAATCGATGGTAAGAGTGAACGAGAAGTCAAGCAGTATGCAAAAGTGTTCTGGCAGCGTTACACCGAGATCCAGGACTATCCAAAGTACGTTGGCATAATCGACGCTGGAGAGGAGAAAGCACGCAAATTGAATCACCAGCGGAAGATGCTCAGGAGGAAGATGGAAATGTATCGTGTCCCACTGCAGCAGCTAAAGCTCAACTACTCCGTCTCTACGACGAACAAGAAGATCTACACAGAAGAAGAAGATCGCTTCTTGCTTGTAATGCTGGACCGCTTCGGTGTGGATGGAGAGGGCATATACGAGAGGATTAGGGACGAGATCAGAGAAAGTCCGCTTTTCCGATTCGATTGGTTCTTCCTAAGCAGAACACCAGTTGAGATTGGAAGGAGATGCGCTACGCTTTTAACGACAGTGGCCAGAGAATTCGAGACTGGCGACGGAAAGGTAAACGGTAATGGTGTTGGCAAAGGAAAGGGAAGGACTTTTGAGGAAGACGAGATGGAGGTGGATGACGAGGAACTTGGGCCGGCTAAGAAAAAGGCGAAGAACGGTGTTAAGGTATGTATGCTCTAATTGCCATCACGTAGTCTTTATATGGATTGCTGACATGGAATGCGGTACAGAACAAGCAATTAGACGTAGTCAAATCCGGTGCCGGTAGCAAAGCTACATCAGCGACGACATCCAGGGCAGGGAGTGTTGGGTCGACGACTTCTAGCACAGCAGCAAAGGGTAAGGCTAAAGCCAAGAAGAAATAGAGGGTGAGGACTCTCGGGACTTTGATGCGTTAGCTTGTGTACTCTACGGTTGGCGTCTTCGGCGTCAGTGCGCTTAGATGGAGTGTGCGGTGCACATAGCATTCTTTGGTTGTTACTCGGCATGGCAGGGAGGAAGGATGCTCACTCAATTCGCCAGGCTATGAGTATTGTAGCTATTCCATGAACATGAGATGTACATAACATATCTCTTAGTAGAAGACGATCGTATTAGACACGATAGGCCGTGCTCATGTGCACTCAGTTCTTCGTGTGGTGAAGATATCCTGAATGTCATCCCAAATGTTTTGCTTCATGTCAAAACATCGCTGGCTGGATCGATGCAACCACGAATTGAAGATCTCTTGTCCTCAACAGGAAAGACACGAGGTCGAGATATGGTAAGCTTAACCGGCCTTGCTAGAGGTTCTCTGCTACGCCTCCTCTCCAAGCGTAGTGTTTTGAGGTTGAGGAGAGAATGGGGCATGGGATATAGACTTGCCGTGGCACGGGCTGATCTATTTATGTAGAGGTATTGTTCTAGACTGTGATCGTGTTTGTGAGTGTTACACGACGACGGAACCCAATGTGATGAACATATGTCTCGATGGGTAATGAAATCAAATGCCTCTACTCTATGCCAAAGTAAACCAAAGCGTTTTGGGAAAGTTCATTCGATTGGATGTCAACACTTGAAGTATGTGGGAAAAGCCTCCTTTTAGTGTAACTGTAAACTGTCATAACCTGTTCGGTTGAACTGCTTATATGGACAATCTAGGAGTAAGTATAGAAGTGCCGGAGCCCTAAGCATCGTATGTACCAACCACGACTCCTTACCCTTAACGGCAACCCATAAGACTACCGTCCAAGGCCGCCATGGCCTGCCCCTTCGTATCAGGCTGCTCCTCCCTCTGTCCAATCTCGCCCACAAAGCCCTCATCGAGGATCCCAATCAGATCGTCCAGTCTTTTAATACACAAATCCGTATGCTCATGTGTCGCCAGATGCGCATTGACTTCGTTAACCAACAACACCGTAGCGGAGCCGGCACGGTAACCTGCCGTCATATCGTCAAGGGAGTCACCGACCATTATCAAGCTGACTCCTCGGTCGGGCAGGTTCCAATCGGAGGCTATGTGGAGGATGCCCGCGGGGTCGGGCTTGGGAGGGCGGAATTCGCGGGTTACGATGGGTGAGAAGATCTTGCCGTTTAGAAATTTGGAGATTAGGTGGTTGACAGGTGTGCTGTGCTGTAAGTTGGTCAATGGTTTCATAAGGTGTTGGTGGAGGAAGATAGAACTGACTCGAAGTTCCGGGTGCAGATCCCCTTTCTGACGCCTCTGCTTTCGAGGTACTCCATCAGCGGGATGAGACCGGCTTGTGGTTGTTGCTTGAGCATGGCTTCGCCTTCGATCTTGCGGATCTTGTCCATGGCTTGCTTTTGCTCGGCTCCCGGGAGAGCGTAGATGTGATCGAGGATGTCAGAAGATTTGGGTATGCCGATCGCTGCTCTATGGTTGTTGGTTATGGGACGACTTCGGTACGTTCACGGAGAAGGGCAAAGGGTACCTCATCTCGCCGAACATGTAAGTCTGGGGTTCACTAACGAGCCCGATCAGCATTCAGGATTGATAAATATCTAAGGTTGAATCCTCTAGGGCTCATAAAGGAGAATAATGGGAACGAGATGTAGAAATGACATCAACACTAAACTTGAAAGCAGGTCCTTATGATCAGAGATCTCCGGGGACGCAGAGATTGCGGATGCGAGGAGTGGAGGTTTTGTGACTGCAGTGTATGAGGAAGAGAGGTCAATCTAGAAGAACTTGTAATCTCTAACAATGCTGCTCCGGTGCGAGCTACGAAGCCTGAACAGAAAGCGGCAAGCAGAACAGATTAGAATAAAGGCTCTTTGCAGTGTAAGGTGTAACAGCAAACAGTCTTTCTGGCAATATAAAAATCATAGATATAGATGGTAAAGTTGTGCCTACCATAATGTACCATCAACATCAAAAACGATGCCCTTTAAGACGGGCGCATCCTTATCTTTGCTCTTCTCAGGGTTTAGCGGAGCGAAACAACGCGCCCTAACAGAAGGTACGGAAGTCATCGCTGCGAACGCACGCCGAAAAACCTTCCAGCTTTCGCGACTAGGTCTTAACATTGATTTACGATCGTTTTACTTCGAACAGAAGGAGCCATAGTCGTCAACGTTGCGAGGATGAGCTGCGGTAGAGCTCTAGCGACCTTCGCCAGCTTGGAGCGTCTGTTTATGTCTCCTCCTTTTCCCACTGCATGTTGTCCAGTTGGAAAGAGTAAAGCAAAACTCAATACCTCATGCATTCGCGCACTCAAGCTCCTCGACTTGTTACCTTCTTCTAGAGAACGGCATTTTGAAGCATACGAAGAAAACCCACGTTCCGGACGGCCCAGATGACCAAGCAGTTTCGAATCCGATTCACAGCTACCTTCTTCCCGTACTGGCATAGTGTCCCACATCAGGATGACGTGCCTACATCTTTGGTGGTTGTTGCGATACTTCTCTTAGTTCTCCTGCTTTTCTGTCGAATGGTCTCTTCTTTCTTGCACTTCTGTCGCCTCAGACGTCTCGCACGTTGCTTCGACACAGCTTTCGTGACTTCTGAAATTGTAATTAACAAGCTGAATCCCAACTTGATTGCAAAGCCCCCGGAAGCTTTCCGTCGAAGCCTTGTCCGCTCGGGACAGGTGGACGAAGCTAATGTGTTCCACTCTGGAGGCCGCCACAAGCACCAGGAGAGCTTCACCTCAACAGCATCCATCGCTACTACGGAAACCATGGATAGCAGCAAGACTGCCTACGCAGACTCACCCAAACGTATGCAGGATTTTGAGATTGCAGAGGAAGACAATACTACCTCGGCTTCAGATATCATGAATGACAAGGATCGTTGGATGATAGACTGCAATACCCACAACTCCCAAAAAGACACGCCGTCGCAAAACTCGCTGCCATCTCCTCCGAGCAACACGCCGTTGACTGACCCATTCAGTCTCACAACCTCTCAGCGAGCCGATTCCATCGAACGTGCACGCAGGGATTCACAACGTGATGGCTCGTGCTGCAACAACAGAAATCATACTCGCCGCCAGTGTTGCTCACCAACGCCGGTAGGGGATCTCATGGAGAAAGCTGAGAAGATGCTGGGGGATAACGCGCGTCCTTATGAGCCTATGAAGGTTCCTAGATCCCCTCACAAGGTGGGTGTCGGATCCGGAGATATTCCAAGCAACGAAGATAGGCCTTCGGGAGATTCTGTCAGCGCCACCCGACGCCAGATGCAAAACAGCAATTTCTCGTATCCTCGAATACTCTCTGTTACCCCGGATACCAAATTTGGCTCCATGGCTGGGGTGCTAGGTGATGCGCTCGATGGGTGTGAGGATCTTAGGACCACCCTGCACACTGCTGCGGATTCCCATCGAAGCCCAGGGGAAAACACTGAGGATGGCAAGTACGCTCGAGAGTCGCCACACCTTGGCGCCTGGAGAATCGATACTCCTGACCAGTCTTCCTCATTAGGTGGTGTAATTCTGCATCCTCTCGTCTTCGACGAGGAGTGTCTGGGTAGTCCAAAGCGTCCAAACCCACAGCGAGGAAGTCCACCCCGTCAGGAGGTGCTGAAGGCCAGGCCAGGAAGTGAGTGGTCTGATCACCAGGCTTCTGCTAGTGATGTTCCAGATGAGAGGTGGAAGCGCTTTAATGAGATCGGTTAGGGACGCCAACACACACATGACCGCAGATGCAAGTCGGTCTGGCACGGATGTTTGAAATGCAGGCGAATAGCTTACCTTTATTCCCACATTGTTTTCTCCGAGCATGGGACCTAGTTGGAGAAATGGAGTATTGCCTCAGCTGTACCCCTTATCGCTTGAGTGAGCCCTGTCATCCAATCTTCACCATCGCATGCTGATGGAGTCATCCAGATCATTCAATAGCCGTCGCGCGTCCGACCTGACGTCTGTGCTTCAACTTTCCCAACGTACCAGAACAGATTCGGATACTCTCTTCCATCGTGTGCTTCTCTAGGCAACTACTGACGCCAGTCATAAGACTATCCATCGATACTTAAGAGTGCGCAGTGATAGAATCGACATTGTGAGCGTCTCTGAAGACCTGTGTATTACACGGCTTCTAGAAAGGCCTGACTACGCAACGGAGCGAGAAAGCAGATAGGTTTTGGTCACGGCTCACGACACACGGTGATGGGGTTCACAGATGCCAAGAAGGAGCTCGTCTGTTCTGGGCCTGTATTTGTTCTTTCTATCTCAATTAGGATTAGGGGTATAAGTATATAAGACTAGATACGATTAATATGACCTTCCTGGGCGAATTTTACTATGATAGCTCCTTTCGTGCTGCTGGAATTGCGCGAGCGAAGATATCTCTTGCAGCACGTCCTTCGTATATTCTAAACTCTTGCTTATACAATGACTATCGGGCTTACGCAGAAGCTCCTGTCGGGGCTACGTATACAAAATCTGCTATTGTCCACTAAGAAGGCCAGTTCGCAGCGAAGCATCCTCCACATCTTCGATGGCCGCGGTGAGGACGATTGCTTGCCTACAATATTGATGACGCCCGGAAGATAACCAGAAGCGAAGCCAATTGCCTCCGATTTTCCCTCGGAGCCTTGACGTACCAAATGGGCTTAGCAATATCGCCCATGCCCTTGAGGCTAGCTTGCATCCAAAGGGTCGCTACTGCCTCCCTCTTGCCCTGCACAACAGACGCCCCTGTTCCTCCGCCTAATTATCACTATGCCGGCACGGTGAGTTTGGCGAATAGTGTGCAGTTACCTTAATGTTCGTAGGCGCTGCGATAAGAATATCTGCTTCTGCTGACTTTGCAAGAACCTCTGTACGGATCGAGCATATGCTGATCATTGAAATTCGAAAGTTATTCCAACGAGTGATGTTCACATTCATCATGCCCATTCTCCTTCGCATTCGATGCTCGTGGATATGGACCGGATTTCCAATTGCGGGATATAAAAGGCGGGGGATTCAGTCGACAAAGCCCATCTCGTCATCCATAACACCTGCTAAACCTCTCCTTGATGGATCCTCCCCACTGTTGACGGGCGGCCACTCTTTCTGTCTCTGCCGCAGATTTTCGGACTCCATGATTGCTGCAGACAGATCACTAACCAAATGTTTCAGCCGGGCAACCTGAGAGCAACCTGAGAGCAACGTGAAAAGAACGGAAGCTCACTTCAACCGCCCATGTACCACATATCCATGAGCTGCCAATTCCTCTGCTAATTCGATTTGATGGTTGTCCAGTAAGTCCGGATTAGGGACGACAATTAGCGGCACGCGGATGCGAAGAGCATCTAGGATCGATCCGGAGCCTGAGAATCTCATCGATTAACATTACGTTCTCTTGCTCGTATACGGCGAAACCAGGATAGTGCATACCCGCATGGCTGATGACAACGCCCTCCGTTGCGCCATCGTCCCCTTTCGCAGCTTTCATCTCCCATCCCAAGCCCTTCTTATTGAAGTCAAAGCCATTGATATTCAGCCCGTAACGCCCGGGGCTGTCATGCCTGTGCCCTACAATAAAATCCTCAAATATCTTCCCTCCTTCTTTGCCATGCTGCAAAAGCAGATCCGTATAGCCAGCGGCGCGGAGAGCTTTGAGGAATTGTGGATTGAGAGCAGCTGCAATGAGCGAGTCGAAGGAAGCAGTAGCTCCTATTGTGATGAAGCAAAGCTTTTTGCAAAGTGGGTCGTGGGGACCCATCATCAACCCCTCGATGACGATCATCGAGGTTTCGTGAGAGAAAGAGCGACGCGCGACTTGGTTGAACCGCTCACCGTAAGAACTTCGCGCTAGGCATTGCGGCTCTTCAAGCCTTAGGTCGAAGACGAAGAAGCTCTCCTCTAGATGCGAGGAGCAGCAATGGCAGCGGCAGTCAACAGACTGGCGTTCACAGCTCGACGATGTACTTGCCAGACACCCTCAAGAACACGAACCCAGGCACCAATTCGTTCTTTCCGAGCCTTCACCACCTCCGCAATCGCCCGCGACGATGACGATGGAGAACCCCGGACACCGAGTCGAATCCCGTCATCCTTCGTAGCCTCTCTTCACCCCGATGACCGCGTAAGATATGACTCTCTCTCACCCTCAGAACGACGAGAGTTCGAAGCCACGGCTCGTGCCCTAGATGACCATATGACAAGCAGCGCCGTGGAAGCGCGCCTCTCCGCCGCAGTATCTCAAGCCGCCTACACTGTCTCGGTCGAATCGCCAGAATCGGACATGATTATGCCGAGGATAAAACCGGGCTTTATGGCTATGGGCGAGTTGGACGAGCAGGGGTCGGGCGAGGATGAGGAGTTTGAGGATGACGATATCAGCTCGCTGGGTCATGGGGAGTTGGAGCAACATAGGGAGATGAGGGAGTATGCTAGACTGGCGGCTTGGGAGATGCCTTTGTTGAGCAGTATGTTGGCCTTTGGGATTGTCATAGGGGTACTGATCGCTGACGATGTGGCTGTTGTAAAGAACTCGCAAAACCTTTCGAACCGCCTGCGCTAGACCAACCTCTACGGTTCCGCTACACAACCTACATGGGCGAGAAACACCCAGCAGAGAAGAAAGTCGTCATGGAATTCTGCACGAAAGACCTACCGAACCTGACCGAGGAGCAAAGAATTAAGCTCGTCAAGCTCGTCGGCGTACGCTACAACCCTCAAACGGACGTCGTCAAGATGAGTAGCGAGATGTTCGAGACGCAAGCGCAGAACAAACGGTATCTCGGAGACTTGGTCGATACACTGATGAGGGAAGCGAGGGACTCTACGGACATGTTTGCAGATATACCACTCGACTTCCGACATCACAAGTTCAAGACGAAACCGAGGTTTCCGGATCATTGGCGAATGACACCTGAGCGGAAACAGCAGCTTGAGGCTACGCGGCGGCAGAGGTATTTACTGGAGCAGGAGAACGCGGAGCAAGGGCAGATGGTGGATGGGGTGAAGCTGATTGAGACGATGTTGAGGAGTGCGCGGGTCAGAAATGAGAGCGCCGTGTTATTGGAGGCGCAGCAGGGGATGAAGGGCAAGGGGAAGGGGAAGCAGCAGAGAGCTAGGTTGCCGCGGTTCTAGGAATGCCAGGAAGTGTAAATATGTATACTCTCTATGTCAATTTAATGGCGTTACAGCACGATGATCGGGGCCATAGCTTGGAACGATACATTCTAAGACAGATCCACGCAGTCTACGTGCAGCAAGACAAAACACTCGGCCGAAAGCAATTTATGAAAAAGGCAATACAAGAGAAGTGCTGGCAAAGTCACCAGATATTTATACTATTGAAGGAAATATATTTGATAGAGTTTGGCACAGAAAAGTGCTTGAACCCTTTGACCGGATCAAAGTTGACCGCTCATTTTGTCATGCTCAGAGCTGCAGATGCTCCGATAACAACACAGTGCGAGGTACTGATTAAAGAGCCTTTGGAAAGCCCACCACCGAATGGCACTATAAGAAGATCCACCACCTCCTTCCCGGTCCTTTTCGTGGTCCAACCCCACCTAGTCGCGAAAAATATCCAGTGTCTGGCGAGACTGCGTCTCCGCCGTACGACTGCTGGACCTGCTAGCAACAGTAGCTTCGGCCTTCTGAGGTGTCTCCGCCAGCTGATTGACAGCAAACTTCTCCTGCCCCTCCTTGACAAACATCCTCGGATGAGCCGGTGACGAAGTCCGCGGAACACCAGGGAAGAACGTGGAAGTAGTCGATAGCCCAGCACGCTGAGGTGACTGGCCTACCGATGGAGAGCCGCTTTGACTCAGACCTGGTGATGGCGTCATGGCCGGGATATTCGCCAATAGATCCTCTGGAGAGGGAGTATGCTCCTTCTCACGAGGCGCAAGAGGCTCTGGAAGGCGTTGAGCTGGCTTGACCCGCTCTGCAGCTAGACTGGGAGAACGGGTTGGGGCAGGAGTGCTTTCTGTAGGTTGAGCAAGGTTTGCCAGGGAGCCGAGCTGACTGGAAGCTCTTGGCCTCAAATTGGCCATGCTGTTGCCCCTTGCTGGAGAGCCGAAAGTGCCGTTAAGGGCGGGCAGTCGCAGCTGCTGGCTCATGCCAGACGTGATGGACGGACGAATTGGCAGTGGAGGAGCCAGTCTCGGCGTAACGAGACGCTGCTGGCGGGAAACAGAAGGAAATGTGGTTGCTGGAGGTGGCGGAAGAGAGAAAGGGGCCGCTGGATTAACAACGGAAGAGAGGGGCCGACTTGGATTAGACGCCCTCCAACGACTATCAATCCATTCGATCCTTTCATTCCGCGTCGCTGAGAGGTCGCGAGCGTATTGCTCCCTATACCACCGTGGGACCTCCCGCAGTCCCAGACTCGCCAGGGTCTCCTTGTCCAGCGGCATGTCGTGCTTGTACATGCAGCCTTGCTGCGTGTAGTCACACTCGCCCTTGCGGATCCAGTAGGTGCAATACACCTTCTTCCCCTGACCAGGCTGGATGCCGCTGGGCGCAGGACGCTCGATGACTTGGCTATCTTGGCGGTGAGGTGAGCCACCAGAAGCACTGACTACGGCGTCGATAACCGCCTAGTGAAACGTGAGCTTGTATCAAGAATCTAGACTATGTGGAACCTACCTGGGTTTCGTTGTCACGGTCCTCGGGGCGCCTCCAGCTGGCTGCGCTCCAAGAAAATCCGCCGTGAGGGACAAGGGCCGAGTTTTGTGGAGTTTCATTACCACTTACTCCCTTTGGTGCCAGAGACAGACCGGCCATGGTGTCCAAACCCGAATCAGGAGCCTGGAAACCAGTAACAGATCGCACAGGTTGGACACCACTATTCAACTGGCGAGGTGGACCAAGTGATGAAGAGCTCGTCGAGGACTCATCATCTTCCTGAACCACATAACACTGTCCACTGCTGGAAAGAACTCCAAGGCTCATCATGCCCTGAGTTTGAGCATCATTCAAGGTGCGAGGTACACCAAGAATACAGATGGTAAAAGGGAGCTCATCGACAGCGATGAGCGGAGTCTTCGTCCCATCGGCACGGTTGACAAAGTAGTGAGGGCGAGGCAACTCCGACATCCTGCCTGTAGATGACGGCGGTGTAGGAGAAGGAGACGTGGAGACCGATTTATTTCTAGTCATCTTCAATGTTAGACTGGCAAGTGATGTGTTATTGGTGAATATCAAGACATCAACTATAGGAGGTGAGGAGTAGGTGAGTAGCGGTAGAATACGCCGTGTTAGGATGATACGGCAGGGAACTGTGATGGTTACGTGAAAGGAATTCCACAGTAAGAGATGACCAACAATTGAGGAGAGATTGAATTTATGTAATGACCGCTTTTGCAGGTCGGATAATGTTTGCTAGAGATGACAGTAAGCAACTGCTATGGTCAACTCGGCACATGAGTCAAGGTAAGGACCTGATGATTCTGAAATCGTGGCAGTAGATGAGGTATGTCTCTTCTTTTATTTAGCTTGGCTTGCCTTAAAGAAAGAAAGAAGTATTGATTTTCGGATGCTGACAGGATGAGGAAAAAGATGGAAGGTTCCATGCAGATAGATGGAGGTTTAAGTACCCGTGTGTGAACAGTTCGAGCAATTCACCAATGCAGTAGTGAATCGTAGCCATAGCCAAGCGAATAGTTGAGGTAAGAACACATAGTTTGGTGAATATGTGGAGGAAAACGAAAATATGAAGTTCCCCGGTCCCCTATCATCGGGCTAGATGATGTGGCAGGCTTGACCAACTCTGTCATCAAACAGTCCATGATTCGTACCCTTCCCGTAGACTGGCGAACGACAAGCGATGAGAATCTTCAATACCAGGCTGAAGCGTGTTGCTACCATGAACCAAGATCTGCGGTTCGGGTGGCTGCATACCCGCTGACAGGTAGCGTGGACGGTGGAGTTCCGTGTCCCACAATGCAAGACTCCCGTTACAACTTGGGTTAGCTACCTGGTTGGTCGATCAAGGTCTAAAATCTTTGCTTCCATCAGCGAAACGAAGGCATAAGGAGATGGGTATCAGTTCATAGCGACGTACTTGGGGGGCTCCATATAATCAAAGCTCAGCCTGCATACATCATCCGCGCGGGGACGAAACATTGTTCTCAGTCTGCCTGCTTCCAGCTGATGCTCCATGCTTCCTCACCTGTTCGGAAGGGGACAACCTCAATGCTGCCATCGGATGATGTAAGAGAAGGCATGACACTCTCTTCTCGCCGGGCTATAAGTCGCTGGCTCTTTGTAGAACCTCCTTCCATTGACTCCTAGGAATCCCACCAGAATCTCCTTCGTCACCTTCTCCTCTTTCAATACACCTTGATTTATGCCTTCTTCAACGGCACCTAACACCAGCTGCGTGGCATAAGGCTGGGTAAAGACTCCTGCAGCTGTCTTGGCTTTCCCATCAGGACCACCTCTTTTTGCAATAGCTGGACGCGGAGCATTATCAGTACCTAAGAAGAAAATTTTCTTTGCATTACCGGACACTGCTGCTTTCAATAATGCCGCTAGGTCGCCTGGTGTTTTTGCAACAGGCTTGCAGTAACAGAATGGATGGTCAGCCCAATCATTGATAGTCAAGAAGAGATGATGGGCGGTGATTGTGTGTGTGTCCCGGCCACAGTAAACCCGCAGGCCTTAACGGCTTGGATGGCAGCAGCAGTGGCGAAATGCTCAAGTACGATTCTCAGTTTTGGGAAGCGCTTGTGGAGATCCATCAACGTGTGGAGGAAGGTCTCTTCGGCGTTCAGAACAGTGACATCTTTTCCGGAGGGACTTTCACCATGTAGATTCAGGACTAGATCTTGCTTTTCCATTTCTCCAAAGACTTGGTAAAAGGTAGCATAGTCGACCACGCCCGAAGAGGGATTTTTTTGGTTACACCAGCGGGATATGACTTTATGCCCCTGATACCCGCACGCTTTGCGAAGCGTACCGTTTCTGGGGTAATGGTGGGATGCAGATATAGCGACATGAGGAAGGTAACATTACTTTCCAATGCTTCAAGGCGTCTGCGATAATCTAAGGCTTGCTGTACTGTTGTGATTGGGGGCTTGAGGTTAGGCTTTTGGCGCTCTGTCAGCACCCGGGCTCTGTGGTAGGGCATGCAACAATCCCTGAGTTCTAAGAATATCATACGGCAACAAGAAAGATATGGAGAGGACTGGCAAGAAAGGAAAGCGAAATCAGGGCAAAAAGCAACCGCTAACAGTAAGCTGCGAACATCATATTGGTAGACTACGTGGGGAACAGCTCACGATCGCAGCGTAGCATCACGTACCATCTCTCACATAGACCATGTCCACTCCACTCTGCCTGATTGCAGGAACAACGGTCTCCATAATCGTTCCCTCGCGGAGATGAACATGGAGAAGAAGAGAGAAAGAGAAGAGAGAGAGGAAAAATATATATATATATCTGCTGAGGCGGCCAGCTGCATGTTCACGAGCTTCGAAAAAACCATCTTTTTCGATTATTGAACATCCACATATGCTCAACACTACATAAAGCCAAAAGTCCTTCGTTCGCAAAGGCAGAACCAATGAATTAAGCCGGCGATGTATGAAAACCTACCAGGAACGTTAAAGTCTAGCGGAAGAATCACTTTCCGATCTCCGGCATACTTACCCCTTTTAGAGAGATGTCAGCAACCATCATTTATATATTAATATGTAGCATCTTCAGTGCATGGTCAGTAGATGGCGTTCATATGCGCTACTTCACCTTCTGATATTCTCAGTCGCAGAGCACTGTTCAACTGCTCGAATGAAAGCAATATAAGCCTCCAATTGTCAATTACCGCCCAGTTATGATACCTGCACTATAATTACAGTTATGATCCCTGCACCTCATAATACAGATCCTTCCATCGTACTTTCCGTTATCTACTAGAACATTCGTTCCTCTACATTTTGGGGTCCTTGAACACTCATGCGTTCGGCAGCCATGTCAGGCGTCCTTAGGAAAGCCTCACACAGTAAGCCAGTTGCAACACTAACATTGAGGCTATCGATACCTCCCATTCCGGCTCTAGCTCCATCGATGCCAATCTCATGGTCGGCTTTCCTCTGCAAGTTCCACCGAAGCCCTTCACCTTCTCCACCGAGCATCAACACGGCTGGCGATCTTGTGAGCGGACTGTGAAGCGTAGAGGTTGATAGAAAGCCACCCTTCCGTGCGTGTGTCCCTGATGGTGGGGCAACAGCCGCATAGAATTGCCACCCGTTCTTCTTACTCTCATCAATGAATGCTCCGGGTTGACTTACTGAAAGCAGCGGAACATCTTCCGAAGCTCCTGCGGAGGCTTTGAGCGCTACTGGGGAGAAAGGAGCGCTGTTGCGGGTGGAAATTGCAACAGCATCAACGCCCAGAAAGTACGCAGTGCGGAGGATAGCGCCAAGGTTTCCTGGGTCCAACTAGATATAATGAGCTATATTCACGTTGATGAGATGAAAAGAAAGATAGGGTGGTGCAGAAGTGGGCTCAGAACTTACAATACCATCGAGCATAAGTACAAAGGGATATCTATGTGAACCACCTTGGTAGCTGATTTTGCCATCTGTTCCATTGACCGCTTCCTCTTCTCGTGACTGATGGCCCAGAGTGGTTTGGAATGATGACTGCGGAGCCGCGACAGGTTTGAAGTTAGTGACAGGTAACTTCGGCAATGGCGATGCTTCAAGGATGTAACCCTAGAGATATCGATCGATTAACAAGACGACTCAGCATGACGGGATCAGATCATAGCATACATTATGGGGCCTGCCAGTACTCATTTTGTCCATAAGCCTCAGCCAGTCGCCCTTGACCGGCTTTACTGGAACCCCAGCCGCGCCAGCCAGCTTCTGCACAGAGGCATCCCGGGCAGCAGCTTCCCTGTTGTCTCCGTCATACACATATAGCTTATACATCTTCCTGCGCCCAGACCTAAGAGCCGCCAGGATGACGGATGTCCCATATAGGAATTCCGACGCAGGTGTAGTGTATGGTATGGACAGAGGTTCCTTCGACGCCCTTTGCTGCCTGGCTTGGCTGCCTGTTACGGAAACCGGATCATCACCGGAAGTTGGCGCTCTGTACTGTCGAAAGGATGGATCGATGTCCGATTTCTCAAGACTCTGGTGGCGGCTCGCGTGGTCTTCCCTCCCTGTCATGCGATCGCTCCTTGGGGAGATTCGTGGCCTGTCATCATTGGAACGACTTCTGGGTTTGGTGAGCCCCCTACCGTAGTCGTTGAATGATTGTCTTCCTTTGTTATACCGATCAGGATCAAACTCTTGCTGTGTTGTCCGACTCGACAGACTCTGGTCTCTTCGTCCTCCACTTAGATACTTCTTCTGTCGGGGCGTCCGCCGAGACTCTTTCATCATTGCTGAGGCCTTTATATCCTGCACATCTTGTTGCTGCTGATGATTCGGTTTTCTCACCCTTTCGTGACGTTCGACAGGCCTCCGCTCCTGGGCCTGATCTCTCCACCTGCCATGATTCTCATTCCGCGAACGGACATCATCTCTGGAGCTTCCAGTCTTCCCTCGCCGAATCCCTCGATTTATTGCCGAATTGGTCGAGATTGATCTGCAGGCCAGCCCACCGTACGACCAGTGTAGTAGTAGAGGGAGCAGGGTCTTCCGAGTGAAGCTTTCACCAACGGTCCGGACAACTTTACGCATCACCTTTGCATGACGGGACTTTAAAGCAGGCAACCTTGAGCATAAGCATTATTAGCCGGAATTTTCTAGGGGGTTCACACCCACCCCTTTGTAGTTAGACTTCTGTCAGGAACAAAGCTTGGTTCGGCAGATGAGCCGGTGCTATGTATCCATCGCGTTCACCCACGCTTCAGACTGAACAATCGATTGACGCGATTATTGCAACTTTGATTTTTGTGCTCAATGCTATCTTCGTATTGCATAGCGCGTTGGACACTTAGACGAAGATTGATTGCCTGAACATTGCACGAATCTACGGAGAAAGAGCTAGCCACGTAGTTGCGGGTGAAAATCACAGGGACACCAACAGAGCTTCCACAAGCTCCTAGCTTCTAAGCGCCGCGCTGATCACGACTCGCAAATGGCCTCGATCGATGCTCTCAGTGGAATCGTGGCTGATAAGTCGGACCCAGAGGTCAGAAGTAATAAAATTACTCACGAATCACCAGCAGATGGCGGGCCTGACCTTACGAGAACGGATTCGGAGACACCAGGGGAGGAGTCTCAGCCATGGGACGGTGACGCGCTTGCGCAAGAGGGCAAAGAGCGGGCTACAGAGCTGGATGATGGCGACCGTGACCATCGAATCGAGCAAGACAAGTTGCGACAAAACGACCTTGCGACGCCGGGATCAGAGGCAGCCTCACAGAGTTCCCAGGAAGAAGAGGACGATGTCATGGACTTCATAAAAGTTGGTGCTCAAGGAACATCTCGAAATTCTCCTCTTTTCTTCTCTGACGCTGAGGACACATTCCCACCTGATCTGACGATAGAAGTACCTGAAGTACAACGAAGATGGGAGTATCGAGTGTTCGCCGAGGAGTACACAATTCGTTCCGTTTTACGTGAACTGAGTGATTCAAGAGAAGTGAAGTACGATGTGAGATTTGAAGATGGCCGTACATCAACTGTTAGTCAGCACTTAGCCCTATGACAGCTTTTATTCGTTAATAATATTATTACATCAATACGAGCCACTCTTTGTTCCTTGACTTCTTATCACAACAACCTGACTTGCTCTTTGAGTATGGGATGTTGCGTATCATTCACTAAGAAATACAATGCTAGATTCCCCTTAGTCGACTTAGCAACCTCGAGAACGGTGCCGCGGCCTTGTCTTCCTTTAAAAAATCGTTGTCCCTTCAAAAATTGTCCCGATCGAAGTCAGAAGGATTCAGCAGTATGGTGTCAGCAAGACAGGATAAGGCCAAGCGGATTACACGTCCAGGATTTGTGGACATCAGCACGATCGACTTATCATCAGATGACGACGAGCTCACTACATCGAAACCCATGCAACTACGTGAGAGCAGAAGCAGAGGTCTTCTAAGTGTTCCCAAAGCTACTGCACGCACAAGGATGTCTAGCAAACGGGAGTCGCGATCGGAGTCTTTACGGTCGTTGTCGACAGCTTCAGGAAATACAAGCGGAAGCTCCAAGTCGGGCCATGCAAATAAGAGTAGGGACACTGCAGGATCTCGTGTGGCACGCTATACCCGCTCAACCGCATATCAACGCCAAAGCTACAAAGACGATAATGTCGAAGCAGACTTCGACGACTATGCAAGCGATGATAGCATCTCCCGCCAGTCATCTGACGTTGAGCCCGCAGGAAAGCGCAAGAGAGGGCATTCTTTACGAGCATCAGAACCACGCAAGGCACGAGTTCTCTTCAAGGGTCTCAAGCCTGACCGTAGTCCTCCCGCTAAAGGGACTCGACGCTCTCTTAGGACTGGGAGAGCTGCGGGAAGTGTATTGGAGCGTGGAGAAGACGACATCTCAGAGAATGACCAGACCAGAAGTGCACCGAAGGCTATCGGTGCAAGAGAAGTATTTAAAGAGCTACCCAAGAACAATGCTTTTCGACTCCGACATTGCCAAACTTGCGAAACATGCAATGTCTTCGGCGGCAGCGTCGATAAAGGTCCACTGGTGTTTTGCCAAGGCTGCACGCTGTCTTACCACACGGCGTGTCTGGGGGCGCGAAACGGACGAGATCATCTAGTGACAAAAGTTGGTGAACAAGACTTTGTACTTCAGTGCCGACGCTGCATAGGCATGGCGAAGAAAAAGGATCCTACAGCCCCGCATCAAGGGATGTGTCAGCAATGCAGAGACATTGGCCCGGCGTGCCATGCATTTAGAGAACGAAAGTCATCTAAACAGGAACAAAAGGATCGAGAGGAAAACGACGGCGAAGATCCGACAACTCAAATCTCTCCTCTTCTCTACAACAACCTTGACAATGTACTGTTTCGATGTACCCAATGTTGGAGAGCTTTCCATGTCTCTCATTTGCCGCCCCGCGAGAAGGAGAATGCAATGGAAATCGATGCCGAAAACATTGCCGATCAGCGGTTCAGTGAGTATTGCCAAGACTGGGCATGTCGGGATTGCACAGATACGGCGACCGAAATCGATTCATTGGTGACATGGAGGCCTGTTGACGAGGATAGTTATACTCCAGGCTTATCTACAGAGATGGTCAACGAAGATGACAAGGAGTACCTCGTCAAATGGAGAGATCTCTCGTACTTCAAAACGATGTGGATGCCGGGAGCCTGGGTTTGGGGCGTCACTGTTGTTGCCATGCGAAAGGCTTTCGCTAGGCGAGACAATGGAAATAACCTACCGAAGATGAGGGCGGAAGACGCGATTCCCGAAGAATATCTGAGAGTGGATATCGTGCTTGACGTTGAATACACGAGCATAGTTCATGTGCAGAAAGAAGACATCGATAAAGCCCGGATCAAGGAGGTGAAACAGGCGCTCGTCAAATTCAAAGGGCTTGGATATGAAGATGCAGTCTGGGAGGAAGCTCCAGTTCCAGGGGACGGCGAACGTTGGACGGACTTCATTTCGGCATACAACGACTGGGTTCATGCTAAGTACATTCATGTACCGACCCAGCACAATCTAAAGCAACACCTCGTTAAAGTTCGATCCAAGAACTTCGAGAGTCAGCTTATGAAACAGACACAACCGTCCAGTCTCACCGGTGGAGAGATGATGGGTTATCAAATGGAGGGGCTCAATTGGCTGTATTACCAATGGTATAAGTGTCATAACGCCATCTTGGCTGATGAGATGGGTCTTGGCAAAACCATTCAAGTCATAGGGCTGCTGGCCACCTTGGTCCAGGATCACAAGTGCTTCCCTTTCCTCATCGTTGTTCCGAACTCGACATGTGCAAACTGGCGACGAGAGATCAAGCAATGGGCACCTTCCCTTAGGGTTGTCACTTATTTCGGCTCAGCAACAGCTCGGGACTTGGCTTACAAGTATGAACTCTTCCCGGCCGGTAGCAGAGAGCTTAAGTGTCACATCGTTGTGACGTCCTACGATGCCGCTCAGTCCGATGAATGTCGGCGCTTTTTCCGAAGCGTGTCATGGGCTGGGTTGATCGTCGATGAAGGCCAGCGTCTTAAGAACGACAAGAATATACTATATGCGGCATTGAGCGCTTTGAAAGCACCTTTCAAAGTACTGCTGACTGGTAAGATCACCCGCTAGGAGGCGTTTTGTATCTGCTGATGGACCTTAGGCACTCCTATGCAGAATAATGCGCGAGAGCTCTTTAATCTGTTGCAATTCTTGGATTCCAACATTGATGCCTCAGCACTTGAAGTGGAATTCGAAACTCTCACCAAAGAGAATGTACCGCAATTACACGAACTTGTCCGACCATTTTTCCTTCGCCGGACTAAAGCTCAAGTCTTGACGTTCTTGCCGCCCATGGCTCAGATTATTGTGCCAGTCACGATGAGCATCGTCCAGAAAAAGTTGTATAAGTCCATTTTAGCCAAAAACCCAGAGCTTATCAGATCCATCTTCGACAGGGAAAAGCTGAAGCAGGCTGAGCGGCACAGTCTCAACAATCTTTTGATGCAGTTAAGAAAATGTCTGTGTCATCCTTTCGTCTACAGCAGGGCCATTGAAGAACGTAGCAGTAACGCTACAATTTCCCACCGAAACCTAGTCGAAGCATCCTCGAAACTACAACTCCTAGAGATTATGTTGCCGAAGCTACGAGAGCGTGGTCACCGTGTCTTAATCTTCAGCCAGTTCCTCGACATGTTGGACATGATTGAGGACTTTTTGGATGGCTTGAGCCTGTTGTACGAACGACTCGATGGAAGCATCAGCAGCTTACAGAAGCAGAAGCGCATTGATCAATTCAATGCGCCGGAGTCTCCTTTGTTCGCTTTCCTACTTTCGACACGTGCAGGTGGTGTGGGCATCAATCTTGCTACGGCCGATACAGTCATCATTATGGACCCTGACTTCAACCCACACCAAGACATTCAGGCACTTTCCCGTGCCCACCGCATCGGCCAGAAGAAGAAGGTCCTGGTATTTCAGCTCATGACTCGGGATAGTGCCGAAGAAAAGATCATGCAGATTGGGAAGAAGAAGATGGCTCTGGACCATGTCTTGATCGAGCAGATGGACGCTGATGATGAAGCTGGCATGGACCTTGAGTCTATTTTATTACACGGTACCGAGGCACTGTTCAAAGATGACGACAAACGCGACATCCATTACGACTCTGCGTCAGTGGACAAGCTTCTTGACCGAACTCAGGCGGAGAACACGAAAATTGGCAATGATAACTCAGCGGAATCGCAGTTCAGTTTTGCGCGAGTGTGGGCTAACGATAAGGGGGCTTTGGAGGATGGCCTTGAGGTGTCTGACACAGATCGGAAGGTTCCCGATCCTTCAGTCTGGGAGAGTCTTCTGAAAGAACGGGAGCGAGCCGCAGCGCGCGACGCCGCTGCGAAGCAAGAGATTTTTGGGAGAGGCAAGCGCAAGCGACAGGTATAGCTTCGTTCAAATCAATCAGTCTTACGATAAGGAACGTTGCTGACAAACTTCCAGACAGTCGACTACAGCAAGCAGACCATGCGAGGCATGGAGCAAGACTTTACATCGCCTGCGAAGCGACTGGAGCAATCAGACAGTGATATAGACTTCCAGGCTCGCGCTGCCGAGAGCGATGCCGATGAGACAGCGGAAGAAGATGATGAAGATGTCAATGTTGAGGAACTGCGAAACCCAGACGCACGCCCATCTCGTGGCATTGCAAGATCTCAGGGTTCTCCCCAGAACAACACACAAGGTATGAGTGAGGAACTTTTCATGTGCCCCTTCGCTTTCCCAGATAATTCCCAAAGCACTTTGACCTAGATACTTACCTGGGCTGTATCATTACAGTTCGTGCCTTCGAACGGGCCCGTGTTGTCCCCCGCCCTCTACCCTATGAGCTTCCCGCTCATGGAGCGAACGTTGCGGCAGGCTTGGCACCAAATAGCGTCAAGGGTGCTCAGAAGAAATGTGTAGCATGCGACGGGACCCACGAGACAGGTTACTGCCCACTGAAGACTGCGGGTGTCGAGAATTGTGGGCTGTGTGGTCTTGCGCACTACGGACACTCGCGAACCTGTCCACACCTCAGCTCGGAGATGCAAGTCCGAACGATGTTGGAAGCCTTGAAGAAGAGTACGGAACCGAAGCCGCTCATTCAAGAGGCTATCAAGTATTTACGAGGAATCGTAGGCGACCTCGCACAGAGGAAGAGGAAGCGAGAGGCAAAGGTACAAGCTCAGCAAGGAATCGGACCGAATGGGCATACTACGAACGGAGTAGGCGCAAAGGAGAACCCTCCTGCCGGGCCTGTTGATGGCACCGGTGCGCAAGAGACACCGTGGGAAGTATAAGCACCAACCTTCCGATAGAATGAGTCACTTATGATGTTGGTTAGCGTCGTAAAGCAGCTTCGACGTCTGTTGATTCTCATTGTCTATCTATCTGAGCTTTCTCTCTCTTCAAGATACCCCAAGCCTTGCTGTACCTGCCTGTCGCATGCCAAAGTGGTCGAAATTCTCTGCTATGCGGACAGCCGGCGCTTTGTTCAATTCCGCATTATTTAGATCCATAGACTTATTGACTCCATCAGTCTGAACAATACCTGTCACTGCAAAGTGGTCTTGACAATCACCATTACTTCTAAACCTCTTCCCCACAACTTATTGACCTCAACCTAGCGTTTCGATGATCGTCACGTTTCACCCGGGTCGGTTTCTGCTACTGTACATGCATTGCCAACCCCGACTTCCGAACCTCGACCTATCATCCAGTCGTGCAGAAATACCACAGCTTCAATCCAGCACACTTAACAACATCCATCCATGACCCCAAACCCATCCCTCCACCAATCAGTCCTTCCCTACAATACCAAGCATCTAATCCTTACCGTCCCTCCTCTAGCAATCACCACACCACACCCCTCCCCTCCAACGCCTTCTCCCCTTCACCTGACTACTCCAAGTCTCCCACTCCGATCGTCTATATATCTTCCCTCCTAGCCCTTACTCCCTTCCTTCCCGTCCTATCTATCTCCCATCCCGCCCTCATCACCCTCATCATCCTCCCTCCCTTCCGTCTACTCAGTCCTT
>JAABUP010000622.1_pt1 | contig 76272 bp, 100 predicted proteins | sample 5559201 | NCBI WGS metagenome assembly JAABUP01 (sample SAMN10711887, study PRJNA513373) | rock metagenome | isolation source: Antarctica rocks | place: Antarctica | reverse complement strand
GCGGGTGGCCTTCAAGGCTCCCTTCTACTGCCCCAATGCCAACAAGACCCTGCTGGAAACCAAGGCAGAGATTGCCCAAGCTGGAGGCATTCCTGCCCTTATAGGTGACCCTGCTATGGACTGTATGTATATGTTTTGTGTATCACACACACATGCGGTCTGTGTCTTGGAAAGGCAAGTGAGCACAACCTCACAAGAGATGCATGATAGCACACATTTCAGCAGTTCTCAGAAGCTGATGTGACAGCCCAGACTAATACATGCAAACAAGACAGCTGTCCGACTGACTGTAACAAAGATTCATGTTTTGGTGTCTTGCTTGTCTGATCTCTATGTTGGGACACATTGCAACGATTTCAAAGAGGTCATTCAGTGTTTCGGTAGCCCCAGTATCAATCACCACAGCTGCCTCTGCTTGCCAGTGAACCTGTCATGACTGTCTTGAATGAAGACTGGTTGTCACGGTCATGAGAGCCATGATGCAGCAATGGAAGGAGTGCTATGACTTCCTTTGAAAGTGACCATCACTTATCCGATAACTGTTCAGATTGCAGATCAGCTCTGCTGTAACCTGTGCTTCAGCAAATTCTACCAGAGTGACTCAGAAGCGACACCTGACCATAGCCGAAGCTATTTATTGGACAAATGAATGGAAAATCGAATGAACACACATTGATGATGGATTGAATGCATGAAGTAATGCATGCATGCAGGCTTGGTGCAGCGATGCAAGGGGCGGTATGAGTTTTTGAGGCAGGGTGCAGCTCTGGCAGGCCGCACCAGAAGGCGCACCTTTGAGGGAGCAGACCAGCCCCTGGAGTACGAGAAGGACATGCGCAACAGGCCTGCTGTGCTGGAGTGTCTTACGTGCACCCTTGCAGCCATTCTCAACCTGTCTGTTCTCAAGGCAAACCAGGTATGTACTCTGTGCATGATTCTGATGGACACTTGTGATCTATACAGCCATTACATATGGACCTCCAGCATTTGTGTGTGCAGCTACAGCTTGTATCAAAGACCCCCAATCAGCTAGAACAATGTGTTTGCATGTGCAGTGTGTGTACAAATATGAACATCCAACCAACAAGTGCCAAGCCAACATTCTGGACTATGGCTGTTTGTGACTGAGCACCGTTCTCAGTTGCAGGCATGCACATTGCAACACTGTCTTTGCCTGGCTATATCTTCACAGGTTGCTGTCAACTGTCAACTGTTTACTGTCTACTGTCTACTGTCCACTGTCTATTGTCCATTGTAATTTGTCTTACTTATTGTACAGAAACTTGACAGACTGGGCTTTATTACAAGCATCTGCCTGCTTTGCATGCATATCCAAGACTTGCATTCTTGACCGGTCTCAGCTGTATCACATCTCCCCCATCTAGACATAGACATGCACTGTGCAAACATCAAACATGACAGGTATATATATCGCATATACTGTTATGAATATCTTACAACACTGCCTGAAGATGGCCGTCACTGACGCAGCTCAACATCAGCTCGTTGCTGCGTACAGGTGGGTATTGCAAAGCATGGTCTGCAGACACTGCTGTCCACCAACTACTACTTCACTGATGTGCTGTCAGACGGTCTTTTGGACAAGGAGCCAGAACAGAAGCTGGTGTGGCTGTGTGGGGGCATCCTGTCAAATATTGCCCTGCACCCCAACAACAGGTGCCCTGCCCTGCTCCTTGTTGCCCCATTGTGCTCCTTCACCTCATGCCCTTCTTTGCTCTTTGATTAACCCAGCCCTGGCCTGAGTTTTGCCCTGCCCTGCTGTGAAGCCTGCCCTGCCCATGACGTCACTCTGCCCTTACCAGATCTGCCCTCTGCAGTTGCTTGTTGATATCAATGTCGCTAGCTTGAAGCTTGACTCGCATCCTGCCCCACATCCTGCCCAGCATATTGCTGTATCCAGTGTCACATTGGCGTAACAACAATAATAACAAATATGAGATTCGCTTTCCAGCTCATGATGAGCTAGGTACGTACGTGCGGGACAAGTCTTGTCTCTCCAAAGCAGTCTGTCTTGCGCATCTCTAGCGCATATTGGCTTGCACATTGCATACCCTCGTGGCATGTTCTGGATCTTCAATCCCTGACAGCATGTGAGCGCCCAGCAATTGCATTTTCTTTGTCCATTGTCATGGCATGCATTCAGGTTGATGCACATACTCATAGAAAGACACTTCTTGGTATTTAGGACACGGTTTTATCGGGCTGAGCTGAGGGGCACAGCAGCATGGGAGCAGGAGCTGGAACAGGGCACAGCCCTAGGGCATCCCCAACTGGAAGCCTCAGCAGCCCTGGGGGATGCTCAGTCAGTGCACAGCTTGGGACCTCAGAAGTCATTTGCCTCAGGACTGATGAGGTCTGAGGTGTCGACTTCCAGTAAGGCATGGGGAAGCGCCAACTTTGTTATGGCTCCTGATGGGACCCCAATCCTGCCTTCTGCAACCAGCATTAGGCCAAAAGCCAAGGTGGGAGTTAATGCACTTCAAGAGATGTCTATTCTGCCGACCCCTGCCAACTTCTGCCGCCTTCTGCCGACTTCTACTGATTATTCTGCTGACTTCAAATGATGTGTACTCTGCCGTTGTGGTGGCGTACAGTGCACACCTAAACTTGCCGTGTGCCAGTGATATCAGACCAAAGATGGAGTTGATGCTTTGATTGCTTCTGCCGCAGCACAAGCTCTGCATCTTCACAGCAGGCTGGTTGAGCTGTTCATGACCTACGCTATTGATGCCGCACTTTGTTGCTGGCATCATGGTATCTTGTGTAAGTCCCATACAAGTACACTGTGCATCCTGGTGTGTTACCGTGGCTGTCTGATACCGTGTCTGTGCGTGCACCTTATGTACGCCAACCCTCACAGTGTCATGTGGCAAGCACAGGGCATGGTGCAAGGATCAGGTTTGGCTGAGGCTGACGATCAGAGACTCATGAACTTCACACTAGCAAGGCCAACTGTGTCTGAACAAGGTAATAGGTCTTGCCGTCAAGTGCGCAACACACAGTGTAGCCCATGTCTACATGACTGCCAGCAGGAGACGCATTACACTGTGCAACAGTGCGCTGTCGAAGTTACTGTGTAAGCCATGATGCAGCTGATTTGGCCCTTCATCATGCACAAAATCACTTGCTGAGTCATGCAGTCACTCAGTGATGCTCTCAACCACCCTCCCACTCACTCCATCACGCACAAGGTCATTCCTTTTCTTGCTCACTCACTCAGTTGCTTACTCAATCACTCGTTCACCCACTGACTCACTCATGCCCTCTTTCATGCACTCACTCACACCCTCATGATGTGGCATGCCACACACATGCTATCTTGACATGCAGACACGATGGGTCAGACAAGTCCCAGGGGCATGCCCCAGGTGAGCCCCAGGGGTATGGGCCAGACCATGTCAGCTTTCAAGCCTGCTGCAACCATGACTGCAGCTTCCATGGCAGTTGCTGTGCCAACTGCTGCTGCTGCTGCCTCCTCCATGCCTAGCCCAAGGCCAGCAGCTGATATGACTGCTACTATGATGAGCACCATGCCTCGAGACTCGCGAGCCAAGTTTTTGAAGTGGTTCAACAGCTTGAGTCCCAGGCAAGGGCAGGTGGAGGAGCAGGAACTGCCCCAGCTTGAGCTTTCCAGGCAAGTGCCTCAAGAAACATTTCTTGCCATGAAGGGCCAACTGCATGTTGCAGCAACTTAAAGAAAGTAAGCACAGTGCAGGCACACAGCTCTGTCTACAGCCAAGCATATGGCTTCAGCAAGATAGGGATTCTTGAAATGAGCCATCAGATCAGCTTTCAGACAATGCTGACATGTACACAATGCATAGAGAATCTCTTTGACCACGAGCTGTCTTGCAACAGAGCTTCAGCGAGTGCTGGCTATGTTTTCAGGTCTGGGATGTTGAGCGAGTGGTTGGAAAATGAGCGGAACAGCATGCGTTTCTTGAACCACTTGTTGTGCCGGCCGCTGAGGGATCTGTGGACAGAGGACCCCCCTGAGCTCAAGAAAAGAGATGGGGCTGCTCGGTGGCGCCCCACTATCAGGTCTGCCCTGCCCTGCCCTGCCCTGCCCTGCCCTGCCCTGCCCTGCCCGGTCTAGTTGCATACAAAGGCGCAACTTGTGTCCAGGTGTCTTAGTGTGAACAACCCAGGTATTGATTTGCCTTCAACAACTGCAGTAATCTTCCAAAGAATGACTTTGATGTGTGCAGAAGCCGCAAGGACAAGCTGCCTTGATGTGCAGCAGGACATCAATGATCCTGCACTGTGTGGATCAGGACAGTGCTCTGATGCACTCCCACCAGAGCTGTTTGTGCCTGAATTATGCTTCAAACAAGACTCACAAAAGGCAGCTTGCATGTTGGTTCATGTAACTATGACCGGATTCAGCAAAATGTGGTGTGTGTACAGTGAGTACCGGCAGGCTGAGGGCAGTGTGGTGTCAGCTGTAGCTCAGCGCTTACTCACCACAGACGCCCCTTCTGAAACCACTCAGGACTTGGCTGCTTCTGCTCAGCTGGTGTCCACCACAGGTGCTGCTACTGTGCACGCTGCTGCTGCTGCTTTGCTGCTGTCAACGCTGCTGCTGCTGCTGCTGCTGCTGCTGCTGGTGTTAGATGCTGCTGCTGCTGCTGCTCAACCAGCTGCTGTTGATGCTGCTGATGTTGGTCCAGATGCGTTGATTTCCTGAATATCTCCTGTCCTTCCCTCCTTCATGTATCCATCCATGCATCCATCCATTTCTCATCCATCCACTTTCATCCATCCATCTAAACAATCATGCATCCATCTGTCCATTTGTTCATCAATTTGTGCTTTCATTCATTCAGTTCCAAGAGCGTATCATTGGTTGCTAGATACCTACTAGCATGCACACCATGCTTCTGCTGATGCAGCTGTTGACACCGGTGCAGTCAGCAAACATAGATTTGGTGATTACCTGCAGCGCAGCAGACTGTTCTCTAAACTGTGCGGCTGTTACTGACTGCAAACATAGAGGTCATTCTGATTGCCTACAGCAGAGCAGGCTTTTCTTTATGCTGTACTGCCCCAGCTTAGCACTTTTTGTGCTCATGGGGTGTAACCTGCAGAGCAAATTTGTTCGTTTTGAAAGTGGCTGGACTCTTCTTGACTTGCCAGCCTTGTTGTAGCGGATGCCTGTCAGCGGAATTGCCCCCTTTCCTTTCTTCTCTAGCACAAAACAAGTTGGATGCACTCCTCCTGTGCATGCAGGTGCCTCGAGCTTGGCAGCAGCAGGCAACAGTGAGAACAGTGCTGCATCAGGGCTAGGGTCCAGCCTAGGGGCTAGCCTGGAAAGGCCTGGCACAAGCCTGCGAGGCGGTGGCCGAGTCGCCATGACAGTGCTGCGGCCCCAGCAGCAGAAGGCTTCCACCGCTCTGCCACAGCTGGCTGCGCCACAGCAGGGTCAGGAGGCACAAGCTGGGCCTGAGCGTGGTCCTAGAAGGTCTCTGCTGGGGGTCAAGAATGTGAGTACCAATTAATGGAGCATGCATGCTGACTCCGCTGTCACTGTGTCCTTACTGTTTATGTATATACACTGTCTATCCATACTGTTTGTATACTGAATCGAGGGCAGTAAGAGCGATTTCGAGCTTGGATGATGGTGCATTGCTTTTTTTGCACATAATAGCCCATGTCATGTTGCCCACTCAAGATTCATGTCTGCAGTTCTGTCTGTGTGCGCATCTGGCTTTCTTCATCTGTCTGCATGTCAGTCTTGCTTTGGCTTGCAGACTATCAGTCAGTCTGCCTGCCTGCCTAATTGCCTGGTTTTCAGCTTGTCTGAGTGCAAACATTGTTTTAGAATCATTATTATAATCATAAATAAAAAAGTCAAAAAACTTCATGTTCATCCCACCATCTACCCATGTACTGTCCTTACCATGTTGTGTGTGTTCTGTAGGGAGAGACATTGAAGATTGTGATGGCTCCTCAGAGGATGCGCACCACCATAGGATTTGAGCAGCGCCCCAGCCAGGGGGCCTTGGACGGCAGCCTACCCCGCCTTACCCTCTTTGAGCATGTGTCGGGGGCACGGGTGCTGGCTGACCTGTTCCCCTACTACCGCCTGCCTAATGGCAAGAAGGCGTATTACTACTATGATGCTGGTCAGTCATTTTAGCTGTGCTTTGAATGCTTGCCTAATGCAATGGCTCTTAGCTCTGGGCTGCCGCCTTAGGAGGCTCCCATTATGATCGCAAAAAGCGTAAACTCTCCCTTTCTTTTGTAATGCAGTGGCCATGCTACAGGTTGTCTTGTTTGAATGATCAAGCTTGTGTCAGCATTGTTGCATGTTGGTGAGAGAGACGGTGCCTGTGATTCTACCCTGCTGCTTATAGCTTCAAGCACAGATGCTGTGCAAATCAGCATGTGTGCTGTACATTTTACATGATACTAGCCCTAACATAACAGCAAGGCATGCTGCGCATGCATCAGGCCTTCAGTCATTCATGCCAGCTCCAAGCATTCATGGCATATTTTTATTGCCATGTAGGTGTGGTGGTGGACGAAGTAGAAGTTCTACCCAGCGACCCCCCTCAGAGGCCCACCTCAGTGCCCCAGGCCCTACAGCAGAACATGCCCTTAGCCTCTGTGAGTTGCCCTGATCCCCTTGACTGGTCTGTGCTTTGCTTGTTGCTATGCTGCTGCACTGTGCTTCTGTCTGACCACTGATGCAACACAGCATGCTGGCTTCTGCACAGCAGGGCTATACAGCTACACCAAGGGAGAGCTGCTGTGTTACTCCTTGCTGTGATACTCTCTTCAGCGCTAAGATCATGGCAAGGTCACTGTAAGAGCTGTGACATGTTGTATGTTGACTGCAGGTGCTGAATAGCATCTCAAAGCCTCCTGGTAGCGCTCCCCCCTTCATTCCCTTTAAGCCAGTGCCGAGGCTGGTGCCGCTGCCTAGCAGGCATACTCTGCCAGTGCAGCAGCCAAACAGGTTCAAGCTGTCCAACTTTGGTCACTTGAGGGAGGAGAACTTGCAGATGGTGCTACTGGCGCGCCGCATCACTCAGCAGCTGGTCGACATTAGGTATGGTAGATCTGCCGTGTGTGTGTACACCTTCGGTGACTACAACGCCATCAGGGGGTCATCACTAATATCAGCATTTAGCATGATAGTGTAGGCACAATGCTGTGTCAAGGCTCAGGTCACACAAGCAGAACTGTTACAGATGCTGCAGCTTTCCTGCTTCCTGTAGTGCCAAGCATGCCTGAGGTGCAATAAAACAAAGCCTTGGCGTGTAGCCCTGCAGATACTTGATGTGATGGTTTGTGTGTGCAGGGAGGAAGCTTTGGAAGAGAAAGAGGTGCGGGCAGCCTGGACGGTGGAGCAGAGTGCAATCTGGCGGCCCAGGTTAAGAGAAGCCGACTCGCGCGGCTTCTGGGACACGCCCGGTTGCCGCGACCGTATGTTCGAGGCCGACTGGGCTCGCGCCTGCAACAAGGAGAAGTTTGCCACCATGATGGCCAGGGAGAACAAGAACAGCAAGGTGGGAACAGCAGTTCAATAAGCAAGTGCTGTGTCGCTGCTGCAGTGCAGCAATTAGTTTCTGCGCACAGTTGCTCTACGGCTCACAAGTTGTCAGGCAGTACTGCTGCACATAAGATGGCACATGGCTGATGCAGGTACCAGTGGAAGACAAGGTGGCTTTGAGAGAAATTCATGATACAGTGCGGCAGTATTACGAGCTCATCAACTCAGCATTTACCTTTTACCCGACTGGCACCAGTGCTGATGTCTTCCATATGGGCCTCAACAACTTCACTGGCATGCTGGAAGACTGCAAGGTAATCACAGCAAAACTTGCATGCCAACTGAGCTTGCAGCCTTAGCCTATCATGATGTCAAGGTCATCACCTAGCAGCTACCCATGTGCTGTGAGTAGTGACACAGAATGTGATCATATGCAGTCTGGCTGCAGCTTGTATGGGCAACCCAGGTTAAGTTGTCTGCCTGCTCAGTTTGCAGCACATGTAAGGACACCTCCTGCACATCACTGCACATTCTGCTGCACTTGTATGCCTGAACAAAACAGCACATCTGTTGCATTGCTTCTGCTTGGATAAGCACGTTCGTGACACAGCATGCTGTAGCCACTGCTTCATCAATCAACCCACCTGTTGTGCAGATTTCAGATGCAGACTCACAGTATGTACGGAGGAGTGACTGTGACACCCTGTTCATTGTGGCCAACTACCAGCCTGACAAAAAGGACCCCTCTGTGGCTGTCAATGATGAGCATGCCCTCATGCGCTTTGAGTTCCTGGAGGCTATTGTCCGTTTGGCTGTTGCCAAGTATGGCAAGGTACTGCTGCATCTGCAGATGCAACACCACAATGCTAGTGCTGTGGCAGAACACACTTCACCTCCTTGTTGACATGCCCAAGCAGTCTCAGTAGCAACACAACTTTCTGCACAGCATGACTCAGCATGTGAATCTCACATGACGCTGGGTCACTGACCTCTTTGGCTGTCATCTAATGGTGGTCAGGCTATTTGTCAGCATCCTAAGTATGGCTGCAAGGCACGATACAGCTGAGTTGTGCAGACATGTGCTTGCACAATATCCGGACTTGCTGGAACGCAGGCTCAGCAAACAGAGAGCGTAGCCACAGCCGTCCAGATGCTGTGTGAGCAGAATCTGATGCCTGGTGTACGCTCCGTGGCTCTTACGGCCCCCAATACCTTCCGTACGAAGCGGCTGTACACGGAGGAGGTAGACCTGCTGTACAAGAAGCACTTGGTGCTGCTGAAGGCCATCTACACTGCCTTCAGGCGGGCACCCAATGGTGGTGGCCTCAGACTCAAGGTCAATTTGCACCTCATGTTACTGGTGTCAGTATGTTGTGTGACACAGATACTGCATTGCATTGTTCAAGGGCAGTTTGTGTAGCGACTGTGGAGAAGCTCCATACGCATCAGCACTGTTGCACATGCTTGTTGCAAATGCACATCATGTTGAAGGCCCTTGCATCTGAGTGGCAGGGCATACAGCAGTATTGTGTCAATGATGAGTAACCATCAGGTAACCAGGCCTGCATGCATGGCACAAGATGGCATCAGTACGTATCTCCCTGTTGAAAAGCCAGAAGAGTAGGAGAAGGATGCTCATTCAGGTGTTGAGGATGGACAGCTGGCTAGGGCTGTTGGAGTCAGGGCACTTGCTGGACGCAGACCTAGGGCTACAGCAGGCTCAGCTGTGCTTCCTGTGGTCCCGCATGCTGGTAGTGGATGAGATCAAGGACTTTGGGCGGCATGAGGCCATCAGCTTTGTGGACTTTCTGGAGGCCTTGGCGCGTGTGGCTGAGCTGAAGAGCCTGCCTAGCTATAGCGACCTTGAGGACGCCGGGTATGCTGCTCTGCTGAAAACACCTCTGTGGATGTGGTAGGGGTGCAGTAGTGATGTTGCTGTCATGGAAGCGTGATGGTGCAGCTTGTGCTGGGGCACTCATGCTGGCCTCAAGACTTAGTTTTGACTGTGGCTTGTTCAGTTCCCAACTACAGCTTGTTCAATTTCAGCTGTGGCTGGACTTTATGAGTGCCTGGCAACCATCACTGCATTGGGAGAGATTGCTGTGGGATGCCTCTCCAGCCTAAAGAGTCAAAGAAGCATGGAGTTTTGCATGGTGGCATTAGTGATACAGTACCTTAGCATGTGTTGTCACACAGATTGCTGCCTCTGCTTTCAGACACAGCAATTGCCATAATGATTGTCTTGCTACACAGATGGTGTTGTGCAATAGTCCTTTACGTATTTTGCCCCTAGGCTTGCCTCCAAGGTTTGCATTCAGATTTGCATTCCAAGGTAAAGCAAGCTTGCTTGACCAGGCTGTGTTTGGTGCTGAATGATGCAGGTATGACAACATCCTAGCGTGGCAATTTGACAGAGAAGCAAACTCTTCAATGCCACCAGATCAGCTGCCAGAAATTCTGAAGCCCCGGCCCATGGACACAATGCGACCCCTGTATGCTGGTTTGGATGTCATGCTCAACCTGTTGTTCCGCCGATTAGCCTATGACCCCAGCCAGCCTAATGCTCCTTTCAGCTATGATGCTTGTTTGAGGGTCATGAAGAGGCAGGACAAGGAGATGGGCAGCTGAGCAGCAGATGGCGTCTGGTGAATTGCAGCCATGACAGCGACAGCGTTGCAGCATGCCAGCGTGCTACAAAGCATGACATTCAGCCATGCAGCCTTTCAATACGCCAGAATGGTGTTGTCACATTACTGTACAATAGAAACCCATTTATGAACATGCTGTTCTTGGTTGAATGGCTCAAAGGCAACAAGTTTTAGTCTCGCATGCTGTTCTGTACATGTAACAGTGATGTGTGCGTACACAGTATACAACTCAATTCATCATAGACACCGCAGATACCCTAGCAGACACCTTATGCGACTGTGTCAGACCCATGTAACACTATATTATAATGACATTTGTGCTGTGGTAAACAACTGTCATGAAAGCAAATGGCTGGCAACAATGTTTGTAAATACTAGTAGTACATGTTGCAGGTTGACAACCTGAATATTACACTGCACAACCAACAGGGTGGACACAACTAGAAGAACAGCAACTGATCTTGGACATTCACCAGTACAGATACTGTACATACTGATATGCATGCTTCTCCTCATTTATGCATGATGTGCTGCATTGGACCTCTAGATCTTTGCAGTTGTCTTCAGACCCTCGATCAGTGCTTGGATCTCAGCTGCGTATTGGTTGTCAGACCCTGATAGTGCAGTCTGCTCCTCAACATATGCTGTGAAATCCTCCAAGCTTGGACAATTGTGCTCTTCACGAGGCATGTCACTGCCTGGATATTTGTCCTGTAACTTGCCAACCATGGCAATGTACTCTCTGCACGTGCCAACGTCACAGCCTTCATGTTTCCATCCAATCCAAGATGACTCTATTGAGTCTATGCCTCTTGCGATTTCCCCAGTGCATGCAGCACATGTGCCAGCATACTTTGCTGGGTTGCAACTGAAGTTTTCGCGTGGCTCGCTCAGCTTCTTGGTCTGCTCATCTGCTGGAACACATTCTAGGTGCATGTTTCACCCATTGCGGTCAGTGTACATAATGCGGTGCATTCCTGCCAGAATAATTTTGCCACATTCCTCGCATGTAGCATTTCTCTTGGCAACAATGATTCCCGGGTTGTGAATACCGTCCTTCCCACATGCGTGGCAGACCAGCTGATTGTCACGCCTCTTGTCATACATTGCCTTTTGGCCAGGTCTTCTGGTGTGGCCGCATGCCAGTATCAAATGACTCATGCTTTCTGTTGGTCCCAGGTCCTGTAGCCAGTAGCAAGTAGCGTTAGCACAATTTGGAAGCTGCACACGATCAAACAACATCTTGATGATTGACATTTAAAGCTGCACAGCTTGCAAGATAGTAACCCTGCTTACTGACAACTAGTCCTTCCTCATGCATGCAGCAGTGGCCTATGGCTGAACCCACAACACACAAGGTCGGCAGAGGACAAATAAATGCTCTGCTAAGGGGTCAAGACTCCTGTGACAGTTACACAACAAACATAGAGCGGTTACGGTGACTGATCGCAGCTACACGCGTGGCTGCACAGAAGGGGTCACAGCCCACGAAGACTTGATGACCACCGCCACGGCAACAAGCCTGTGACTGTGACCCCTTCCGAGCAAAGTTCGGCAGCTTTGTGCTCAAGAACGCGTGCTTGACAGCATGCAGGTATGCACCATATGGTGCATACATCCTAATAGTAGTTTGGATGTACCTGTAGGGAGAAAGGCTATGGGCCTGGCGGGACAGCGATGGCGCTTGCGGACACGGGGAAAGGACAACACTGTGGGGCGCGTGCGGCCAGTTCTCATGGGTACTCAGTCCTAGGACTGACCAGACAACAAGATCTTATAACAGATCTTATTGTTATCTTCCGCCGTCACCGTAACTAGCGGTCATGGCCATTCAGACATCAGGGCCGCAGGAGGCACACTTCAAGCATTCTCATCAGTCACACAAGCAACCTGCTCCTACCAGGAAACCATGTATGCGAAGTCATGCTGTGTTCGGATGCGGGGTGACATGCCACGCATGTGCAGCAATAAATTGTCACCTGCATTACTGTCAGTCCATTCAGGGGCAGTGGCCCCACTTCCTTTGCATCGTGCATCTCAGGGTTGAGAACCAGCAAAACAAGGCAAGCATCGACAGTGAGAATTGCAATCTATAGACATTGCATTGTAGGCAACCCTTTGCAGGCAATCCATCTGACAGAATCCTCAATGACATAAAGCTTTGGTTCTCAATTACACAATTGCATCATCAATGCCTAGAGTGAGTTCAGCGGTGCATGAACCAGCAACTTGCCAAGCCCTGTGAGAAATAGATGTAAAGATGCCCTCTAAAGTATGCATGGCATACAATGGATCTCGTGGGGGGAAACCCAACAGACCTTGTCAGCATTGCCGTAACCCTTCTCTGGCTGATTGAGCATTGAGCGCTACCTGCATACTGTCTGGTGGTTGACCACGTCTGTAAAGCGCGCTTGCCTGAAATTGCTTGCCACCATTTGTAACCTTACAAAGCAACACAGTTTGAACAGAGCAGAACCCAAAGCACTGAACACTCCTCACAGTCTGATATACATGCTCACAGATCAAACGACTTAACTCTCAGCTGTCTATTTGATGTCCACAATCTTGATGACAGATGCATTGCCAATGCGATGTAGGGCCACAATGCAGTCACCCCGGCCGCAATACCGCATCTGCTTGGCATGCTCTATAGACGCCTGCAGAGGAATGCCAGAAAATTTGAAAACGCTCATTCTGCGCATAGCACATAATGCAACACAAAATCTGTGATGTAGACCATGGCACACACGTGCAACTCACGTAGCGCACTCAACAAACAGAACAAAGACACGGTGTGGAAAGTAGTGCGCTTCCTCAGCACCAGCATGGCAGCGCACAGATCAGGAACTACTTTGCTCACACTTTTCATGCATAGTGATGGTTGCAGATACCAGCAGTGCATGGTTGCTGCAATTGTACACCCCATGTGCAAGCATGCAATTCAATATGAGCACTACCTGAAGGATTTCATCGGTGGTGTCTGTATCTGTAGCCCTGGCAGAGCCCTCAGCCAGCAAGGGCAGTAGCCCTCTGGTGATGAGGCACTGCCTGGCTGGAGCCTCTCCTGAGCAGGTCCATGTCAGGCTGTCTGTTGTCAACACTGGTACCGCCACTGTGAGCACCGGGATATTTGGTCTGTACTTGGCCACTAGGCGGGCTGTTGAGCCTCCTCTTGTCAGGACTACAATCAATGATGCATGTACCTGCAGCAGCAGCAACCAATGTATGCAATGTATACAGAGTGATGCAATCAGGTTCACAGATGAGGAAGGGTTAAGCGCAGACATCCTGACTACCAATAATGACACTGTGAAGTTGATGTCAGTAGCTTGTCTGCCTTGCACAGCATCCACACTGCAAACAGCCAGTGGCCTCTGACAACAGCAGTTGCAATGACCATACTCTTTTACCAGAAGATGCACAGTCTTGCACTGCACCTTTTGGCCACTGGCTTTACATGCATTAGTTGCATCACCATTGAGGAGTGTTGCATTGCATGTACACTTTCAGCAAGCATCTGTGTGGGATGCAGCATACCTCGTGGGCAGTGCGCAGCAGAGGAGGCAGCATACCTTGTGGGCAGTGCGCAGCAGAGGCAGCATACCTTGTGGGCAATGCGCACAGCAGAAGAGGCAACACACCTTGTGGGCAGTGCGCAGTGGAGGCAACATACCTTGTGGGCAGTTCTCACTGCAGAGGAGGCAAGGGACTCCAGGGGGCTCATGGGCACAGGAGCACGCTTCATGATCTGCTTGAACAGGCCGTAGTAGTCTAAGCTGCGCTCACTCTCTGCACAGATCTTGGTCATCACTTGCACAGCCTGGGGACCATGACATACTTCTTTGCTAACACGCAGTAGTGCCCGGCAGCTGGCGCTCAAGACACATATTGCAACTGGCTGAGCATATAGCAAATATTGAAACTGCATTTGCATTTTGTTTCTTTCGGAGTCATCAGAGGAGTCAACAGACAATGCCTATAAGCTTTCTGAGAACGCTGAGTTTGAATGAAACAAGTCATTCAACGCTGTTTTAGGACACACAAAACTCCCGATAGTTGACACTGCACAACTGAAGCTCACCCAGGATGACATGCACATGCAAAATCAACTAAACCTTGTCAGTGGAATACTGAGCACACACCTAATTCAACAAATGGACAGTACGACCTGACAGGAGAGCTGATGAGGTATGCACCTGATCGGTGGTAAATGCAGAAGCCTGAATGACTGGCACAGCAAGAAGACAGGGTCAATGACAGAGTACGCTTTTCATGGTGAAGCAAGGGGCAAACTGGCACTCAAGCTTCTCTGAAGAGCAGTGCCTCAAGCACCACAAAGGTGGACTGACACACAAAGCAAGGGCTGAGTGTGGCGCTCAGCAACAGGCTGTGCGGGCATGCGTGTGTGTTACCTGTACAGGGAAGTTTCCTGCTGCAGTCTCTCCAGAGAGCATGACACAGTCCGAGCCATCCAGCACGGCATTGGCAACGTCAGTGGCCTCTGCTCTGGTGGGACGAGGGTTCTTCACCATGGACTCCAGCATCTGGGTAGCTGTGATCACTGGCTTCCCTGCCTGTATTCAACACCAACAATCACTCAATCAATCAGTCAATCAATCCATCCATCCATCCATCCATCCATGCATCCATCCATCCATCCATCCATCCATTTGCATTTCTGTCTTGGGGACTCATCAGGGAAGTCAACAGAAATAACTGGGAGAATGACATACACTAAGCACTAAATGCTAACACCCATTCTGCCACAGGCCTTTTGCAAGTGTGATAGCATGTGACTGCTGCTGAGGAGGATTGATCTCTGACTGAGCATGCCAATGGGTGCTGGCATCAGGGGTGAATCTGTGGGAGTGACCAGATCACAGCTCAGAGCAATGCCACAGTGTAAGGTATGCTTGGTGGGTGAACCTCTGGCAGGCACAATGCATTCAATTGCACCACATTGTGCAATTGTTGGTCAAGCTTGGCTGCCCTGCATTGTCAAAATCCATGCTGCCATACCAATTGTGGCAATGAACAGAGAGCAAAGATCCACTGCTCTTGCCTACAGACCTGGCTTGACATCAGGTGAAAAGAAAAAGGAAAAAACTTTACGCTTTTCAGCGATCATAATGGGAGTCTTTTAAGGCGGCAGCCCGGAGCTTTTGACATCAGGTGTGCACTGTGACGAAATTGCACAGCTTGAATATTCAAAACACACCTGGTTGCACTTTTGGATCATCATCTTCTGAGCCAGGAAGATCTTCTCTGTTGGGATCTCCATGCCCAGGTCTCCTCGCGCCACCATGATGGCATCTGACTCCTCCAGGATGTCATCAAAATTTTGGATGCCTTCCTGATTCTCCACTTTGCTGATGATCTTGATTTGCCTGCCCCTAGGTCCCAACACCTGGACAATGCATATTATCAAGTTCAAGAAACTGATATTCTCGCAGCTTGCACACATGGAGTCACACTCTCATACCTCTGCTCATGCCCGGCATCAGAACATGATGTGCAAGGGCATCCTCAGTGTTCTTGTGCATTGATGCAAGTACAAACATAAAGATGGACAGTGTCTGTCTCTGTCTGAGTACTTGCAAGGACAATTTCTGTAGCTGTGTGAGTACTTGCATCAACACGCAAGGACGCTGAGGATGCCCTTGTAGTGGATGCACTGTGCCACTGGCGAAGCATGTCATGTGAGGGCAGACTGTAGGCTCACTGAACTGGTTCCGCCCTCGTTGGCTACACTAGCATCAGCATGCTGCCTTGCTTTGCAAATGCGCTTTGTGCAGGCTGGTGTGCGTAGCAGGCCACTGATATCAGCTGCAAACTGCACTGCTTGTGGCAAGCTGTCTGTTTGCAGCTGATGTTAGTGGCAAGCTGCAAACGGACAGCTTGCCACAAGCAGTGCAGTTTGCTGGGCATTTGCATTTGCAGGATGTATTCAGCATTTGCAGGATGTGTTAAGACCTACCTTGCGAATATTAGTGATGTCAGAGCCCTTGCGCACAAAGGATGCTGCAATGAAGTCAATGTCATTGATCAGTCCCCATTGGACCAGATCCTCCTCATCTTTCTTTGTCAAGGTGGGCAGATCAACAATGACTCCTGGCAAGTTGACATTCTTGCGCTCCCTGCACGCCATGCACCATGTGAGGCACAAGTCAATGAAATGGCAAGCTGACACGCTTGCGCTCTTTGCATGTATTGACTATGTAAGCAAGGCACACTGAGTAGTAGCAGGAACCCAGAATATGCACTGCGACACAGCAATTGCAGCCTTGCAGTGCATGCAGCTGCAGGAGGAAGAAGAGCAATTTGACTGAAGATACAGATTGTTGGAGCATGGAACTCAGTGGTAGACTACCAGGAGCAACAAGATCTTGTTGTCTAGGCAGCAGAAGGCCTTTTTGGGTGCTGATACTCACCCAAGGCTTGCATTGTTTGTGCACTTACACCGTACGGTGCCTGCTTTTGGGTCAGTACTAAGCACCTCCAGAACAATTGATCCATCAGCACACAGGATCTGAGAGCCAGGCTTCACATCCACAGGCAGCTTCTTGTAGCTGCAGTGTCATTGAATCAAGTGATTGTGCTTGTGGCTGCGATGTCATTGAATTGAGTGATTGCTGTTGTGCATGGCATAGTGGCCTTGCGTTTCAACAGCATGCATGCTGCGCGCTAAATCCATGAGTGCCATGACAAAGGCTTGCTGCATGCAACAAGTGCTCAGTATGCGAGCCTGAGCATGATGTAGGACACTCAGGGGTTGTGGCATGCAGCAAGCCCTGGTTATAGCAGGGAGATGAGTCACTTGCATGTTCTTACAGTGCTCAAGCAGGCTGCCAGTGAAATTTTACACTTGATATGGACTCAAAGCAAGCAGTAGAATGGGCACTTGGCACAATGGAATGCGCTCTGCATGCTGTTAGTCATACTAGGTACCTCATGGCTATGGTGTCATCATCTCCTTTGAACTCATAATCAGTTGTGATGGTAATCTCCTTGCCAGCTGTTAGCTTGACAGGCTGATCAGGATTCTTAAGGAAGCCTGTTCTGATTTCTGGCCCCTGCAGTGCAGTGACAGAGACCATGCTGGCAACACCTGCCATAAAGTTTGCAACAGACCCACAGAGCAAGAGGTAGTGGACAGTGCACATGTGTGGTCAGACGGTTGCATACTGCACAGTCCTCAGCACGTTTTTGCCGCAATTGAGACTGCTTGAAGCTTGCATGGTAACTGCTTTCAGGCAGATAGGGAGATCAAGCGTCTGCATTCCTAATGGGTGCTCCAAAATCGTTATGTACCTTGGTATCCAACATGACTGCACACATGATACGTGTGTTGCGCATGGCTATCCTCAAGGTATCCAGTGTTTCCTGCAGTCGCAGATAATTTGTCAGAGGCGATGCTTCAGATCACAAGCTGGGTATCCTCATGAGTGGCTGCAGACGTCGCACTTGATGGTACTCGTACGACCCATGAGAGAAATTGAATCGAGCGACGGCCATGCCTGCCCTCAGGAGTTCCTCCAGCACCTCCACCGAACGTGATTTGGGCCCCAAGGTGCATACCACCTGCAGCAATTACGGGCATCAGCATCTTCCCATGGAGTCACTGTCAAAATCTAGATCTGGTTGGAATCGCACGGTCTGCGCACAGCTCGATGCAGTGTTCGACGTTTAAGTAAGTAACACAGTCAACGGGAAGGGTGCAGCACCTTTGTTTTCGAAACAGCAGAAGGAGCACCGGACAAAACGGTCTCAAGTCCCAGCTGGACCATGGTGTCCGATGTAGGTCACGACGTTTGACGCAGGCTGAGCGCTGCTGAAAGCAAGCAATAGGTCAGAACGTCAACGACGGACAACTTTGCAGGGCTGTTCGCACAGGGCAGTACCGCCTTGGATTTGAGGCGTTTTCAGTGCAACTGCCTTGCTCTCTCTCCCCATTGGAAAAGGCCATGTCTCGTATTGCCAAATGACACTCTCAACAAGATCCGAGAGCTTAATGGTCTTGCTTGCGAGTTGATTTGAACATGAGTCGCAATCATTGCTCCTATTATTCCATAAGAATGTCGACACATGCATCTCTGGCGTAATTAAGCCACATTCTATCACTCAAAAACTCTGCTTTCAGGCCACATCCTATCATTCGTCTAGCCAGTGGTCACTATCGAAATGGCCAACACCTTGCTAACATTTGTTAAAACACTACAAGCTACAATCAAATGTCAGACAGACCCACACACACAACCTCACAGCTCGTCATGCAAACATAACACATGTTAACACCAGGGCAGAAAAAGGGACCTGTGTCTCAGGTGACAGGCTCACAAACAATCATCAAGACTGTGCTGCCAAAGACACTGTCAGCACGACATGGGGATGGGCTCAAATGAGCCCATCAGCTTTGGCGATGAGCCAAGGGAAGAATCTTCGTACAGGCCTTTGCTCTCCCGCTGCAGGCTTGTCATCCTATCTCGACACTGCCTAGTAATGCCTGCAAGCAATGCAACCCAATCAGACAATATTATCCAGACTGATACTCCCAGAATGTATTGCGTAATGCACGCAAGCATTCTGAAAGTTTTCACACCCAATCTGATGAAGGGCAGGACGGTGATGAGCATACCTAAAGGCTTGGATTGAAAGCTGATACCCATTGACTGACCCTGCAATGATTGGGGTTCAAATTCTGCATTCTCTTCTTCGCTACTGCTGTCTGTCTGAGACTCTGCACCTACGGCCAATAGCAGCTGAATCAGCACAATTCTGCACAATTCTATCATCTAAAAACCGAGTTTGCTGTACATTGCGCAGTCTCAGGCATAGAGGTACTGCTGGGCAACATACAAATATGATGATGCAGGTGCATCATGGAAGTCATGCAGCTCGCAGCTGCAGTAGCAATAGCAGACAGGCATCAGACCCTTGCATACCTTCCAGCACTTCAAGCTCGTCATCACTGGACAGATGGCTTGCATCAGTGTCATGCTGATGCCCACCCCCCCATGTGTTGTAGCTGCTTGGCAGCTTCAGAAATTTAGCAGAACGCCGCATCAAGTATGGATCAAAAGGGAAGAACATCTCCAAAGGCCGCACCTGCAAATTTGGCCAACACTTTGAACACACACTGATGTTGGAACGCAGATGTCATGCAGAAGTTTGTGATCAACTGTTGTGTCTATAGGGAAGGTGATGTGTGTACAGTCTTGCAGACATGGACAGATGTGGTGTACAAACCTCAAGACCATGGTGCAACAGTATACACAAGACAGACATTGCAAGGCTATCTGCGGTGCACATGAACGGCAATCAAAACCTGATATCCATTTGGTGAATGTCTGTGCGTTGCATGAAGCATGCATTGATGTTGACAAACCATGCCATTTAGGGCACAGACACTGCACTGCATCATGCAGCAAAGCCAGGGAATCCAAGACAGGGGGTGGACCTGCATATGCGCTGAGGCAACAGTGGTTTGGAGAGTAGTGCAGTCCAGAAGTGACAGGCGCTGAGCTTGCTGCAAGAACTGGTGAGCCACGCTGGGAGCACACACTGTCAAGGGAGACAGCCTGCAACATGTTACACACTGTCAGCACCATCTGGGCAATAATGTTATAAGTTGCAGCAGCTGTGCAACTGACTACATGGACGCTTCAAGTGATTTAGTGATTTAGTGATGCACAGACAGAGTGATAGATGACAAGCATGCCACCATCCCTGTTTTAACACAGAGTCCACTTGCTGTCTGCACTGCGTGTCAAGGTAGCATCTGTGTGCAGCACCTGGTTTGAAGTGTGAACACACAGCATGTGAATGTGCGATGGTCGAGCAGCCAATGCAGCGGTGGTAGCGCAGCACAACTACCCAAGGTGCACAACTCTGCGCAGAAGGTCAGACAGCATGTGAACGTGTAACAGCCAAGCATCAAGAACTGCAGCAGTAGTGCAGCACGACTACCTATGGTGCAGAATTCTGGGCAGGAGGTCAGACAGGGTGTGGCGGATGTCAGCAGGCTGCATGCAGGCCTTGTCCTCAGATTTGGAGGTGGGCGGTGCAGCATCTGAGATGTGCAGCTGACTAGGATCCACTGCGTCCATGTCATCAGCACCAGTGCTGAGGAGGCTGTCCAGATGGTAGCAGAAGGCATACAGCAGGCCTTGACACATGGCGTAGAAGACCTGCAGCAGCCATTGAAACTAGTCAATGGCCTGTCAGGCAAGGCGAGGCGTCTTGGGATTTGACGTGTGCAGTTCAATACATATACACGGCAGTAGGGATGTACATGTGTGGATGTGTCTGTGCTTGCTGACTCGGCATGCTGAAGATGCTAGAAGACTTGCAGGCAGGCATGTGAAGTTGACAACTCTTATGAGCACCAGTGCAACCAGGTTGCTAAACTTTGGAGGTCAAAAACTGCTTGCAAATGGTACGATTGCTTTGACATGGCAATGCTACAGTACACCTGCAATTGCATAGAAGAGCAAAGGCACCTGGTGCTGTATACCCAGCTCAAAGGTACTGGTAGCAGGAAAGGATGTTGCCAGGTGCCACTGATCCTGTGTTTTGCAGTAGTCAGCGCACCACTGGGCCATGCTCAGCAGGGACTGGATGAGAAGAGGCTTAGGTAAGAACTTGGCACGGGCTAGGAAGCTGGCTAGGTATGCTGCGCAAGCTGTGCGGGTGATGGCAGGACGATTTGGGTCATGTATCCTCTTCAGGAGGAAGCTCACAAAAGCTGAAGCGCAGCCTGAAAGGCTCTGCAGCACACAGGATGTGCTGACAATAAGGGCAAGCATCCGCTTGTACACTGGTGGGGCCAAGACTCAGAGACACAGGAGAACGACTGCAGAAAAGCAACTGAAGGCATGACAGTGATGAGCAACAGCCTGTGCATCTAGAGGCAGGTATGAGATAAGTGAGAAACGTCACAGGAATTGCAACAACCTGGTTTAATGCTACTCAGCATGTTCAAGGGGCAACAGCTTAATGCAGTTTCAGGCAAGTCGCTGACCTGTTGGCACATGTAATATACAAGGAACTGTGTGAATTTGCTGCGATAGGTGTGGAGGAGTGTTCTGTCAAAGGCTGCCAGCATGACAGCCCACGTGCGCTGCAGCTGAGCAGCATCATTGCAGCGCCACAGTAGGTGGTCAAACGTCAGCTCCATGAGACTGTCCAAAGTGTCTGCAGTCTCATCTATGGGACTTCTGTCTGATGTGGAGGCAACAGGCACAACATCCTGGGTGGCTGCCGCCCCTTCCCAACCACCCCTGCTAACGCTGGGGTCTGCTGCAGCCTCGTCCAGGGTCTGAATGGTCTGCTCTTGAAGGTCTTGGCCTGTTCGGCCTTCCAAAGCAAACACGTCCTGCTCGTCTTCTGAGTCGTGCTCATCAGCCACATGATCTGCACAAATGTTGGCAGATCTTCAATGGTAGCCTACCAGCGTACTTGAACACACACTGAAGCATATGACATTCACAGCAAATGCAGCCTTCACATGCATTGTACCACTGTGTCCTGGTGTTGGTCACAAGCAACATGCAGGCTGAGTGCAGAGCAAGCTTTGTGCATAAGCAGGAACAGCGCAGGACAGCTTGCCTGCTTGCTGGTCAGCAATGTCTTGCCACTTGATCTCAACATCAATGTTCAGCAGGCAATCCACCATAGCTGCCTGCAGACCATCCCTAAGGCAATCTCCTGCCGGCATCTGTGACAGCTGATACACAGCGCGAAAGTACATGCAAGGCGCAGCTCTGTTCACAATCTTGAATGGCATGCGCTGGCTGAGCTCTGAGAGCATGGTCTTAGGTGCTGTGGGGACCAGCAATAGGATGTCAGCAAGAGCTTTGATGATGTGATCTTGGACAGCAGCTTGCTGTGCTGGTGGCTGCCATGTTTCACCGGGAATTGGTGCCTCAAGCAAGGGGTTGGGAGGAATCAGGCAGAAGACAAGTCGCCTCAAGCAGAAAGAGACCATGCTGCCATTTGCTACAAGAAGCTTGACCACAAAGTCCAAGGCTCCCTTCAGCACCTCCTGCACATTGGAAAAACCAACTCTGAGAACAGACACTCAGCTGCTCACAGTGGCGCAGATAGCAAATACAAGGTACCTCTCCACAAATCCAGAGTGAAATAGCGAGCAGCTCAGCAACAAGCATGCCGTGATGGTCTGATCGTATGTAGGAGACGTGGCGCGTGCAAGCTTGCAACAGCAAAGCTAACTGGTGCTTTTCAGCAGCTGCTTGCTGTGAGTGCTGGCCGCAGACAATTCCTCGAACTTGTGATACGTGCTTGACCAGCCTGCATGAACAGGCAGCCTTCAGCATGTACGTCACGCGAGCTGCAGGAAGGGAGGATTGCATGTTGCGCAGGCGTACTCGCGATATGTCGTAGCGTCTTGCCCCAAAGTCTTGCACAACAACGCATTCCGCACATATGCCGTAAGCGCTGCAGTGATCTTGGCTTCTTCTACAGTGTCAATAGAAATAGCGTCAATCGCTCGTCATGGCACGAGGGTTTGAGTCAGCCAAACCTCACAAAATAGCGTACCTGAGCTCATCACTGCGGCTGTACGCAGGAGGCGCGTCTTGCGGACACTTGACGGGAAGATGCGAGTCACATAATCGAAGTGACTATCTGCATCAGCGGGCGGTTGTACGCGATGATGGTAATCGCAGCAGCCCTCTTGTGAGAACTAAGCGAGCAGGGCAGAGGGCGCTGCCAAGTACAGGGCGCAAAACTGAACATCGCTCCGAAACCAGCCAAAACAGACTTTGCGCAGCTGCTGCCGTCCGTCTTTGTCCGGCGGTGGTGCGGTCACAGTCTACGCTACCCTCAGTTTTTCGTATGCTTCTTCGGTAAAGGACACCGGCATCCGTTGGAATGGCTGCAAGCCACACCGAAGATGAGGAAGACGACGATTGTGAACTTGGCAAGCGTGAGTTCTGGGACAGCACGTACGCCCGAGAGCTGCAGAACCTACATCTGAATGGTGATGAGGGCGAGGTCTGGTCAGTGTCTCCTGCACTCATGCTTTGAGGCCTACGGTATTCATGGAACTGACAGAACTGCTGGGATACAGGTTTGGTGAGGAGGTGATGCATACAATGGTCGAATGGCTACATCTTTTGCTCTCGCAGCAGCACAAGAACGACAAATCAATAGCAATACTCGATGTTGGCACCGGAAATGCCTTGCTGCCACTCCAGCTTGCCAAGCTTGGCTACAGCAACCTGACTGGGTCTGATTATTCAGCTCAGTCCATTGCCCTCTCCCAGCACATTTTGCAAAGGCATGGCCAAACACATATCAAACTAATGGTATGTGTCTTGTGCAACTTTGGCAAGACCGCTCACAAGGTCATTAGCAGTCATGATCAACTGTGTATCACACGCAGGAAGATGATTTGTTGCAGACTTGTCTGACGAGCAGGCAGGTGATTGCTTTGCCTTTTTGGCAAACAGCTTTGACTCTGTTGCGATGACTATTGATCAGTGTTATTGTGCTTTGCAGCTTTGATGTTATTACGGACAAAGGCACTCTGGATGCTGTTGGCTTGATGCAAGATGCAGGCATGAACAGGTAGCGGCTTGTGTACGATTCATGTACCTTTTGCACAATGGTCCCTGCTGCCTTTTCACTGACACTTTCTGCCTCAAGCTGGATACTCTTTTGTTGCAGAGCAAAGTATCAGCAGAGCGTATGGTCCTTGCTCAAATCCAATGGTCTTTTGGTGAGGCTGCTACTGCCATATAGATTGCTGCTGTTGGCTTTTTGCTGAGGAAGTGCTGATCACTGTTCCACACATCTTTGTTATGCACTGACCTTAACAGGTCGCTCAGTCAGGTCAGGCAGATGAGTCTATGCTCATGACCACAGCATGCAAGGTCAACAGAGCCAGCTATGTCCTACAAACTGGCTAATGCATGATGCAGGTCATCACATCATGCAATAGCACCAAGGGTGAGTTGTGTGAGGAGTTCTGTCAGTCAACAGAGGACGGGCTGATTGGTGCTGCTTCATGCCCAGAGATAGACAGCCATGCGCAGCAGAAATATATTCATCAGCCTCATTTGTTCCAGTATGTTGACCATGTACGAACATATCCCAAGTTCAAGTTTGCAGGTATAGAAGGAACCAAAGTCTGTACAGTAGCATTCAGAAAACTACAATAACAATGAAGTTGTGTGTTGTGTAATTGATACCTGTTGTCATGAGACGTATAAGCAAATGAGCCTGTTTTTGTAACAATGGGTCTACCAGACCTGTAACAGTTGTGCTTCTAGTACACTTGAATGTCAAGCCTAGTTCAGCATAGCAGAAGGTAGAAGTCAGGTGAAAGCCTCACATCGTTTCACTCAGTTCCAAATGTGAACTTGTAATTGTAAGGGGTAGAAGAGTAAGCACGCAGGCACCTGAAATGGCAGATCTTGTTCACATAAAAGCATTGCATGAGCAAACGCAATCAAAGACTGCAATAAAAGCACAGACAAAGCACAAAAGGCGAACCTATCTAATAGCTAGTGTGCGCTGCTGGCTATGTGCTACACCCATGAGCCCACGCACGCATTGTAAGCAGCACTCAAGTATGTATTTCAAAAAGCATACACTACACTCACCAGCAGCGCAGAGCAACAAACATGAGTTGCAGGCCATGTGACTGACACATGGAGCTTGCAAGTGTAAATCAACAATGCCATGAGCATTCACCCTGCTCCAGACTGTCTGTATGCAGCAGTACATGTCACCTATCTCTGCATGCAGCAGACATGTGACTGATGTCTGCATCAGTCATCATCCAAGCCAAGATATGAGCTCCACGTCATTTCCAGGTCCAATCGCCCATCTGGGCTGTTGCCATGCTTTAGCTTCTTCTTCCCAGCCATCTTGGTGTGCTTCTTCAGCTCAGCTAAGGACACTACCATCATCCCCTACACCACAACACACATAGCTGAGCATACAAAGAAGGTCAAGCTGCAATGTCACTGCATGTACTGCTATCGATGGGTAGACCAGCTATGTCAGTTGCCAGCTATGTCTCTGGACAACATGCAAGATGTGCCAGAGCTACCGCTTCACTACACACTGTGGTCTAGTATGGGGGTCAGAATTCAAGCTTTAAAGCCAAAGAACTGTCCAACAGACTTGTCCAATGCATTCTGTCACCAAGTGCACAGTTCCCATGGACGTTACCGTGGTAACCATCAACTAGACAGTCTGCCAGAGGTGCCATGACTTTGCAGGACTCTAGCATACAGTGTACTTGCACATGTACCTACCTCAGTATTCTTCTGCCACCACTTGGTCTCATGCACTTCTATGACTATGTCATCACAATCATGATCACCTGCAGCAGTCGGTGCATCAGCTTGCAATCTTAAACATGCAAGTGTGCACTGACACACCTGGCCAAACCCCCTAAGTGCTGCTTGTTTGCACACTCTTGTCTCTGTCAGCACAAATGCAATGAGAATGACAACCAGAGGGTTTGGATATTTATTATCAGTATTTCTATTTGGGTGTGGATGTTCAACGAAACAGCAAGCAACTACATGTGATGCAAACAAACACAGACGCTTGGTTTGCACACTCTGCCGTACATTGAAAGCATCGTTGCTTTGAGGGGCAAGTCAGTGGCTCACCAGACTCCTTATCACCGGTGACCTCTAACTGAATGGTCTCATCTATTCTACAGTTATGCCCGCTCCCTCGTTTCAACTGACTCACCTTTTCATCCTTGGCAAACACGCATTTCACTTTCCTGCAAGCACACACCCAAGTGTCATGACACCACATACACCATACCCAGGCTTCTTGTTCCAATGCTGTCAAGACCTGGTCGCCCTAGAACCTTAAAATCTAAATCTTGGAAATGCTGTCAGTGCCTGGCCGACCTAAATCCTAAATAGTAGCTCTAAGAATGCTTTTTCTTCCTGGCTGGCCCTGTCATGCTGCTCAATCAGCGCATGTATGTGCCTCAAACACAGCCGAGCCTCACCAACAGACAGATTACAGCTGCATGATGTCTGCAGCCTGAGTTTCTTGCTCACAGCAAGCATGCAACATGTTGGGTCGCCACATTTGCACGAGTCGGTTTTGGGCTGAAGGGTCTGTGGGCTTCTGTACATAGATGAACAGATTCTTTAGGTACACTTATGATGTGCCTCTGAGGTGACGATCCATATATGTGTACAATACATATATCTGCATGTGTATGGTATGTCAACACAGCATAGGCTGCTGATAGACATGCAGAATGTCAGGGTACACCATGCACCTTCACATCTCCTACACCATTGCCTGCATGCCACACCATGTACAGAGCACGTTGGCAGGCCACCAAGCTTTTGCATGTGCGCCACCCTCTCTTCCCCACCAGGAAGGGGGGGGAAGAGGGTTGCACCATTCTGACATCTCAAAATCATAGACACACTTAGTAGGTACTTCCGCACAACAGCTAACACACCTGTAACCTGTAATGAATGTTGCATGTTGAGAATGGGGGGTGACAGTAGGGTAGTCAGCTTACACATGTTTGTGCCCCCCCTCCACCAGGAGGGGTGCACCAGCCGGTCCACAGAGTTAAGCTTGATGGTAATCACTCCCTGCCCTGCTATACTCTTCAGCCTGGGATGCTTGTACAAAAGGTCCATGTCTCCCTTGTTCTGAGCCTCAGCAATCGCGTTCATCTCCTCTTTGTTCATGCTGTGATATTTCAACTGCATTGCACGGCTGTCATCATGGGGAGATACGACAATGTGGGTGCTGTTATCCAGAATTGAGCCAATGCTGCATGTGTGCATGGTTGAGTATGTATCAGTGCCATGCAAGGCGACGTGAAGGTAATGCTGCATGCGTGCATGGTTGAGTATGTGTCAGTGCCATGTAAGGTGACGCACAGGTAACTCTGCGTGTGTGAGCATGTCTGACAACGTCACAGCGCCATGTAAGGTGACGCAAAAGCACTGCAGCATATGTGCATGGTCAGGATGTATCAATGCCATGCAAGGTGATGCAAAATGGTACCTTGATGTGTACTTTGTATGCAGTCTTCGCCATGCAATGTGATGCACAATGGTACCTTGATGTGCACTTTGCATGCAGTCTTCTTCTCAGCTTCTCGGGCCTTTACCCTTTTCATGGCCCCTGCGATAGCATCATGCTGCTGGGAGCGCTGATCCTGCTTGATCTGCAGTCATGGCATCACAGGAATGATCTCATGCACTCAGCATGTCGTTCACTCATGAGTGAGTCAGACTCAGATTCAGTCTCGGTGGCAATGTCCAACTCATGATTGACTCAGACTCAGCAGGTTGACTCTGCGTTGAATCAGACTCAGAGTATGGATGAGCCGTTGCCTTCATAAAATTCTGCAAAAGTGCTCATGCAGCTCATGGCAAGTATGAAGCATGCGAAGCGTGTGGCATGCTGGCAAATGCCTGGCACTATGCACAAGCACAGCACTGCAGAGATTTCACGCTACACAACAAGCTGTGTGAGTCCCCTTGGACACTTGCAACACCGACAAGACAGGGACAGCATGCTTGAGGGGCTACCATACCTCTTCTTTGGGGTTGTCAAAGTCTAGCCACAAGTCTTGCAGCTCCCCCTCCTTCAGATCTCTGATTGCTATCTTGATTCTGCAGCCACCAGTCACATCGTTTCATTCATTCAGTCACTGCCTGTCTTTCTCTAAGCTCAGGTACACACAGGCCGATGAAACTCCCTATACGAGGTCCTGTTTTGGCAATCCGCATACCAACAGTAACAGTATGTCAATGTATTCTGGATCAGTCAGCGTGTGTGATCTGACCATGCCGTTGTCTGGGTGCTGAGGACTGCAACACGCTGTGCTGGTTTGTGTTGCTGTTCATTGGGTGACATGTGATAGTGCGCGCGTCAGGAATGCAAAGTCCTTGACTGCTGCTGATGGTGTCTTCAGAAGTGTGACAGAGGCTGAGGATGGCTGGAGGCCTATGGCTGCTAAATGCAGCTGCCGCAGGTTGGGGATTGCATTGTGGTTTTGCACAGTACTGTACACATGTTGCCTTGATAGGCTGGATGCAGAACCACTTTGCAAGGATGCAATGATCTGCTGAGCAGGTTGGCAGGGACACAGTGACAGTTTGCAAAATCTGCAGGAGCATTGCATGCTTTAAAGCCTGGGCAAAGTGCTCTTGTCAGCAGTTTTCTGCTGTTTGCTGAGCACAGAGCAAAGAACAGAGTTCCTCGTGACTTCAGGCAGAGATTGACCAACCAGCCCCAAAAGTAGGGACCTGGGAAAATCAAAGTCCTGAGCAGAGAGCACAATGTGCAGGCCCTGTAACAAAACATGATGCTGGCGAGCAGGCAGAAAGCATGAACCACAGCTGCATTGCGCTCAGCAGTCTTCTGATGCATGGCCATGTGACTGTGAGCCACAGATGAGAGGCGCTCACCTGCCGAGTTCATCATCAGAGCCAATGTTGTCGTGGTCATACAGGATCAACTCCAGCTTCTGACTCTCAGGGATGTGGACCGGCAGCTTGAAGGATTCATTCCATGTGGCTTCTTTGCCTTCAGGTTGTATTGTTGTCCTTCGCTTTTGTGACGCCCTCATGAACATTCTGCAGGGTACGTCATGCTCATCACTGCAAGTGCTTATATGATGAACTTTCACATCTGTGATGCTGCTATGATTCTGCTGTACAATATGCAACATGCAGATGTTGGCAAGAAGTGTCACAAACATGCTGGAAAGTATGGCCAGTGACATATTGCAATGTGCACAAATGTGACACAACAAATGCTGGGTCTCTGATCAGTTGGTCGCACAATGAACAGCACGCAACCATGGGAAGCCCACACAACTTTGTCTTGTCATTGGGCTGCTTGCTGTGCTGGACGATTTGGTGCACAGGCAGCCAATTGTCTGCACTCAGCACAATGCATTGACATTTCTACTACAGTATGGGTCAATGTTCACTGCCTTATGAGTCAATGTCTACTACGTCATGGGTCAATGTCTACTGCCCTGTGAGTCAATGTCTACTGCCATGTGAGTCAATGTCTACTGCTTTATGAGTCAATGTCTACTGCCATGTGAGTCAATGTCTACTGCGTTATGAGTGAATGTCTACTGCCATGCGAGTCAATGTCTACTGCGTTACGAGTCAATATCTGCTTCATGTCTACTGCCTTGCGAGCACAGGATTAGTCCTCTGCATCAGGTGGTCTGATGAATCTCATTGACATTACTTCCTACACTACACCCTAGGATATACCACAATGTACTGCAGTGATGTGTAATGCTTACTCTATGTAGGGGTTGGAATCTGAGAGGTAGTCCCCCTTGGGGATGTGATGGGCCTCCAGGATGTCAATCTCCAGCATGCCGGCTGGCACCGATACGTCCTTTATGCTCTGCAGCTCACAGACATGCCTTTCATCCAGATTATGCTGTTTGTGCAGAGTCCATCAACATGCCTGTTTAATGAAATCCAAGGCCAGTTGGCTGGCCTGGAATGGTTGTGTGTAAAGATGTGCTTGAGTGCTAAAGCTCAGATATAGAAGCTGTCATGAGACCAGATCAGAGGAGAAGCTAGTACACGTTTGCTGAGAGGCAGTCTCAACTCTGCTGATGTCATTGCCAGCCATGCAGCTGCTGTGCATGCCTCACCATTTGAATGCTTGAAAGCAGACTCTGAGATGCGCAAGAAGAACTTGTTTTGTTGCATATGCACTTTGACACAATGTTTGCATGCAATACAGCTATCAGCAGTCCATAATCAAAATGCCTCACAGCTCATATATGGCATCTCCATATAGCTGACTGATGCTGGGAGGTCATGCTGATCATGATTTGAACTCCAGAATCATGGTAGACAGGCAAACACAAGATCTGTGAGGACGATGGCAAGGGAAGAAGACTCACGGGATCAAGTCTGTAGGTCCAGTGCTCTGGCATGACATACATGCTGATGAGGCCGTCACGAGCAAAGCCCACAATCCAGGCCTTCAGGCTGCCAGATAGGGTTGAGCCACCCATAACTGACACCTCAAAGTCCACAGTCTCTGGCTGCTCCACAAATGACACCTGCAGGCGCCACAATATCTGTCTCAATGTTCATTTGCCACATGCACCAGCTGGGAAATGCTATACTTCTGCTATTAACTCTTCTGTTGCTCAGCAAAGTGAGTATGGCGGGCTGCCTTTTCTCATGCCATATAGAATGCCATACAGAATGCCTTTCAAAACGCTGTGCTGTGCTGTGCTGTGCTGGGCTGTGCTGTGCTGTGCTGTGCTGTGCTGTGTTGTGCTGTGCTGTGCTGTGCTTGCATGTCCTTATGTATACGTGCTATGCGGGTTGGCGCTAGGGCTTCACACGCACAACCATACGGTGTGCTGGGGTCACAGCAGCTGTGAGATGCACATTCAAGGTGACTCATTGTATCTTACCTTGACAGCGCCTATGACAGGCAGCTTGTCAACAAGCGGATCAAAGGTGATGCGTATCCGGCCTTCCACATGCAGTTTCTCAATCCCCGCCTGCATGAACACACTCCTGTAAAATGTCATCAGGAGCAGGATGTGGATCATAAGACCTTGTTCCAGAACAGACTTGGCGCTCATAACAACACCTCAATCAGTAACATGGATGTGATCAATACCACAATATATTCAGCCACAAGAACTGCAACAACAAGCACTCTGACTAGTGGCAAAGATCATGGTACGCACAGAATGTCGCATGAACCTGCACACCTTGCAGTCATAAAAATGTAGAGCAATGTTTGCCACCTTTGGACGTGAGCAGAGGAAGAGTGTGACCAGAGAAAGGGAGGAAGTGCCTCAGGTACTTACTGTGAAGGAGACCATGTTGGACACCAATGTTGTCAATGCTGAGGGAATGAAGGTAAGCTGTTTAGGAATGGGCTTGATGCGCAGCTGGACATTCTGCATACCATTCAAGCAGTTGACACTCTGTCAATCTGGAGGAAGTCCTGAACAGGGGGCATAGTACACCAAGACATGTCACCAAGATTACTGATGGATGTACTGTGCACAAGCACGATTGCCTGGAGTGACATGTTGTATGCATGCAGGAGCCTGTGAGTTGCAGAGACGTTTGCTAGTGGTCTCCTCATTTGGATTGCAAAGCTGGAACCTTTATCTTTGTTTGCACCACTGCAAGGGAGATTTTGGCTGATTGCAGCATCGTGCATCGGAACGTGAGCATGCGGGGAATGCCAAAACGTACTATGTCACTATGCCAGCTGATATCTGCCTCTATGGCTACCATGGCATCATCTGTTTTAGCGCTATCTTTGAAGCTGTTGAAGTTAGATAGCTTGGGAGGGCTCTTGCCAAAATTAAATCTGTAAAAGAAGGCCGATTAGCATGCTTCAAGATCTCAAGTGCTGCCTCGGCAGGAGTCTCAGTTTTGAAGTCAGCGTGCAAAGCGCTGTCTTACTTTGTCAGTTCAATGCTCTGCATCCATGGCGGAGAAGACGCCTGTAGCAAGTCTGGCAAAAGCTCCCACGCTAACTTGGTAAAGGCTTCGCGGAGCTGAGGGTTCCAAAGATGAGCTGCACGTCATCAGGAGCAGTCTTACGACGCGAGTGCGGCAACGTGAGGTAGGCCGCGTTACATGCTTGCAGGCATACCCAGACAGTCTGACAGCCACCCTTCGTCGTTGCCTACGTTGTTGCGATGCTTCTCGTTGCTGCGACCATTGGCGCCATCGTCATTCTCGTGCCCGTACCCCTTGCCCGGAGCGGCAGCGTGGGCGGATTTGAAGTGGTTATCGTCGTTGTGGCCCATGAGACTGGGCTAACTCGCTGAAGCTATCAGCGTATCGCAAGCAACCAACTTTCGTCAGCGGAAGCTTGGCCGACGCACTTCATTCAGCGCACGCACCCTTTCCGGAACTGATCTGTTTCCCGAAAGTTTTGCACGAAACACTCGCTCAATCGTCTTTGAGAACCTGCTCAGCTGTCTCGAAGAGGAAGATTGTAGCAATTCAAATTATCATGGAAGCTGGCAGGGCTGTCCCTTTTCTGCCCCCTTGGCTGTGGCAACTCCCAACAATCACAGCAAATTTGAGAGTTCAATGCCAGAGTGGCCCTTGATTAAGGATCAAACTTATAAATTTGATTAAAAAGAGAGGAGAAATGCCATCTGGTTTAGTTACATTTAGCTAACATTCCAGCTAACTAGTTACATTTAGCTAACATTCCAGCTAACCAACACGAAAACGGGCCATGTACATGTCATATGCTTGTCCAGATGTACATAGTATGGCCACGAACAACACCATCACCACACAGGCAAAAAGAGAATGCAAGGATTAGTATAGACACAACAGGGTTTTAAGCCAACAAGAGAGATCTTGGGACGGTATGTGCCAGTATACTAGGCTGCACAGACTCAAAGTCTACATAGAACTAGATCTCAGGGCCATGACTGCAGCTGACTGACAGCTTTGGACAAGGGGCCAGTAGTTTAGGGCCTAAGCTAGACAGATCTTTGGTCCTGCCTACTTTATAAATACTTTGTAATTACTTTACGCTCTCAGTCTGATGAGGCACGGCTGTAAGCTACTTAACAAGCTTCAGAAAATGCAATCAATAACAAAAAGTGCAACAATATTCCTTTGCTTGGCCTCAGAGGGGAGACTGTCTAAAGCAGTGATCAACATGACAGTTTCAAGGCTAGTTGCTGATGTGGTACTCGAACCAGAGACCTGTCATCTGAGGCGGCGCACATATCTCCTAGTCCTAGTACCAGTACTAGCACTAGTACTATGTACACCAAGTACAAAGTGTGGTCGTGCAGCCCATGGTCGATTGTTGCTTGTTGCAAAGCCATCGGGAGCTTGCCCAAAGCCAAATGCTGCCTGATCAAAAGCTGGGGTTGAAGCAGCATTGGGCTGCTCTCTTGAGGCAGAGGGTGCAGGAGAGCTTGAGTGTCCAGGCCCCGACACTGGTTGTCCACCAGGCATTGCAGGCTGCATCAAGATTGCACAACCATCAACAACTCGGTTTCAGCCAGGCACCTGGGTACGTTTAGCCTAATGACAAACTCCCAACTTGACTTGATAAGATGCCTAGAACCCTAAATACTGTAGCATGTGTAAACGTCAGCCATACATTTGGTTTGTGGGTGGGCAGGTGTGCATCCAACTCAGATTCTAAATCAGTAACCATGCAAACAGTACATTATTTAGATACGCGGCAACAATGGTGCATGAAGTCTGTGTGCAGACAACTGCATTAGGCATCAACTGTCAAGGCTGAATGTCATTGGGCATCTCAACATGGCATTCTGACCTGTTGGCCAGCCAGGGTAGTATCAAGTCCGGCTACGGCGTCTTGTAGCGACACAATCTCCTCGGGCACATTGTGTGATGCGCTTCTGGTCCGCCATTGTGGATCCAAAGCTACAAAGGCATGAGCTGCCGCCTCTTGCACATCAGGCTGATCTGATCTCAACAAAGCGAGGAGCTGAGCCGCAGCATTGGATGCAATGATAGAATCCCTGAGCTGTTGACGCCCCTGTGCAAGACAACACAAAGCACCTGCTGCGGCCACTTGCACAGCTGGCTGGTCTGGCCCCAACAAGGCGATGAGCAATGGCAAAGCATCTGCTGAAACTATGGCGTCCTGATTGCTCTGAGTGCCACAAGCAAGACCCCACAAAGCACTTGCTGCTGGCATTTGCACAGCTGGCTTGTCTGACCTCAAAAGGCAGACAAGTGGAGGCAGCGCGTCTGCTGCAACAATAGCATCCTTGTTCTGCTGAGAGCCACCCGCGAGGTTCCACAAAGCAGCCGCTGCCTGCTCTAGCACAGGTGGCTTGTCTGACCTCAACAAGGTGACAAGCAGAGGCAGGGCGCCTGCTGCAATGATGGCATCCTGGTTGTGCTGAAAGCTATGGGCAAGGTTCCCCAAAGCGGCTGCTGCTTGCTGTTGCACAGTTGGCTTGTCTGACCTCAACAGGCAGACAAGTGGAGGCAACGCATCTGCTGCACTGATGGCATCCTTGTTCTGCTGAGAGCCGTCCGCAAGGTTGCACAATGCAGCTGCTGTCTGCTCTAGCACAGCTGGCTTGTCGGACCTCAACAAGGTGACTAACAGAGGCAGGGCGCCTGCTGCAATGATGGCATCCTTGTTGTGCTGAGAGGCTCCCGCAAGGTGCCTTACAGCGCACACTGCATGTTGTTGCACAGCTGGCTTGTCTGACCTCAACAAGGTGACTAGCAGAGGCAGGGCGCCTGCTGCAATGATGGCATCTTGGTTGTGCTGAGAGCTGTTGACAAGCTTCATTACAACACCTGCTGCCTGATGTAGCACAGCTGGGTTGTCTGACCTCAAAAGGCAGACAAGAGGAGGCAATGCGTCTGCTGTAACAATAGCATCCTTGTTCTGCTGACAGTCACCTGCAAGGTTCCATAATGCAGCTGCTGCCTGCTCTAGCACAGCTGGCTTGTCTGACCTCAACAAGGTGACTAGCAGAGGCAGGGCGCCTGCTGCAATGATGGCATCTTGGTTGTGCTGACAGGTGTGGGCAAGGTTTCTTAAGGCGGCTGCTGCGTGCTGTTGCACAGCTGGCTTGTCTGACCTCAACAAGGTAACGAGCAGAGGCAGGGCGCCTGCTGCAATGATGGCGTCCTTGTTGTGCTGAGAGCTGTTGGCAAGCTTCGTCACAACGCCTGCTGCCGGATGTAGCACAGTTGGCTCGTCTGACCTTAAAAGGCAGAGAAGTGGAGGCAGCGCGTCTGCTGCAACAATGGCATCCTTGTTCTGCTGAGAGCCACCCGCAAGGTTCCACAGCGCAGCTACTGCGTGCTGTTGCACAGCTGGCTTGTCTGACCTCAACAAGGTGACTAGCAGAGGCAGGGCGCCTGCTGCAATGATGGCATCCTGGTTGTGTTGTAAGCTGTGGGCAAGGTTCCTCAAAGCGCCTGCTGCATGCTGTAGCACAGTAGGCTTGTCTGACCTCAACAGGCAGATAAGTGGAGGCAACGCTTCTGCTGCAATGATGGCATCCTTGTTCTGCTGGGAGCCAACTGCCAGGTTACACAAAGCATTTGCTGCGTGCTGTTGCACAGCAGCCTCATCCGACCTCAACAAGGAGACGAGCAGAGGCAGAACGCCTGCTGCAATGATAGCGCCCCTTTCTGACGGGCTCAAGCTCTGAATGTCTTGTGCAGCCTGCTGTTGTGTTGAGACTACATTTGACTGAAGCTGGGCCAGCATGGCAGGATAGCGACCTGTGTTGCAGGACACATTGGGGCCTGACCACACAAACAATAGAGCCTTCAAGAAGGCACAGCGATGCACGACTTGCGCAAGCGAGTATACTGTTGCTTTCCAGTAAACGTGATCCTGTTGCTCCAATGCAGATTCCTAAGCACCTAATCTAGATCACTCTGTTGGGTTGGCTTGAAAGAGAGTAGTGCCATACTGAACAGTGGTTTACCTTCTGATGCTGCTTCTGCTCCACTGGCCATGCCATGATGCAATTGCTCTTGAATCACCTGCAGGACAATCCCACCTGAAGTGCAAGATGCCATGAGTAGGGAGTTTCCCAATTGTCGCACAAGATGTGAACACCACAGGTATGGCGGTGCTCATGACTAAGGGACAACTCCACTCACATCGAGAAATGGTATGACATATTTTGTGAAGCCAAACTATTGCCTGTCAAGGTCATCACCATAGGCGCCACACAGCTGGCTTATACAATACAACACCTCAGCTACCAGCAATAAACGTTGCCTGATTATTGAGCAGCCCAAATCAGCCAAGAACGTTGCATTGCCAAACAAACAAGCTGTCGGGTAGACATGACTGATGTTGCCAAGTAGCAATGAACGCCTTCGCACCTGTAGCTGTTGTACAATCTCATGGACTTGTGGCCTCGCCTCAGGCTCAAAAGCAAAGCACCTCAACAACAACCCCCGCAGAGCAGCAGGCACAGACTCTGGGATGATTGGCGGTAGGCGCTCAGCTGTCAAAGCAGTGATAATCTGCCAGACGGTTTGGCCAGAGTAAGGTGCTGATTTTGTGAAGATGTACACAGCGGTGGCAGCCAAAGACCAGACATCTGCAGCAAACCCTAACCGCAATCCCGTACCTCCAGCACTCACAGCTTCAGGTGACCTGCAAACATGTTATTTTGTCATAGTGTCATGACATCACAACTTTGTATAAGGTAGATCAGGTCGTGGGAATGAGATGTGCATGCCAAAGAAGCGCGGGCAGGAAGATACGGAATTAACATTTATACGGTGAGTCAAATGCAGCTTGAACTGCCTCAGGGTTGTGTGCATCTCAGGGCTGCTTGGTCAGTCCAGAGCTGTCAACAACTGCAGTATACTCAGCTCAATCAGCATAAATTGCAAGGCTGCTGAATGCAGGGATGAGGTTGCGCAGGATGCTTACATATAGTTGGGTGAACCAAGCATGGCCATAGCATTGCCAGATATGAAGTGGCTGAGGGTATGCTGCATTTGCTCTGAGATGCCAAAGTCTGACACTGCAACATCTCCATGACGATCGACCAAGACATTTTGAGGCTTGATGTCCAGGTGCAGTATCCGTACATCATGCAGCTGTTGTACCCCCTTGGCAAGCTGCAAGGTTGCTCTGAATGCCTTTTCTTGAGAAAAGCCTTGACCTGGCCACCACAACATACAGCTGAGTTTACTTGGTGTGTGAAAATCAGCAAACAGGTGCAATGCTAATTCCAACAACACCTGTTATGCTATACAGAGCTGCTGCTAGCATGCTTGTACCTGACACAAGACTGACGAGTGAGCCTGCATATCGCAGCATCACAAGGCAAAGCCTTTGATCCTTGATACAATAGCCAAGCACTCTGCAGACTAGGGAACAGGTTCGTGCAGCACATATGGTGCCCTTGATCTCCTGTTTAAACCGCTGCAGTGTTGCTGCGTCAGCGCCCTGTGTAGCTAGCATTTTGACGGCGACTTGCATGTGCAATTATATCAGAAAACTTATTGCGCAGCCGTAGTGCAGCACAGGAGGCTAACCTTGACGTTGATTTGCCCCAGACGTAATTCCCCAGCCTTCACCATACCAGTTCCTCCTTCGCCAAGAATCTCTTCGGTGATGCGCAAGGTCGAGGCGTCCAGCTCGGACCCAGCAGTATCGGCAAAGAAACGATCCGGCAACGAATCTAACGCTGCTTCGAGCGCATAATTGCGCGGGTAGGACTCAGGGTCAGTAGAGTATACAAAGCGCCTACACGTTGGGCAATTTCGAGAAGGACCGGCCAACTGCAGAAGTCGCCCTGTGGCACAAGAAATCTCAGCTGATCTGTACCTTCCACCATGCTGGTATTCTTGTGTCCCCGCGACAGAGTCTGCACTCACACAAGCATCCAGAGCAGATGGTATGGCCACACGGCAACGTCCGAGGCCGATGCACAACTTCATGACTGTCATAATCTTCGTAGCAGATATCGCAAGCCGCTGAGCTCATGCTGAACCCCTTAGCGCCCCTCCGCAACGCCGAAATGGCCGCTGCAGTTTGCAAACTGCCTTTCTGCTTGCCGGTTGAGTCATCGCTATGGATGCGTAACAGTTTGACAAATTGCAAATTGCTGCTAGGCCATGTTCGTACAGGAGCCATACAGAAGGCCGATTTCAGAGTTGCAGCACTGCATAACATTCAGGTGTGTATATGTGTATGTTTAGCGGCCAATGAACTGCAATGCGCCATTGGCTGCATGTTTGGTTCCCAGATTCAAGATATGTTGGGTGCTGTTATAAAACTAATTAGTGAACGGTGCTTAACAACCAAGGTCTGCTGCCTCACGGTAGCAATATGAGGCAATGAGCGCTGCACAACAAAACAAGATCAAGGCGTGCAACATACACGGGCTCATGCTCTTGAGATCTCACATGCAGGCCAATTGGTGATCATGACATACACAAGTTGGCATGATGCGACGGGCCATGTGCACATGGCAAGCCTAAGACTACACAACCTATGGCAATTCCCAATGGCTTCTTATAAACCTGACCACCAGGCAACTTTAAGTGAGACAAGGATTGAGCAAGACCGCTTGGGGGCGCAGTTGTTGAGAGGTCATTCGTATAAAAGGTGTGCTACAATATATTGGAGCTAATGCCGACAGTGAATACACATTTCTATGCCCATAATTCACACAGAAGGAAGCATGGAATCTTAGCCACAAAACACAGAGCATGGTAAATTGAAGCAAAGCTATTCACATGGATGCCTTGGCATAGCAAAATCACTTGCGTTGACAGCATCATGGCCAAAGGATGCAGCCATGTGATAGAAGCAACAAACAATTGGGAAGGAAGCTATCAATCAGACTGGCTCTCTTGTTGTTGCTTCTCAACGCTGTCTATGCCTAAATAGGAACTCCACTCTATTGTGAAATCTAGCCTACCAGATTGACTTTTGCCGTCCTGCAAAGGTGCCCTGTGTTTCATCACACCCTGCTGCTTCAGGTCTTCCAAAGACACTACCACTCTTCCCTGCAGCAATGCACTGCCAGTGAGCACAGCTTGCACACAGCATGCAGCATGCTGCATTTGTGCAGTTGCCTCGTGAAAAGCATGCTGCATGAGGGAATTGCGCAAGGTATCTGTCAATGTGGCAACACCTGGCAAACACAACAAGATACCTTTTGTGACCTGCAAGTTGTGGTAAAGAGACTCAAGCTTATGCAGTCAGCTGCAACTTGTAGACAGACCATGACAAATGAATGTGACATGTTCCATGCAGAAATACAAAGAGATTGCGACCCACTTCCAGATCATTGCGCCACCATTTGCGCTCTCGTACTTCTATGACAATGTCATCCTTCTGATGCTCTCCTACATCGTAATGGAAACTGGACAGAGCTTCTTTACGCAGCTGTCAAGCATCATTTAGCATTTTTGCCACGCAAGCACTCATCATCACTCCCTGCATTCCTCCTCAATGACATGCTAGACCATGACACCAGATGCTCAAACAGCCTCTGCATGATCTCCATGCTGCTCATGCACATGGTGCATGCTGCCATGTCAAGCAAGCATGCTTTGACACCAGCAAGACGTTCAGAGCATGCACCAGAGTGCATGACACAAGATGGTCACGCAGTGGCCAAATCAGATCATGGTATCTGCTTGTACTTGCCAGTCAGATGTCGGTGGTGGACTTGTAGCTGAAGGGCCTCATCTATTCTGCAGCTGTGGCGCCGCCCATGCTTCATCAGGGTGCATCTCTTCTCACTACCAAAGCTGCATTTGACTTGCCTGCATGCTGCAGCATGCTTTGCACAGCCTTGACACAATTGCAAGCATGATCGCACTGCGTCAGCAAGATCTGACTGTTGCCCAAGACGCTCTGAAGTGCCCTAGCAGAGGTGCTTGATGTGGAGCTCTGTTATCAGGCATTTGCCAGGTTATTCTAGCTGAGTACTATGATGAGAATGAAACAGATGACAAAGCATGCAGTGTTGGCGCTGAGCTGGAGCATGTGGTCAGGCTACATGCTGCTAACTGGTGGCACAAGCTCAGAGCCCGACTCTGTTGGCAGGGTAACAAGCATCTACCACAAGCTAGCAGCAAGTAGCAACTCCACAACTTCCTGCTCAAGAGCAATGTATCCCTTGCTCAGGAACATCAGTGAACCGACATGGGCATAACACAGGATTCACAACAGGCTCACATGCGCTTGCAAGGGCCAAGCCACCAGCTAGCAGCAGCAACAAGCTGGTGCCCAATGTCCAGCTCTACGTCAACGAGCTTTGCCATCTAGCAACATTGCGACAATCAGATGGACCGAAAGCTGTTTTCAACCCCAAAAAGCCTATTTTAATTCAGAAACGTCATCCCTAATCTAAACTCAGAGACGTCTGGGGACAGTGAAACAACGCGTTTCGACATTGTGGACATGTTTCAGCAGGTTTGGAGGTGGGCTCACAAGCGCTTGCGGGGGCCCCGCCACCAGGAGGCAGCCACCAGACGGTCCACAAAGTCCAGCTGGATGTCAATGACGCCCTGGTTGGCAATGTCCCTCAGCTTGGGGTGGCGGTACAGGATGTTCATGTCCTGTTCCACCTGGGCCCTGGCTATCAGCCTCATCTCTTCCTTGCTCATACTTCGGTACCGTAACTGCATGTATCATCAGTTTGACGGCTGCCCAGATGAACAGCTTAATGGCATCCAGGTCAATTGCTCAACAGCATTCAGATAAACAGCTCAGCAGCATCCAGATAAACAGCTCAACAGTGTACGGGTGAGCAGCTCAATTGGGTGTAGATGAACAGCTCAACGGCGTTCAGGTAGACAGCTTAGAAACAGCGCAGCACAAAGCTTAGTATCAAGCTTTCTGATGCTCTGATGCATGCTGAGATGCAAGCTGGAGGGTCAGTCACAAGCTCTGGTGAAAGTTTGCATGCCCGCTGACTGTTGAGTGGTGGCTCCTTTGCACAAGTGACTTGCATGCTTATCTGTGCAGCCATCAAGGAGGTATGAACATCACTGAAAGCAAAGGTCTCGTCTGGACATGATGAAGAGCTGTAGTACATGGCCACAGTGACTTGCAATCTAGACACAAGAAGTAGGTGGATCTATCACAGTGTGACAGCACAGCGGCATTGAGTCTACAGTGAGAGTCTGAGGGTTGATATGGGTTGAGAACCTGAAAACGGACGCACCTTGAGACGCACTCTGCACTGTTCAGACTTGCGTTGTTGGTGCTGCTGATACCGCTTTGTGGCCTGTGCCACTGGATCATGCTGCTGCTTCCTCTGATCTTGCTTGATCTGCATGGCACTGGCATTGTCACTGATGGCGTTGTGAGGCACATGTTTGCTCAGCACCATCAATTGCGGATCATATCCTGTCTGGTGCATTCACTGGGGCAGTGCATTGAGGCATGCTGTGCATCAAGTACAAGAAGCATCTGCATGCCATACAGGCACATTATGTCATACTTTCAATCTTCTCACCCTTCTGGTGACTTCAGCATAGCATTGGCTGCAGTACTGGCTTAATGACATAGGCTGAAAGATCAGCTGTGGCATAATTTCCACACAAAGGGTATCTGGTCTAGGTGCTGATCTACAGCTGTCCCATTGTATGACATGGCATCCTGAGCTAAGCATCAGCTTTGATTGTAGCAACTTGTATCTGCTGTAGCAGCTTGGGGAAAGACTGTACCAGTAGAATGAAGCTCATGCCTACCTTCTCTTTGGGGTCCTGCAGGTCCAGCCATAAGTCTTGCTCTTGCCCATCAGGCAGATCCTTGATTGGCACAAGCAGCCTGCATATACAGTGCCTGCATTAGTGCACTGTATATGCACAATTCAACTTGGCAAACACAGGCAGAACTGGTTAGAGGTGTACACTGAGTGAGTGAGTGAGTGAGTGGGTGAGAGGGTGAGTGAGTGAGTGAGTGAGTGAGTGAGTGAGTGAGTGAGTGAGTGAGTGGGTGAGTGGGTGGGTGAGTGAGTGAGTGAGTGAGTGAGTGAGTGAGTGAGTGAGAGTGAGTGAGTGAGTGAGTGAGTGAGTGAGTGAGTGAGTGAGTGAGTGAGTGAGTGAGAGAGTGAGTGAGTGAGTGAGTGAGTGAGTGAGTGAGTGAGTGAGTGAGTGAGTGAGTGAGTGAGTGAGTGAGTGAGTGAGTGAGTGAGTGAGTGGCTGAGCGAGCGAGTGAGCGAGTGAGCGAGCAGCAAGCAAGAAGGAGCATGGAGGCAGCGACCTGCCAAGCTCATCATCAGAGCCTATGGTGTCATGGTCCAACAAGACAACTACCAGCTTCTGGCGTGTGACTATGTCCACAGGCAGGTGGAAGGACTCGTTCCAGGTGGCATGCTTGCCCTCTGGCTGCACAGATGTTCGCCGCTTCTGACTTGGCCTCAACCAAAGCCTGGAACAACCCAAAGTGATGACATCCGACAGACTTTGATGACTATGATAGCAATGCTGGTGACAACTCATTGTGCTTTGAGTCTCTGGTGATGACGACACTGATGAGAGCAACAACAGCGGTGATATAGTGTCTCACAAACTGATTATAGATTCCCAGTACTCCTGTTTGTGCACATCATGTGTGCGAAGCTGTCATGTCACAGACTGTACTGCATGGTTTGCTAGCCTCACACACTTGCAACACATGCAAATACAATCTCTGCATGCATTTGGAACTTGGCATTGCAAGCCTTGTATGCTATCCACCTTGCCAGATCTGTCATCTGCTTCAAGCACGTGCACGTTCTACACTTAGCTTTACAGACTAAGGGGTGAACTTACGAGACGTAAGGGTCTGAGTCAGACAGGTAGTCGCCCTTGGGTATGTGGCTGGCCTCAACAACTGTGACCTCCAGCATTCCATCAGGTACATCCACGTCCTGCACTTTCTGCAACACCACAATGCATGTCAGTCACTACTACACATGTGATACGTATGGTACGATACGCATGGTATGAAACGATGACACTGCGCATGTGATCACTGAGTCTCACAAAGATGCAAGCGGCACAAATATAGCTTACACAGGGTTCACACGGAGCATTCACTGTGTCAATGGATGCCGCTGATGGTCATGCTGATGCATATGTGACAGCTACCTAGCTTCAGCTGTCATAAGCAGCAACATACTGTGCTAACTTTGTGGCAGAGTGTCCATGCTGCCTGCTTTTGCATACACAGATTATCTTACTCATTGCATTGTCTGCAATATTTTGAGCTACTGCAAGTGCTGCAACAACTCAATTGGGACAGCAAGCAAGCCAAGGGCCAGGCACAAGGCATTGTCCAATTGACAGCAAGATCTTGTGTCTCAGCAGGAGGCAGCACACCAAGTGTCATGTGTGTACGTAATGAGCACCGACAAAAGATGCAAACTTTGCATGTGCAAGTACAGTGTTGTGTTGGCGTGAGCAGCAATGAAGACAAAATGAACAACATGATAGGGGAGTGTGAGTTACCGGATCCAGGCGGAAGCACCACTGCTCAGGCAGGACATAGTGGCTGATGATGGCATCCCTGGCAAATCTGATGAGCCAGGCCTTCAAGCTGGGTATGAGACCCGCCAAGGTGGGTCCCCCCATCACACTCACCTCAAAGTCCACCACTTCTGGCTGCTCTATAAAGCCAGCCTGGGCAAAAGACACAATTGGACCCTCAATGCAGCTGCAGTAAAGCAGGAGAGAATAAAGGAACAACATGAAAAGCAACAGGTGAGTGCATGATTGATGGCTCGTTTTGATGACATGACATGTTTGCATGTTGTCAAGGCTCAGCTTCAGATTGCTGGTGCTTAAACCTATCAGGAAAAGCTTGCACAAACACCTGGCATGTTGCATTCCAAAAGCACGCTGCTGTAGCTGTCGTCAAGAATGGGCTCCATGCACTCTGACACAGAGCAATGACTGATTAGCTAATCACATTGATGGATGCAACAATCATGACAGGACATATGACTAGGCTGTGAAGAACTTACTGTGAACATAACAGCATTGGATACGACTTTGGTAACCAGATCAGGCACAAACGGCACCTGCTTGGGCATGGGCTTGATGTGCATTTCTATATCCTACAGATTGGTTGACACAAGTGGAACTTAACGCAAGTGAGAGGCTTCAAAGCTTGTTTGAAATGCTCTGAAAAGCTACATCTGTTCTCATTGTATGTTCAGACAGCAAACACTCGCATTTGTTCCAACAGCGTGGCAGAAACCCTGTGCTGGGTGCATGATCATGCATGGAAGTCCTACTGCCGCTCTGTGCTCACCATTTTGCTTTCCCAGGTAACATCGCATTCAAGCGCAACCGTCAGGTCTTCCTCATGCGAGTTGTCTCTAAAGCTGACCACGTTTGTGATAACTGGAGGTGAGTGCCCCAGGACAAACCTGATAAATGTCAAACGCTGATTTCACTACTGTTTGTTACACTGGGTTCCTGAGTGCAAGCACTGACTGCACAGCAGCAGTACCTTGTCATCTTGATTGAGTGCATCCAGGCGGGGCAAGTTTCCTGCAACAGTCTAGGAAGTATATCCCAGGCCAGCTTCTTGAACGCCTTACGCAGCTCCGGATTCCACAAGTGGCCTGCATGCATGCGCAGTGACTTTGGAGCAGTGCCGGGAACACAATGAACGCTGTATGACACCGCATATGCCTCACCGATGAGGTCTGACAGCCAATCGGCATTGTATGTAGCCGACGATGAAGGTTGCGCATGCTGCACGCCACTTCGGGCAGTCTCTTCCTCGTGCGAGTCGAAGTTCCCATCGAGATGGGACTCCGCGTCCACGAACTGTGAGCTGTGCACTTCATCATCACTGCTGTTGGCCATTGCGCGAGTGCCGCAGCTCCGAATCCGGACTAGACCCAACGATCAGCATCAGTCTATATTAGCTTATAAGGTCAGGAACCGACAGCAGGGTGAACATTTATTTGCTGACTTCGGAAGTCAAAGCCAGGCTGCAACCGATCAAACACGCATTGAGTGCCATGTCGCAGCGTTGCGCTGGCGAGATGGCAATTGACACATAGTCTGTGCGAATGTGCTGCTTTGATGACTCAGCAGCTTAAGCTTTGAAGAGCAATTGGTCAACGGCATGTCTGAGCAAGTGATCAATTGCTTGGTCGCAAGGCACAGCGAAACTTCTGAGTAGTTATAATGAAGGAGCATGCAACGACACATTTGACGAGCTGACTTACTCAACCGTCACGTCACGCCTTAAGCCCGTCTGCAGATGCAAGCGTGGTCACGACATGGCAGCAGAGACATCTCTGCTTAATACAGGTCGCTTCGTTCCCTCGCTATCTCATACCCCGAGGCCTGCTAATTTCACCAGGTGGTGGAGGTGCCGGGCGCGGACCTGTTGCCGACAAAGACCTTGTCATCAACCATTCGATCAATCTGTACAGCACCTCAGAAACAGACCGCAGTCTACGAATAGTCCAGCCAGCAGATCAAGCAGAAATGAGCAATGTCAAGTGGCAGCACATGCGACTTTGCAAGGTGGTCTTGTTGAGCCTCGCAGCGGCGGAGCCCGTGAGCTTCTGACATGGATTAGTGAGTTGCCGTGGGCCCGAGTGGCCATATGGGCAACAGTTGTAGTTACTGCCTCCCAATTTCAAGACTTTTTTGGGGTACACAGTCTGCTCAGGTTCCTTTACCATGTTGCGAATGGAGTGCACATGCCAGTCACAAACATGCACTGCATCTCAACTTAATGAGCCTGGATGGCTTTTTCTGCATCCATTGCCAGGACAAATCATGCCTGCAAGCTTGCTGTCAACTGTGCCAATCTTGCCAGTACAGCACAAAGTTCACTTCACAAGGGGCTGTGAGCTATTCCATTGCACATGCTGATACCGTCCCTGCCATGCAGATTGTCATGGGAACATTCATAGTTGCATTCATTGGCAACGGCTTTGTGGCATCAGCCCAGAACAGCACTGCCCTGAAGATACTGGACTCCAAACCCATGCTTCGACGGCGGCTGCTGGTGCTGCTGTACTTCAGCGGCATTGTGTCGGTAGTCTTCCTCTTTGGGGTCATGACCATCCCTGACATTGTCAGAGAGGGCGCAGACTTTGTGCGCAGGCTGAAAAGTGAAAACGTCTGGGTGGTTGTGCTTGAGAAGATGAGAAACGGCCTTGGGTAAGCCTGTCAAGTCTACAAGCAAGACTCAATGTGCATCATCAACCACAGTGCCCTCATGTTACCAGTACAGCACTGCATTACTGAGAGCCGCTGGCATCAAAGCTGTAGCAGGCTTTTTAGGAGTCCTGACATCGTCATTTTCAAGACCCTTCTGATTACTGCCTGACCATCTAAATGCATCGCATATTGCTGCCACACACAGTCACTCCAACCCAACTTTTTGCACATGTTGAAACCCCAAGTCAGTTGCCGCCACAAACAGCGTCTAGACATTGTCAGTATCATCATGCCTGCAAACACCAGGCTTCCCACATGAGCAACATACGCACTCTTTACATGTTGTTCACAAACAAGACAGCACTGGCACATAAGTGCACTTGAACAGCGTTGACATCAATAAAGCAACCAGCATGAGCTGTGTGTCCAGCTGCCAACAGACTTGGTGTGAGATGCAGAGATGGAGTGATGGACCAGGTGGAGCGGGCCCTGCTTGTGGCCAGCGGTGATGCTGCCTCTGGCAAACTGGTGGCTGACTCTCATGTACGCCACTGCTGCTGTACCATCTTCTTCCTGTTCTGCCCTCCAGTTGTTTGGTGCTTGGTTGCTTTCACCAAAATGAGTGGTTGCCTGACCAAACTGAGTGGTTGCCTGGTTAGGGTAGAAATTGCCGACTCTCGTGGAGGCCTATCAGCTGCTGTAGTCCTTGCATGAGTTTGCCATTGGTGTTCATCCATGTTCGGTTGCTTGGATCGCCACTCAATTCATCGGCTGATGCAGTGAAAGGAACCACCGCGTCAGGCGGCTTACAAGCCACGCAACAAAGCTCCAGAAAGGTGCTCAGTGTGTACACAAAAGCAACAGCAACCTAAAGCTTCTTCTTCTTACTAGTATTAGTGTTTGTGTTAGTGTTAGTGTTAGTGTTAGTATGAGTATCATTATTACTATTATTATTACAGCCGTATCTTGACTTGGAATTGCTGAAAGTGCAGTGTCAACTGGTGCAGGCATGGACGCACGACCGCACGCTGTACCTGGGGCACGTGCTTCAGAAGATGCTGCGGGGCTACACAGACGCTGCTGTCTCCATCACCTCCAACCTGGTCACCATCATCTCCAGATTTGCAGTGCAGGTGCCCACTCACCCCCTCAATCAATCATGCTACATCCAATCAGTCAATCTACATTTGCTGTTTGAGAAACCCAACAAAGCATTCAAGAGACAATGACTGCATCCGCTCAATCAATCAGTCTACGTTTGCTGTCTGGGAATTCCAACAAAGGAGTCAAGAGACGATGACTGGCAAGTCATCATGAGTCAACACACACATTCAACAAGTAATGTCCACAGGCAATTGGCACCATACCACCAAAGAAACACCATGTATGCAGTGCTCACACAGTGCCTTTTGGTGCTGCACTAGTTTTTGATGAGGTCCAGTCTAGTCCTCGCATTGCACACTGACAGCAATGCACAACTACACCAGCCTGCCCTTTGTACGCATATGTTGCCAAATTGCTGAGATTGATCCTGCAATTGAGCTCAGTTGTAATAAATGTGGCGATATGTGTAGAAAGCATTGCCACAAATATCCCCTTTACACAGCTGATGCCAATGCCTAGGAATAGGAAATCGTGCTGTAATCAGATGCAGCCGCACACTCACAGTGATGCCTTGACGCCTGTTGCTCTGGACTCCAGGATGCGGTCTGTGGGCTGCGTCTCAGACAAAACAAGGCAGCAACACACAGGTGGCAAATCATTACAAAAATGGTCTGAACTTGGTTATGGCACTGGAATCCTGCAGGTGGCGAACCACGATGAAAATTGGTCTGAATGCAATTGTGGCACTAAAACATTGCAGGTCGCAAATCACGATCAGGATGGTCTGTAACTAGTTGTGGCACTGGAACACTGCAGGTGGGAGTGAGCCTGGTGTTGAGCTTCATGGTGGTGTGGGACCTGCCCACCATAGCCAGGGGGGTGCAGAGCCTGCGCAGCTCTAGACTGAGGGCCATCTACATGGAGGTGGCCCCCACCTTCACTGTCTTCGGCCAGCTCTTTGGCAAGGCTCTGCAAGCTCAGGTGATACAGCATATCTGCACAGCATCCTAAGCCTCCAACTATAGATTCACTGGCAAGGCTCTGCAAGCTCAGGTGATACAGCATATCTGCACAGCATCCTAAGCCTTCAACTATAGATTCATTCGCAAGGCTCTGCAAGCTTGGGTGATACAGCATGTCTGCACAATGTCCTAAGCCTTCAACCGTGAAGGCTTTGGCAAGGTTCTGCAGGCTTGGGTGATACAGCTTGTCTGCACAATGTCCTAGGCCTTGAACCCATAAATTCTTTGACAATGTTCTGCAAGCTTGGGTATAGCAGCATGTCTACACACAATCCTAAGCCTTCAACTATGAAACCTTTGGCAAGGCTCTGCAAGCTGGGTCCTTGTTCCCGCGGGGAAGCCGTGGTGGATGTATGACAGAATGCTCCATGAGTGAATAATAGAATACTTGCACAAATGAAGCAAGCAGCAAATGCATGAACAAACAAATAAATGAGTGAACAGCAAGCAAATCAAGTCATGAAGGGTGGTTGAAGGAATGTGTGGATGAGCCAACTTACATGGTGTGAATAGTTTGATGAAGGAACAAACGACAAATGAATGAAGAAACAAATAGCAATGGAAGGAATGACCAAAAGATGAAGCTAGAAACGGTTGAATAACTTAGCAAAACCAACTTGTCAATGCAGGCACAGATAGCGATGGCCAACACAGCCCTCACCACATTGGGCATGTGGATCCTCCAAATCCCTGGGATTGGCCTCCTGGGACTGTTTGTCTTCATCTGCAGCTTCATCCCCATAGCTGGAGTCTTCATCTCCACTGTGCCCATTGCTTTTGTGGCCCTCACAGAGTATGGCTTTGTCAAGGTATCTTCTGCCCTTAGCTGCTGCCCATGGGTGTGTCTGTGGTTGCCCTTCCAGCCTATTGCCTTTGGTTGCCTGCCACCTTTTGCTTCTGCCCTTCCAGCCTATCGCCTTTGCTTTCCTGCCCCCTTTTGCTCCTGCCCTTCCAGCCTATTGCCTTTGATTGCCTGCCACCTTTTGCTTCTGCCCTTCCAGCCTTTTAGCTTTGCTTGCCAGCCACCTTTTGCTTCTGCCCTTCCAGCCTTTTAGCTTTGCTTGCCAGCCACCTTTTGCTTCTGCCCTTCCAGCCTTTTAGCTTTGCTTGCCTGCCACCTTTTGCTTCCACCCGGCCTGCAACCTTGCCCCAATGCAATCAAACACATTTGAGTGTTGTCCTGCTGCCATTTGCGCCTATTTGTATCTCCATTCTGGCCCAATGCCTTCACCTCTTCTTGACCCTTGCCTGCATGTTTTGTGCGGATGTGTACTTGCGAAGGCGCTTCAGGCTGAGTATGTCTTGCTGAAAGTATACTGCTGCCTCTGGGTAGCTTGCAGCTCCTGCCAGCTCCTTCCCTGCCTTTCTGCCTCTCACTAAATCTACCACCAAGCAGAGCTCCAAAAGCTTTCACATGCCACTCTGTTGTGCTCGCTGTCGACGCCTCGCTCACACCACAATCATTGGTTGGTTGCCACATAATTATCTCTAACAAGGTTTTGAATGTTCTACAAGCTCATACTGGATCTTCACGCACACAGGATCTGCACACATACAGGATCTACACATGTCATTGTGTCCCTGACTGCACAAAACAAACCCCAGATCACAAGCAAGGCATGCTGTACTTCTGCAGTTGGGCTTTGTGATAGCCATGGTGACGGGCATTCATTTTGTGGAGGCCTATCTTCTGAACCCAGCCATCTACTCAGCAAACCTGCATCTGCATCCTCTGCTGGTTATCAGCACTCTAGTGGTGGCTGAACACAGCCTGGGGGTCTGGGGCCTGCTGCTGGCAGGTGACATGCCATCATACTGTTCTGCAAATCTGAATTGCACTTGTTGTCAATCAATCAACCAATCAAAGAATCAATCAATCAATCAATCAATCAATCAGTCGTGCATCAATGGTGGTGTTGGCAAGCCTCATGCCAAGCGGCTGTGAGATGGACATCATGGAAGTCTGCCTGTGTTGCAGAAGCATCCCTGCATGTCTGCCTAAGTGAGAGAAGTGCTGTTGTGCAGTAGAGATTCATGCAGTACATGTGCAAGCTTTCGCTGATCAAGCAGGTTGTTGTGAGAGTGTGAAGGCTCACTGCATGATCCTGTGCTTGTTCCTGTTGAACCAGCACTGCAAATGCATGGGCAGCAGTACATGTTGTGCGCAAGACAGCATGAGGTGCATGCAAGTGCACCAAGTATGCTATGGTGCTGCATGCAACCTCAGTAGAAGCTCAGAGGAATGCTGATGATGAACTTGTATGCTTTGCAGTCCCATTGACAGTGTTTCTGCTGGACTACTGCATCCGTTATCCAGCAGAGAGCATGACAGATGTGGCTGCTAGGGAACTGGAAAGTGTATCAGTTGACTTTGGAGACTTGTGACAGACACAGCAACCGGCATGCTGCACACACTAGCCATGACGCCTGAAAGAGGGCTTGGTGCCTTGCTTGACAATAGCAGATTGCTGTGACATGACATGCAACAAAGAGACGAACTATGACATGCAAAAGTCCCATATGGGACATGCATGGCAGTGACATTCACAGTGTTGTTCAAATGACGTGACTTGCCTCCGGCCAGTCGTAACACCACTGCTTGGAGTGACAATAGTCAACATGACACAACTTGTACACAGACTGCACATAGTTGATTTTGGAGCAGTCATGGCAATGATACTAGCCACATGTCCGAATCGTTACTGATGCAACATGCTCCTTTGTGATACATGATCAAATGATGGTGATTTGTGTACAAGTTGAGTGATACCAGCAGCAACAACAAATGCAGCCATGCCCCTCTCACCGGTGTATGCATATACCAGCTCACGTGATCTCCTGGTGTCAAAAGCCTGACGGCAAAAAGCAGACATGCAACTTACACCACAGCAAGTGCTTGAGGCTCTGACATGTCTAGAGATGTCATATATACTGTCTGTATGTTCAGACTTTAAGGTGCCCAGCCTACATATCGGCTCAATGTCAGGACACAAAGTGCCTTGCTCGCTTTGCATGAGACTTTGTCAGGCAACCAATCTGCCTATGCATTTGCGGCTAACATCCTAGCTGGAACCCCACAGCTGCAGCCTGTTGAATCAGCATGACTTCAGCCCCTCAACCGGATTTTTCTGCTGCTTCAAATGAACATGCACTGTTGTCCTATGCACTAGCAAGGGCTGAGTCTTCCCTTCACAGCAAGTCAAGGTCAAGCAGCATACTGGCTGTGTCCCCAATCAGGTCATCAAAGATGCTGTCAGCCAGCTGCATTTTCAGCTGGGCTTCTACAGACACTGCGCTTCTGTCTATGGAGGCTGACGCCTGTACACACCATGGTTTGGGTCAAATATACTGCAGGGAGGGGGGCAGCATGATAAGGTAGCATGCATGTCACAAGGGCAAAACAGTATTCTGCCAGTGATACAAAACTTCCAATGAAAATGTGCCTTGCCTTACTGCACAAAGGCAGCAATTCTGAGGAAGAGCATTGCGGCTCATTACGATCATTGCATGGCTACATTGATGGCTAGTACAGCACGGTACCTCTGTGGCGTCATGATGTAGCATGCCTTGAATTCTGTGCATGTCAGGAATGGGAGCAGCTGCCAACTGAGTCATCTGCACAACCTTCCTGTGCACAGAGTGGGCGACCTCATTGGGGGTGGTGGGTGGCCGGCGAAGGGGTTGGGGCTGCTGCAAGATGGGTGCAGGCTGTAACAAAAAGACACCAGTCTGTCAGCATACATGGCTCAGCAAAAGTACTGCTGCATGTAGGATGACCTGCATGTGCTGTCGATAGCAGTGGAGGTGCTACTCTGCGCAAAAGGGTGTGGACAGAAAGATACTTGGTTTCTCATTCAATTGCTGCTGAAAGGCGTAGTCTTTTCTTTTCTTTTCTGTGGACAGAACCTGATAGCCTCGCAGCAGATCAACACAAGACAAGAGGTGTCTGTTGTGGATGACATGCAAAACTGAAATGGATGGAAAAGCTCATGCCATCTTTGCACATGTTGAACACCCAGCAGATTTGCTGCAAGTACTGCGCTGAGATACATGTGTAGCCATCACCAGGCTTACAGATGCATGTAGCATATGCATGCCAGCACAGGAGCAGGCATGATGTGGTTGGGGGCAAAGCAATGCAAAGCAAAGCAATGTAAGGCAGGTGGGGAATGAAAGGCAAGGGAAGAGGTAAGATAAAGGAAGCAGATGAGGAAGGGAAAGGGAATGCAAGGCAAGAACGAAGGGAAGAAAAGGCACAGGCAAGAAAAGAGGGAAGGGAAGAAAAGGTAAAGGCAAGGCAAAAGGGAAGGGAAGAGCGAAGGGACGAAAAGGCAAAGGCAAGGGAAGAAGGAAGGGAAGAAAAGACAAAGGCAGGGAAGGAAAGGCAAAGGCAAAGGCAGGGAAAGAGGGAAGGAAAGGCAAAGGCAAGAGAAAGAACAAAGGGAAGAAAAGGCAAAGGCCAGGGAAGAGAGAAGGAGATGTAATGAGCTCACCCTGTGCTGTGCAGCCACCACTTCATCATTGAGTGCATGCATGACAGGCACATTGTACGTGGCCTGGGCATCATTGCCTCCTACTTCCAACAGGTCCCTCTGCTCCTCAGAGTCTGCAAATCATGCAGGGCCACAGATTTCAGTACAATTATGATGAGCTAATAGTATTTGGTCAATCAAGCAACAGTCACTCAAGCATTTGCAAGCACATGCTGGTGAAATAAGCGCGACGACAACCTCAGTGTGAGTCATGTGTGTATGAGTCCAAATGAGTCATGTGTACTTGGCGCTGCTGCAGAACAGCTGCATCATGGTTTCATCCTTGTGTGTGTCATTCTGTGCAAGTCATGTGCACATAGAATCAACAGCTTCCATAATAGTCACATGCACGATGCCCTGTATACACATCCAGGATCTGTATCTGAGACTTATGATCCAGGCCTTTTACCAGGCTCTAATCAGCACATCCTTGTAAATGTGTGTTTGAGATGCAATCTATTGAGGATTCTTACCCAGGGTTCCCATTTGGCCTCCTCTGTTGTTTGCATCAGCCTCTAGCCTGTTCAGCATGGACCCAGCCAGCCAACCAGTGTAGTGTGGAGATGTATTTGCCACCACCCCATCAGGCATCCCTGTGACACACCCTCCACCTTCTTCCTCCCTTAGTTCACCCTCTTCGAGGGCTTCTTCCTCCGCATAGTCTTCTTCTTCTTCAGCTGCGCCTCCCTCCCCTTGTTCCTCTTCTGCCCTGTTCTGGCTCTCGGCCTGGTGGAGGGTCGAAACTAGATCAGAGTCGTGGCCAAGCTGCATATCATCGTCTGATTCTTCAGTCTGCCAGCTCCGATACAGGCTGGTCAGGAGTGCCTGGTCACATTGCTGAGTGTCATCTCTATTGCTGTAGGCAAGGCCATCAGTGGTGACAGCTGCATCATTACAGCCCACAGCTGCACCAGCACCTGCCACAGCTGTGGCACTGGCATCAGCTCCCACAGCTGCAGCACTTGGGACCACAGCTGGAACATCAGCTCCTGCAACTGCATCATCAGCTTCCACAGCTGCCATGTGATCTGAGTCATTGTCCACTTCAAATGTTTGTGCAGCTAGGCTGTGGGCTTCCTCCCATATGCTGCTCCCACTGGCTTGCCAGAATGCCAAGGGGTCATCAGTGGGGAAGGGGGGCAGATCTCCCAGCAGGGAATCTAAGCTGTCTCCACCAGACAGCTCACTGTTTGCTGACTCTGCTTTCTCAGACTGGTGCTGACGCTGCTCTTGCTGCTGTGAAGGCGCTGCAATCAGGGCAGGGCCTTCAGGCTCTGCAAGGGCACTTGCGTCAGCCCTAGTCTTCGGTGCAGTTGCCATGGTATTGGCCTCATGCCCTAGGGCGCCAGTCTCTGCTTCAGCCCTGAGAGCAGATGCCCTGGCTGCAGCAGCCAGGGGGTCTGTTGCAGCAGCCCCAGCCCTGGGGGCTAGTTGCAGCAGCCCCAGCCCCAGCCCACTTGCTTTAGCCCTTGCTGCAAATGCCATGAAGTCACTCCTGCTAGGCTGAGGGATAACAAATGGCTTTGATCCCTTGGCACGCTCTAGGGCACTTGGGACAGCCCCAGCACCATGGGTAGTTGAAAGACTGCCTAGTCGTGGGGCTCTGCCAGCACTAGTGGAGGCTCTGACATTGGGTGTGGATCTGTCACGAAGACCAGATCTGGAGGGCAAATGGGATGAGCCATCTCTGTTGGACCTCAGCATTGCTCTGAATGCCTTTCTTTCAGCCATCAAGTCCTCATCCTCAGAGTCCGCGTCGAATGCCTGTCTTTCAGCCATCAGGTCTTCACACTCAGAGTCCATGTCGCTTGAGGTCAACACGTCATATGCATCAAAGCTCAGTCCAGGAAAGCTGGCTCGCTCTGGAGCTCCTGAGAGGTCCAGGCTGTCCAGCATATCTGTCAGCTGTGCAGAGAATGGGGTGGGGTGACCCTTGACAGCTGCTGGGGGTGACCCAGAGGGTCCCCTCTGACCTGGGGATGGCTGCAGCTGCTCTGGGAAGCACACTTGCTGGGCTGGGACAGCTGCAAGAGGCTCTGGGGATGCCCTTGATGGCTCAGGGGATGCCCCTGGTGGCTCTGGGGATGTCCCTGACAGCTCTGGGGATGCCTTGCACAGCTGTGGGGATGGCCTGACCTGCAGAGAGGATGGCTCTGAATGTGCTGGCAAGGATAGCAACTCTGGTGGAGGCAAGACGCCTGGTGCTGATGGTGATCCCAGCTGTGGCGAGGACAGAGCTGGCTGTGGCAAGGGAAGACCGCTGATCAGTGCTGACATTTCTGGCGGTGGTGAGGACAGCCCAAGCTGTGGCAGACGTGGGGAAGAAGAGGATGACTTGATGACAGCATTTCTGCTGCGGTCTGCAAATGCTGCTTCCTCCTCAGCAAGTGGGTCAGAAGCTTCCGTTCCATAGCCTGCACACCAAGGGGGTCATGCTTCAGAACCTGGGGGGTTCTTAGCTTGCATGCAGCAATCACCAAAAAGGCTTGTGCCTTGCAAGCAGAGAGGGAAAGAGATTTTTGCATGCAGGAACTCTCACATCTTCATCAGCATGATCTGCATGCAAAATGCTTGTCACATAAACTTCTCTCTTTTATGCCGGTGCAAATTGCCGTGAAGGAGTCAAATTTGATGCTCCAGATGGAACGTCAGTCATCCCACAACACGGCAAACTTGCTCAATCATGACAAAGCACAAGACTCTATGAAGGACCTGGCATCAAACAACTGTTACAGACAGACATGCAAGGCTTTCCATTGACCATGACCATGGGCAGGGGTCCAGACAGGAATCATAAGTGTGAGATTGACCAGCCTTGCAGGGCCATTACTCACCAGCTGGTATGAAGCAGGCCTCAGCAGGCGCTGCGTCATCTCTAGCACTCAACTTCCGCTTCACAGAGAGCAATGCCAATGCAGAAGGACCCCTGCCTGTTGAGATTGCATCGCCTTCTGATGTCTGTGTAGCAACAGACAGAGTGCCAGTTGAAACCCGCAGCAGAAGCAGTCTGTTGGTGATGACAGGCACTGCAGCTCAAAGCTTGTAGAAACACACATCACTTGTCATTGAAGGTTGTCAAGATGAGAGTCCTATGTGTTGCAGGCGCACTCCATGCATAGCTCACAGGGTGAGCAGTGACCTGTAGATGCAAGATGCATGTAATGGTGTACTGAGGAAGATGCACGCAATGGTGTACTTAGGCAAGATGAATGCAATAATGTATAGAGGAATATACACATGCAATATTGTACTGAGGAGTATACACATGCAACATTGTACTGAGGAGTATACACATGCAATATTGTACTGAGGAGTATACACATGCAATATTGTACTGAGGAGTACACACATGCAATATTGTACTGAGGAGTATACACATGCAACATTGTACTGAGGAGTATACACATGCAATATTGTACTGAGGAGTATACACATGCAATATTGTACTGAGGAGTATACATATGCAATGTTGTACTGAGGAGTATACACATGCAATGTTGTACTGAGGAGTACACACATGCAATTATGTCCTGAGGAAAATGCACATGCATCTGACGCAATGCGCAGCAAAGTCATGAGCTCATGCCGCTTGCCATGCACAGCGACCAGTCGTAGTCAGCACACTAAGCACACCTGACTGCTTGAGAACAACTCCAGGACGGCATCCAGCTTGTGACTCAGAGCATCAATCTTGGCAGTGAGGCGTGACTCCTGCCAGAGCAGCAGTGGCTGTATGCAAGCTTCAATCTCCTGCCTGATCTGTAAATGTCACAGACAGCACATGTCAAACTTTTGTTGCTCAAGGCAACACTGCAAGCACACAATCAATGTTGTCACAGTCACCACCAATGATTGAGCAACGGCTGGACCAGCCGTTGTATTACACATACTATATTCCACACATGACAACATGTGCTAGTGTTTGAGCAGGGCTTTCCACACAGAATGATGGTCCAAGTTCAACTGAGAGAGTGGCCTAGCAGCATACGACATTGAGTGACTGCAGCGCTTGTGTCTGGAGTGTGAGTATCTGTTGTGACCGACCTGCTGAGAGCTGCTGCTCTGTTCTTGCGCATCCTCTGTTTGAGATCTGGCAGGTGACAGAATGATGTGGGAGACCTCTGGCTGCTTTTCCAGCAGCTCTTGGGCCTCTCCATTGGCAATCTTGGTGGCAGGCAGTTCACTGGGATCAGACAAAAGCCTTGGCTGTGCAGAGACCTGCATGAGAAGACAACAAGCATTACAGAGGTGTGCAACACTTGATCCCACTCAAAAGGCTCATGGCTGCATATGCTGTGTGACTTCCAGGCTGAATCGGACAATGCACACAAGCAAAGTCGGTCACATCACCATGCGCTTTGGCGCAAAATACACTGCACATGAACCAATGCACACAAGCGAAGTTGGTCACATCACCATGCGCTTTGGCGCAAACTATGCTGCACATGTATTGATGCTTTTGGCTGCAATCTGCCACAAGAAAACATCATGCAAGCAGCTCATGCTGGTATTGAGCACAGCCGCTGCTGCTGCCCTTGCCCCAATGGCAGAGGCTCTCATCACAATGCATTCACAGTGTCCATGCTCAGCGCAACAAGCCCACAACACAGCTGCACACTGACCTCAACCGGGGTTACTCTGGCTTGCGTGAACCCCAGGCCTAGCTTGGATGGATCCATGGTGATACGCAGCAAAGAACCTAGATCACCACCACCACCAGTAGCAATGTAGTCCACACCCCTCATGGCTTGTTGCATCACCAGGGCCCGCAGCACAACAGCCCTGCATGCAAGACAGGCTGCTTGAGCAATTCTCATCACGTACTGAAGAGCCAGATGTTGAGACTCATGAGGTGCTCAAAAGTGGAAGAATGCAGCTCAGCTCAAACCGCATGCACTTTTTCCTGCAGTCATGCTCAAATCTGGGCATGTCTGAGCTCAAGACATAGAAGGGTTTCATGTGCATGGGCATGACAACTAGCAAGAAGTTGCAACAAAAGAAGAGAATGTGCAATGTGCGAGAGGATGTGTGAAAGGCATACCTTGGCTCTGCAGCCACATGAGCAGCTGGGCAGAGGATGGTGAGAGTAAACTTGAACTTGGCAGAGTCCACCACCAGGGTGGTCAGATGCTGATGGTGTCCCTGCAGACACTCATCTTGCTATCAGTTGCACTGTTGTGCTTGTGCTGTCAGCATGGTAGCACACAGACATCACTGTGGTTTGCTGATGGTGTGCAGACATGCACAGTCATAATGAGCTCTTTGCAGGTACACCAGACCCAGCTGGTGCTTTTACTGTCTATACAACACCTGACTTGTGCAGCAAGAAGCAACATGCATACTGCTTAGAAAGCAACTGATCTGTATAACAATGGTCCAGGCACAAAAGTCTATGCAACACCTGACTTGTGCTTCAGTGGTCATGTCTAGACGACATCTGATCTGAGCAATAAGGATCAGCTCAATCTGATGAGTGTGAGCTATAGATACCTTGAACACATCTATGATCAAGTCATTGCCTTGGAAGGAACGCAGCTTCATGTACATTGCTGCAGCCTTGCTGGCTCTGAGGTCAGGGGTTGCTGGAGATATTGCCCACCTAAGTAACAAACAGGGGCTTACTTTCAGCTTTTGGCCACACCATGCAATAGTCTGGTGGTCAAAGCCCAGTTGAGATATACACACTGCCGTGGGGAGTCACACTGAGGCAGGGTGGCTTCATTGCTGCAAAGCTGAGTGTTGTCAAATCATTGCTGCAATGCTCTGAGAGGACTGCAGGTTGTGATTCAGGCAGGGGTCTCACCTGTGCATGTCCACCTGCTCCTGCCTCAGCCCATTGTCTCTGCATGCCATGCTGACATAGATGGGAAGAGCTGAGGGCACCCCTATGAGGTCAACCCTGAATAGACACTGGCCTCTTCTGACGAAGACCAGCTGCAGTGGGCCTGGTGGACCTAGCTGAAGGAATGCCTGCAGAATGCTTTTCAAGTGATATGGTAAACGAGGCATGTTCAAGGACGGAATTGCCAGAATGCTTTACAAGTGATACTGTGTGTGTGCTGAGTGAGGGACTGCAATCGACAGAATGCAATGAAGTGCAGCACTGCAATGGCTGCAAAAGGATGTATGCAGCATGTTCCCTGAGCTTGACCAACCTCTTGTGAGATAGCAGCCTTCTTTGCTGACAAGATCATGATGATAGGCAGCCGCAAGGGCCCTTGTGTCCATGGAACACTAGGAGGCTGGTCTATTGTCTGCAGGAGATGAGCAGCTTTGTCTGCCGCAATCCAGGTCAGCATGTAGTTGCGGACAGCAGCATGCAGATGGAAGGCAGGTGCTATACCTCTGCAATTTCTATTGCCATCCTTAAAACCTTGACCAGGCTGGTAAGTTCCTCTGACATTTCTTTTACCACTCTGGCTGCAAGCCTGCTGCTGCCATACAGCTTTGTTCTTAGCAGCTTTGTATACCTGCTCGAAGCTGATCCATGAGAGTGCTCCACAAAGGTGGCAAGGGCGTCAGTTTTCTGGGCCACAGTGACGCAAGTAGCATCAACACAGTCACAAATGAAACCCAACCCCCAGCACGTGCATTTCAAGCATTTGGGTACCAGACCGCTCGAATGCATTTCCAGCAGCATATTGCGAAAGGCTACAGCAAGTGGCTAGAGGCTGCTGCGTTTACTAAGCCAGTCAAGCTCTTTGTCTACTGCTAACCAAGGTCGTCATAGCGCGATCTGAAATGGACGACAAACGGCGGATCACACTACTTGCGCAAAGTAGCACGGTTTTCAACATTTTCATTGGACCTTGGCTGAAGCGCTCGGTGGCCAACGACTATGCAGCTTGCTCGGGGAATCTGGCAAAGTTAATTAGCTAATTAGCTAATTAACCCGTGACAGTAAATGAGTAATGCCTCTATCTATGCTTCTATCTCGACCGTGTCGGAATGCAGCTGACCAACCTTGCTGCGTGGTCTTGGCCGTAGTACCTCCCTCTGCACGCCGAATAGCTCAAATTCCGAACTGTCGAGCATCCGTATCTGTACTGCGCGTGTTTATAACCCGCGTCTAAGCCCTGACAGAAGTGATCAGGCGCTGCCTCAAACGTCACAGTGATAGCGGTCCTAGAAACAAGCAGTTTGTAGCCACATGCTGCACGTTGTGGGCCTTCAGCATCGGACGACGCTGTTGAGTTGCTTCCATATAGGCGGCACCCCAGCTAAGGTGACACTTGTGATGTTGGCTTGCACAGCTTGGCCACAAAGCTGCGACAGGCGTTCGTGTTCATGATGTAATGGTGATTTGCAGACAGTTTTGAGAATCCAGCGCAGGCCTCGACCTTGTCAAATAACAACTGCAGTAGAGAGTGAGACAAAGGTGCCCACACTTGCTGTACTTTCTTGTGCTGCCGCACCTCTGAAAAGCTTGGTGACTGAGTGCTTGATGTATGCCCATAGGGCAAGACCAAATCTGGAGATGACGACAGTGCTTTTGAAAAGCAACTTGTAGGTGTCAGGAATGGGACTGCTCATAAGTTCATGGTTGAGCACTGGCTTGCTCAGCTTGTTGCATTCTGTTTGCAGAAAAGTAGACGGAACAAGCAAAAGAAGCTATCAGTCCAAGATCTACAGCCTGACTCCATCCCATCACCATCCAAGCTGGACAGCATGCCGGCTGAGGACCGTCTGGAGTCATCAGCTATCCTGCTACTAATCTCCTTATTTGTGGCGATCATTGGTCAGGGTCTGTTCCTGGCAGTCTCGGTGAGAGCAGCAGCATGTGCAGATTACGTGCTTCATTGCAACTGATAGAATCAATCTGGCTGTCAGTGTCATGTCTAGCAGCTCATACTCAATTGGTGGCTGCAACTCCAGGGATTCCTCCCAGAGAGCTGGGACCAGTTTGCGCAGAATGTAGTGTACAAGACATTCTCGCCAACTGTTGGCATCTTCTTGGCATTCTCTGCTGGATACGGAGTATGGAAGGTGAGACACTTAATCTGTGTGAGCGCTGACCCTGGTCCACATCATCTGCAGAAGCCTGAAATGTACTTACCTCTTGACTTGTAATGGCACAGCGGAATGAAGATTGTGATGTATGTTGCAGTCGAAGCAAGGTACTGGAGGGAAGTGAGGTGCAGACACCTGTCAGCAACATCCTCAATGGTGTAGGACACCAGTCGCATGTGCTAGGGGCTGTAGCAACAGGTTCAGACCAAACCTTGCCAGAGACGCAACACTACTCTTGCAGTAGTATTCATAAATGGAATCTTGGGTTATTATGGCATTCATAACAGTCAGAAAAGGCCAAAATATCTTGATGAAGTGATCAACAGTGGAAAAGATTGAACCTAAGACACTTTATCATAGCCAGACTCATTTTCTGTTGAAAGAGAATAGAAACAATAGACACTGCAGCTCTGTAGCAGCACAGAGGGTGTGTAGTTCTCATCTTTGTATGTGCTTGCCTTGCCGCATACAAAGTACAGACTCTGTTGCAAACAGTTGTGTGTTCACATTCAGACGGACTCAAAATTGTCAGTTTGAGACTAAGTCAAGGGTTTTGTTAAGACTTGATCACCTCAGTCACAGCCGGATTCCATCTGGACTAAGAAACAGCTACGGAAACTATTTACACATCTTTGCTGCAGAGAAACATATTGCTTTTTTGTCGTTTTCCACACAAATGTCAACATTAACTGTGTCGCTGCATTGCTCCTTTGCTGTAACAGCTTTTTGCAAGTCAGCTGTGTTGCAGATGCTGGCACCTTGTGTGGTTGTTGCTGTGGTCATACGTGTGCTGATTGTGGCATCAGAATCTTTTCGTGCAGCTACATCAGTCTAACAGGAACGTGCCTTAGCTGGCATGCACATTTCTGTTGAGTGCAAAGAGCAATTGCTGAACGCCCAATGCTTACAGTGATACAACACACCGTGACGTGATGCGGCTGTACAAAGCTGGTAAGCCAGGTAACAGGTATGGACAAATGCTATGCAGCTTCACCTGCACTGTAATCGGCCCCCTGCAAAACTATCTTAGTAAAGGGTTGCATGGGGCAGGACGGTTTGTGACAGTATGCACGTGCACCACCTGTGCTGATGGTGCAGAGCAGCTGACAGACCTTTACATTGTAAAAGTGTCAAGCATGTCTTGTGGACAAGCTAGTCAAGTGCTGCAACCTTAGCTAACAGCTCTAACAAGGATGGCTTGCTCTGAAGCTGGTGAGACACATCAACTTGGCACGTGCCTTTGACAAAGGTCATGAATGTGGACTGTTCCCGGTCCAGATCAAAGCCACACCTGCTGAAAAAGCCATAGCTTGCTGGATCTGATGCCAAACCTATGTCAGTTGTCCCGGTCCTGTTTCGCACCTGCACAGGCACTTGATGTCACACGGCAAGAACAGCAAGCCACACAGCACCTTATAGCAGATTTGGCAGGTGTGCACGTGCAGTCAGTGAACTCTCCTGCTACAGGTTACATTGAGCAGCACCTTGCATATGCGATCTACCTCATCAAGATAGGCAGACTGACATCACCAACTGAGTCCTGCATTCTGGAAGAGCTGGCTGGACTGTGCAGAATTACTCCCAGTACTGGCATGCACTCCTGTAGTCAAAACTGACACAGTGCATGGCAAACTTGCCTGAATGGCGGCTTTTGCTAGGAGCTTGCGCCCAAGACCCAAGCCTTGCAGCTCAGGAAGGACCACCAAGTCATGAATGGTGGCTGTCAATGCACCATCTCCGGTGGCCCTAGCAAACCCTGCTAGCACCTTGCGCTTCTTGCGCTGCCGCCTGGCTTTAACCCAAGACCAGTCATCTGCATGCGCATTGATCAGACTTGCATAACAACCACGTTTGTAGCCATTGCTTAAGCATAGCATCTGCAAATCTTCAAGAAACTGCAGACTATGCTTGCATGTTGCATGTTAATGCGACAAAACAAGGGCGATCTTGAAAGTAAACATATCTTCAACCAAGTAAAGAATGAAACACAGCCTGTGCTGCAAGTTATGTACAGACAATGAAATCAACAGAGATGATGCGGATGTAGGACAGACCTGTGGATGACTGGCTGCTTTCTTCACGGGGCTCATTGTATGAAGGCAGCTTGTCCTCCATCACTGAAGCTATCACAACAGTCATGCTCTTCTCAATGGCATGCTGTAATCTCTGCAGCCTCCCAGCTTTGTCTGCAGCCAGTGAGAAGCTATCACGAGTTGGGCTGACCACGGCATAATTCATGTGTTTGCATACACGTACCAGCTAATGGACAGTCATCTGATATCTTGCCAGGCGCATTGCATTTGTCGAATGCTAGGCCAGCAGTGTCCATAAGCTGCAGCAACTCCTCACAATCAATGTGCTGGACATTTGTGCTGCGGGGCACCAAATACTGCCTCAGTACACGGTACAGGGGACTGGAGTCAGTATGGGTGAGCTGCTCACCTGTACTGTATTCTGGGCAACACTGTCAGCCTCTGACCCTTGTGATGTTCATGCTGCGCTGGTCTATCCAGCAATGCCGGGCTGCCCGTGGACGTTGCGCATATCTGCGTCTGCCTTCTGCAACGGTTCCAGTGTGGTTGACCGGAGAAAAAGCGTGAGATTTGGACGAGCGGCCGTTGCAGCTGCTGGGCTTGGCGCAAGCTTGAGTGATGGTTGCACCAGCAGACGTCGCTTTGCATGAAAGGCCCGAGCAACGGCTGTTCTGCCGAGTTTCAAGGTCAACTACAGCACATGCATGCTTCTATAACCCAGCGAGTGTCGTCCACCTAAGCACCTCTTCGCAATGCAGCAGCGAGTCAAAAGAGACATGTTTGCTTCGCAAAAACCATCAAACACAACCTGGCTCAGGCTCCTGTGCAGGAAGGTCAGCGTGTCGGAAATGGTCAAATGCTCCTCTGGTAAAGCCAAAGTCTAGATCTGAGTCTCGGAACAACGTCGACCCACTCTTCGTACTCAGAAGGCGCACCAGACCTCACAATAGCCTATCAACTTACTTCGCTTGTCATTCTGCGCAGTCTCTGCCCCCGAGCCGGACCTTGTCGTACACGGATTCTCCACGGCAGGCATGCGCCATGCAAGGGGAATGTTGTTGATCTGCTTCCTTTGTCTCGTCGGCGCTGGTCCGGGTGCAGTAAAACTCAGCGACAGCACATTTGAGAGGGCTACACAAGCTTCTACAGGCCAGACCACGGGGCACTGGCAAGTGGCACGGGTGTCATAGTATGAGAACCAGTCCAGAGTCTGCTCTGGGCACTTGACGTCAGCGCAAGCTGCTGCTGACAGGTTCGTCCTTTTCACATGCCCAGAACAAAAACAAGATGAAAGCTTCCAGCAACTCAGGAATTCCTGGGATGACCTGGCTGAGGAGTTCTGGCATGAAAGCTATGGCTTCCAGGTTGCAGAGGTAAGTTTGCAGTTGTAGCATCATTTACAGCTTCCTCTTGGGCATGTACAGCTTGAATCATGCCATTGTGCGATCAGGTCAATACATGCGACAGTCCTGGACTGAAAGAGCGTTTTGGCATTGAGGACACAGCCATCATCCTCTTCAGGGACAGACAGGTATCTGGTCATCACTCCAGTGGCATTAGACTGCAACTTTGCCATGCCCCTGATTTTTTGAAATGTATGCGCGTCATGTGGTGTCACTTAATCACGTATTTAAACATCTGCTTTGTGCCTTGCCTATGCAGATGTACAAGTACACAAACCTGTCCCGCAAAGGTGCAAACAGCAAAGAAGCTTTGCAGCAGTTTGCGCTAACGGGTTATGAACGCTCTGAAGCTCTGCCGGTTCCTCAGCCACAAAGTTTCTGGGCTGCTGCAATGAAAGAGCTTTTTGCCACTCAGTTGGTGAGTACGCTAGGCGTGCTTTGCAAGCTCACTATAAAAGCAGTACACGCGTGTGCATCCATTTGGCAACTGTTTTTGGTTGAGTGCTTGCTTCAGCAGCATTGATCAGTGACTGTCACATGACCTAATAACAAACCACGCATGCATTTATGGTATACCAGTGGAGCAAGCTCTCAACACTATATACAACCGCTGCAGGGCAACCTATCTTTAGTTTTGTATTAAATGTGGATATCCTCTGATGCAGGGAGTCATGCCTGTTGCAGTGCTTACCCTGGGCTTTGTTGGGGTCATGTTTGTTTTCTTTGTTCTTTTAAATCAGCGGCGTGTCTCAGCAGTGATCCAACAGCAGAAAAGGAAGTAGCGGTCAGCCAAGATACAAGGACGCTTCAGAGTGTGCAAGCATGCAGAGATGTGCAAAAGTACTTGGCTGACCAGGCGGTCTTTAGGACTTGTCTGATTGCTTCACATCATACGTGCTCCAAGTCAGATTTGACATAACATCCCGTTGGAGTTGCTTTCAGCATACAGGTCAGATGTAATTTATCACCAAGCGATGTCACATCATAAACAGCTCATGCTGCAAACGGCACAGGGTTCACATCCTTTGTCAGCTGCCTTCTGGTGACCACCTTCCCTGACTGCAACGCCTGCGGCAAGTTCATTTCTTTGAGCTCACATATACTGTGATTGCTCACAATCTATTGTGCAAGGCTTGGCTGACTATGCAGACCACCAGAACAAAGCAGGTTGCTGAGCTTGCACAGACAGTACCTGGCAGGCAGATCCAGTCTGCATGCTGCATGTGCAATTTGAAACTTTCAAGTGCACATCAATACCAGCGTCAAGGGTATAATAGTGTAACAGCATGCATGGTGGAGTTGTACCTGTTGCAGAGCTGGAGAGACGCTGTCAGCAGCATCACTGTCATCCAGCTGGACAGCTAGCTGAGCTGTGTATGGAGAAGCTTGAGCACTGTCCCTCTCAATGGCATGGACCACCCTGTCCATTCTCTCCAAGGCTTCTTCAAGCTTGGCCCTGTAAGGCATAGTCACTAGCACTTGCAAACCTGACTTGCTGATTGCACTGCGCTGCTGTTTGGCTGCATACAAAACACATGGAGATGCGCACTAGCATAAGCAAAAGGCTATATGACCAAAAAAGCTGCAAATTCAGGTGGTAAACAGGTTGTTTTACAAGTCATCAAGCAGATTACAATCACAAGCTAGGTCATGCTTACAGCACAAGACACAAATGGCAGCTCCACAGGCCAAGAGGTAGCACACACCTCAGAGCAGGCATTCGCTGCACAGCGGTCATGTACATGTTCTGCAGCTTAGCAGGGGCAGGGCTCAGGGGTGTCACGCAGAGGGCATCAGCATGAGGCCCAGGCAGGGGTGCATGACCAGCGTCTGCTGTCACCCTGGAGCTTGATGCCAGTTCAGCAGTTGGAGAGGTGCCATGTTCAGCTGCTGTCTGGTCTGCTTGGTCCAATTCTGCAGGCTGATCTTCTCTTGATGGCACATCGCAGACACAAACTGATGCTGGACGACATTGCTGCAGGTGCTCTGTCAGTCGTTGCGAAAGCTGATTGGGCACTGTTGCACGCAACCCTGCTACACGCTGACAAGATGCAGCTACCTGCATTGCACACAAAGCAGTTGCAAATCCTAGTCTCCAGCAAGAAGGCACAAAGTATTTGCTCTGGTGTGTGAGATCAGGCCCAAGAGCACCGCACCTGAGCTTGAAGGTGAAGAATTTCAGAGTCCACTGGTGGTGCAGGCAGGGGCTTGAGGTATGGGGACAGTGGTTGTTGCGATGTACTGGGCGCAAGTGCACCTGACTGCTCCCTGTGTAACAGGAAGCCTGCCTGATCATCAGTCAGCTTCTTGTAAGTGTATATGTGAGTGCATTCTGCTTGTACCTGTTCTCAGTTGGTGTGGTCATGCAGCATGTAATGGTCCTTATGAGCCGGGTCTGCAAAGGAAGCAACAAAGCGTCAAGGCCTGTGCGTTGCAGCCTGATCAGCTTTCAAGAGCTTACGCTTGTGCCCTCCAACGTCTGCCGCAATGTGGACATTTGGTCATCTGTGAAAGTTGCGACCTACAACAACGTCAACACTGCAATACTTCGAAGCCTCTGACGGCCCTGCTGTGCCCAGCATACAGGACAGTACCTGACTGCACTGCAGCACAGCGTCCTGGAGAGCACGCTCCACATAGAACTTGGCCGCAACGGGCAGCATCACAGACGTCATTGCTATTATGTGCAAGGGTTGCAGCGCTGTCCTGGCGTGCGATGCAGATTGCTGCAACTTTTCATGCAGGAGATTTTGAATTGGTTGGAGATTCTTATATATTGGTCTATATTCTACCAAATTTGGCTAAAACGCATGAAGCAGATCTTTCACCGGGCGCACCTCCGGTTTCAGCAGCTTCCTTGGCCAAGTTGGCTAAGGCGCTCGCTTAGTAAGCGAGAGATCATGAGTTCGAATCTCATAGGAAGCACTTCATTTTGCCAAAATGACATGGCATGCTGCACAGTTCCACTATTGCCACTTAGCAGGTGGTGTTTTATTGAGTTCGTGTTCGTCCATAAATTGTGCCATGCATGCCAGCTAAATTACAAATAGGCGTTGACAAAGTGGCCGCGCAACCTTGTTAGTACCGCTGGACTGAATTCATACTACTAGGAAACCTTACAAATGGAGCCTCAGTGAAATCTTCCGTTGGGCACAATGTGTTATGAGCCAAAGCATCACAAAGACTGTTTCAGCATCAGCCTCTTGCTGGGCGGCTCAGCTACTCCATGACATACGTCGGCCGCTCGACGCTGCCGACGCAAAAGTGAACATAACGGAGTTGTGACAACGCTGAGATGACAGTCAGGAAATGGGGAATATTCGTATCCAGACAGCTGAAAGTGTCAACTTGTTTCAGATTTCACTGACGTTCACCTTGCTGGTCAACCTCTCAACGGAGCTGACGTGAGCAGAAGTTTAGACGCAGACAGTTGGGGTTCCCTTGCTGCAAGCTTTGCTGATTCTGGCGTATTATCTTGTTCGCGTAAAGTTGCGGAGCCCGAGCCGAGCCAGGAACCGTTACCCTGTCACCTTCAGGCGATCGCTCACCCGAGTCTGGACTTGAACGCAGCAAGGTATTGAAGTCGCTCTGGCGCTAAGCACAGTAGGGTTGCATTCTGTTAAGGCCATTCAGCACCTTAAAGTGCTGTACTGTCGGGTCTGAGGTCTCCGTCTGTGATCGCCTGCAGATTGACTTTCCAGCTCCGCCCTCAAAGCCAGCGAAGGCGACGCACAGTTGGCACCCAAGACCCTCAATCGATCGCTCAAGCATTATATCGTCTTTCTTTACTGCCCTGCTGGCGATTCTGGATTAAGACGTGCGCCCGGTTCTCTCTTTGACACGATCTTTGACCCCCCGCCCTCAACTCGTCAAACTGACGGTCAACCTGCTTGCCCGCTTTTGCACTCTCCCCGCCCTTGACAGGCTCGTAAGTGTGAGTGCTGCAGCATCCCAAGTTGACCTTTCAGCAGCATCTCACAAGAAGTTGTCATACACCTGGCACACACAAACTTGAAAAGCAAGCTTCAGGCGCAGGACTTGACAGTGACTTTGCTTTGACGCAGGGACTGCAGTGAGCTGCCACTGCCGTCTAGGAAGCTCTCTGCATGAGCACAGTGCACAGCAAGTACAATCACCTTGGTCGCAAGCGTCAGCGCTCTGATACTATGCCAGTAGCCATGCACTACCCCCGTCTGACAGAGACAACCTGCTGTGATGAGCTCATGCACCACCAGCACAGTAACCTTGTCCGAGTCAGCAGCAGTGAGTTATTTGCAACTGCCTGCATGTTTGGCTAACAGCAGTTTTGTAGATGGAAGCAATTTTTGAGCAGGTGACCAAAACCTGCAAGTCTGCCAAACAGAACCCTATCATCTTCTCAGTCCCGCAAAGCAATGTGCTGGGGCATGTCTTATGGTGTGATGCTTGTACAGGAGTGCAAGTAAGCCTTGAAGATGCTGAAGTGCTGTTGGGCACAGCAGAGCGCACCAATATCGCAGGCCAAGCCACATATGTTCCCTACAAGGTACAAACAGTGAACACAGTCATGTACTTGCAGTCAAACAACATGTGATTGCATTCAATGCACTGATGCTTTGTTGGCCGTTCATTACACTCTAGTGATATATATAATCAACGTCCTAACTACTAATACTTTCACTTAAACGCAGACATGTGAGCGGAGATCCGCCGTGATGGGTGGTCATGAGGCAAACAGTCTAGTTGAGAGCAGACAGCTTCCTCTGCAGCTGCTGAGTAATCACCTGGATGCGTCAGAGCTACAGCGCTCTGTCAGGTGAGCAGATGTTTGACAGGCTTCAGCACAGCGGCAGTTGCAGACAACTGGTGTGATTTGGCTTATCTGACCGTTACCAGTCCAATACGTACTTTGCTACACCACTTGTGTATGTCTTGCTTAGACACAGAGCTTTATCATGCAAGTCTGCTTCCCATGCAATGCATTGTATGTGGCCCTTGTGTGCATGCAATCACAATTACAATCAGCATCACAAACTGTTCTGCGCAAAATGTGCTGGTTCTGATGGTCTGCTGCTCACAGCAAGACCGCTGCACAGCAACAGCCCTTCATGACAAAAGACACACCCACTCGAGTAAGACTCACTGCTCAGGCATCCCTACCCTGTGAGGCCAATCTGTACATCCGCTGCTCCTGTGGGACCAACTTTATCATCTCTGCACAGTTTGTGCTGTTTTTGCAGCGGTCCTTTGGTGAAGAATGGAGCAGAGCACATCAATTGCCTCCACAAGTCGTTATCCTTACCTGGTGAAATCAAGCTGCCAGGTCAAGATGCATCCCCGCCGGTCAAAGTGCCCAAGGGCATGAGGTCCACCAGGTTGCGCCGCCAGGGGCCAAACGCTGCAACTGCCCTTGGGGTGAAGAGGAACGGTGGGACCTCCAGAGTTGCCAAGAGCTCCAGCACAGTGCAAGATGAGTTCATCAAGGTCTGCCCTCAACATCATCATCATCATCATCAGTAATAATATAAGCCGTGCCACTGTACGCTCACTCTTCATTCTCCCAAAACCTCTTATCCTTGCTTGAGCATGTCTGCCGAAGTGATGCCAATGATTCCCACTGTGTTGCCTGCTGTGTGTCACCTGATCACAAGCTTGCAACTCTGTTTGCAAGCAACTAGCATCAGGTAGGCACTGATCTGCTTCTAGAGAAACATTCACAAATTGTGTTACAAGCGCATGGCTGCGAGTGCCTCTGCAAGCAATTCCTGACAAGCTGTCAATCCAACATCTGGCATGCATGCAGAGCTTCAGACCCTCTCCAGCGAAGAAGAGCACGGCTGACTCATCTGGCATGCTTCTCCTGCTGGAGGCATGTGACGCCTTGGCAGCCAATCCCCTGCTGGCTGACAAATGCCCTGAGCCCTTCTCTGCTGCCAGGTCAGTCACCATTCAGCCCTCACTCGTTCAGCCCTCGCTCATTCAGCTGACTTCTCTGTCTGAAGCCATGTGAGCGTCTGTCTCATCTCAGCTGTCAGTAGTCATCTGTCAGCGCAGGGGTCAGTTGGTCAACAGTGAGTGGTGCCACAGCTTTTTTGTCACATTGCCTGAAAGAGACAGATCAAGCCCCTTCTTGGCATTCATCCTTCTTTGAGAAGCTCACTAGCATTCTTTTCAGCAGCTTTACTGTAATCAAGCAGAGTGTTCAGTGCATCACTGGTATCTGTGCAATGCCTATGAGGCACTCGCAGTCCAATCACCCAACTGCCTGATTGCTCCATCATCCTTTTGTGGCAGTGCATGTCACTGACAAACCCTGTTGCCTTAGCCACAAACCACTGCCTTGCTTCTGGTTGACAAACTCCTTTTGTGACAGAAGCAACAATTAGGCAACTCCAGTCTTTTGAGTAGGGCGCAACATGCTGCCCATTGCTTCGGCACTTTGCCCATTGCTGATGTGTACTGCCCATTGCATTGGCACTTTGCCTATTGCTGACATATACTGCCCTTCACAACAGGGGTGATGACTGGGCTGCTGCAAGCCCCATTGGCAAGGGCACAGGGTCCTGCCACAAGACTCGCAGAGTCAATCTGATGGAGGAGGGAGCTTATGACAACTCCTCAGGCAATGGGCGCCGCATCAGGAAGCCCCTGGACAACGATTTCTTGTACTATGCACAAGGTGGCAGCGCTGGTAAGCTGATGTCACATGCATTTGCTTCTTCGCAGGTGACTGGATGCTGCATGTTCACCATGCATGTGCACGCCAGCTATCAACAGCTTGAGATTGACATAGTGAAAAGCAACACTTTGTGCAATGTGATAGCATCTGTAAGGAGTGGTAGCTACTGCACCAAATTGTGTGTGTGTGTGTGTGTGTGTGTGTGTGTGTGTTGCACAAGCTGGTGACAATGGTACGTATCATCACCACTCCACCTGTACATTAGTCCACTTGAACAAGTGATGTGGCTCATCTCTGTATTACCTGTATTACTCTACATGGTTTTGGTGACTTTGTGTTCAGCAGCAAAGCTTGAATGTCTACTTTACCCTGGCTGGTTCTGTGGCTTTGACACATGCCACCCTCACAGTCGGTCCTTCACGTCATCATTACACCCATCCAGTGTCTAGGACGTGTGTGAGCGCTGTGATCGCATTGTGAGCTGTGTACATTTGCATGAAACAAGGACTGTGCTGCTGACCAGTCAATCATGTTAAGCTGATTCAGACGGTGTCCTCTTCAGGTGGCAGTGACTACACAGGGCAGGCAGGGTGTGATGGGGCTCAGGAGGGCAGGGGCCCTTGGGGCGAGGAGGCCTTCTGGAACCCTGGGGGTCGCCGTAGGGGAGGCAGGGGTGAACTGCAGGGTCCTTGCAACCACTGCTTTGCAGAAGGTAAACCATGCACCTGCAGAGATAGGCTCTGTCATGTGCATAGCTTTGGCATGTCATACCTGCTTCATTTGAGGCAAGAGCTCTCTGGTGTGCAGATGCAACTTGCTGTTGTTGTGACTATACAGCCTTGCACAGCAAACTGTCCCTATGCAACGTATACCTTGCTGCTGTGCCCAGTCACAGGAACAATCTGATCCTGCTTGATGTCCTTTGACCCTTGCTTACATAATCTCCAAAAAATATAATCCCTTCACTAATTTTGAGCAGCTGATCAGGTGGGGCCCTACTGGCAACACTGTGCATCAGCAAACAGCAGCTCTGTAGGGAGATGCATTGGTAGTTGTCTTGCAGATACCTTTTAGCTACACTGTGCATCAGCAAGTGTCAGTTGTACAGGGAGATGCACGAGTTTGTGTTGGTGCAGATGCCTGTTTGCACAACTGCATCAGCGCATGTCAGTCTTGCAAGAAGATGAATGGGCTGTTGTTGGTTGTTGTTGTTGCTGATGATAGATTGCAATATAGTCAAATGAGCTAGCTAGCCCCAGCGACTGCAAAATCCTTGATTGATTGATTGATTGATTGATTGCAGATTCACCTCAGTGGCGCAAGGGACCAAGGTGCAAGCCAGTGCTGTGCAATGCATGTGGCACACGCTTCCTGCGCACACGCTCTCTGGGCAAGGTCAGTCACCCCTGCTCTGTTCACCACCTGCTTTTGGATCACATCAGACAACATTAGTCATCCTGTGATCTGGGCCAAAATAGTCCCTGCTCTGTTTACCACCTGCTTTTGCATCACATTAGACAACAGTAGTCATCTTATGATCTGGGGTGACGCTCACTGACCCAGAGTAAGCTAAACACATCTGCACAGCCCCAGAATATCCCACTGGATGATGCTTGAGTCAAGAGCGAGCCTTTTTGCCTTGTGGCGCTCTTTGTGATGTGCCTGCTGCCCTCATTGAGCCAAATGCAATGACTCCCAGAGCTTCATGCGTGTTGGAATTTCAGAACACCTGTGTTCAATTGTAGCTGTCTGTGCGTAGGTACGCAACACCAAAGCCATGGTGAGGGAACAGAGCAGGTTTGCTGAGGCCAGTCTTGATGATATGATGGACGAGGATGCTGAAGCTGACTATCCAGCTGGCACAGCACATGGGTGGGGTGCCATAGTCAAGCATGACTCATTGGTGCACGAGCAGGACAATGTGTCATCATCCACGACTGTTCCTGGCATGAACATGGGATTTGGTGTGCCTGCTGCTATGCCAGGCTGTGACTTCCATGCCACTGAAGAGCACCACATGATGGCTCTGACTCAGCATGAGGACTGTGCCTCAGCTGCAGTATCAGAGTAGACGAATCAATGTACTGCAATGCTGGCTTGGCAAGAATGAATCCGTTTTTCAGTGTCAAGGCGTCACACTCATGTGCCTTTTTCAAAGTTTGTGGTACCGGTATACCACCACATGATGTCTGGTTTTGAGCAACCTGTTGAACATGTCTTCAGAGGGCTGCATTACGGTATACGTCGCATATGGGCCAAGCATAAAGATGCCATCGATGGATGCATTTTTGCAGTCTTGGTGTTGGCACACTCGTTTGTACCAATCTTGCCTTATTTATGACGCATCTTGGCGTTTACTGCTTGCCTTAGGTAGCACAATCCCAAACCTACAGTATGTATCAGGTCAGGATTATTGCTGACTGAGCTTCGTTCGAGATCCATCTATACAATATTGTGATATATGTACGAGTCTGATACAAATGTTTCGATAAACATTTTCTCCATGCATGGATCAACTGTGCAAAATATCCGGAGCAAAGAAATCAACAACATGCTATGATTGCAACAAAGAAAGCAAGTTCAGTAATGCACAGGTGGCCTACGCATTGTAATGTGCTGTAAGACCATCCTGTTCAAAAGAAGATATACATAGTAACTATTGCTGTACAGGTGTCCTCAACAGAACCCCCTCAGAGCAAGGCACACCACACAGTGATTATTGTGAGCCTCAAATGCAGAGCTCAAGACTCAGCAGTGAGCCCCAAGGCACATCATCAGCGTATATTCATCTCATGTCTGTCTGGTGTTTGTGCCACTACTGGCATTGCGATGTCCACATGCAAGCTGGATCATCCTGATGTACACTTTGATAGCTTGCAGGAAGTCATCCACCTGTTGCACAACCACATCCTGAGTGCTGATAGCCCCAAGCTGTGAGCATATTGCTTATACACACAAGCCTGGGATGGCTAGCCAGCAATTTGTGGCTAAAGACAAAGCAACAGAGCAGCACCTTCATGCAGCATGCTGTGGCACCCTGAGACTCTGCCAGCAGTGCAGAATATTGTACAAAGCATGACACTGTCAAGCACTGCAGCGATTCCACAATCAAAATGCTCATGTGATGTGTATGCAGGCTTTCCTCCTTTTTTGTGGAGGTGCATGCAGCATGGGTGTGCCTTGCATGCAGACAGTCTACATCAGTTCAGCATGTTCCTCTCCACATGTGACTGGTGAGGGGTCCTAGTTCATCACCTGGTGTTGTTTCAAGGACTGCAAAGACAAAGACAAACCTCAGGCTGCAAGGGCCTTGCAGCATGCAGCTGCTGGTAGGAAAAGCTGGAATGGTAGGAGGCAAATGAGGCCAGGCCTGACATGAGAGCACTACCCCCATTCGCCAATCAAGCAGTACCCCAGAGGGCAGCAAACAATGCCCCACCCTCAGGCTTTCCTTTCATCACTGCCGAAAGGCAAAACCTGTGATTTTGTTTTGGTTGCTTCATGCAGCCGGTGGTCTTGTGGAAAATTGGGGTTGATGTCTGCAGTTGTCAGCTTGCAAGGCACAGATCAGATGATATGCCAACAGAATAAGAGGCCAACCTTGATACGCTCATCTATGCCATGGACACGGGAAACATCTCCCGCAGTTAGGTTCATGAAGAGCGGGAAAAAGCGGTACACACCATTGGCAGTGATGTCAAGATAATGGCGGGAGTCTGAGGCTCCTGTCATGAGATGTGGTGCTACGACAATACCCTGCAGAGACACAATTACTTATGAGGTATGTTCTCCTGATGGAAATGGGGCAGATTGTTGCATGCGCAAAGAATCTCATGCCTATGACTGCTTGATCTCGCCTGGCTGTTCAAACGGCACTGCTATGGTGACTATATCAGGTGGTGAGTAGTCTGACAGTGCTTGTCAGACAGTGTATCAGTCATGCAAGTCAAGGGAGGTGCAATAGTTTGAGCGTTAGTGTATGTTCACAGACATCTGACACGTTACATGAAAACAGAGACCGGCTCAGGCTTACACTACTAGGCATGTGTATATACAGAAGAAAGGAACAGACTACCCCTCGCGGCATCAATTTAACAAGAAGCCAAGTATTATACCGGACTGCCAGGGCATGTGTATATCCTTATGCAGGGTTCACAGACAATCTCAGATCATGCCGAGATTGTCACACTACATGTACAGCCCACTGGCACTACCTGTTCAGGTCGTACAGTCTCATAGATGGCACGTGCCACAATGTTGAACTGCTCACTGGAGGGAGATGAGACAGGCGTTGCTTCCCGGGCCTTCTGCCCCCCAGCTTGCTGCAACTTGACCTTGCCCAACAGGTTTGACAGGTGCTTCTGCAAGTACTGTAGAGGATAGTCCAGGGAATGGCCTGCAGTGATCAGGACCAGGAGATTCAGCGCACACAGAATGCTGGAGAAGTGATGCTGCCCTCCTAGCCAAGATTCCAACTGTCTTGACAATTAGTTCTCATGCAGTCAGCAAACTTGTTGTGCTGAGCAGGTCCTGAGCAAAGGGTCTGCAGACCCCTTTGCACTGACACTAGATCTGTACTGACTGCATGAGAGAATAGGCATAACAGTGTGCCCTTCCAATTCGGGCGTTTTCATGTCAACAAGCAGTCAAGCAAATGGACTACCTGATACCCAGGACAGCACAGCACAGCACAGCACAGCACAGCACAGCACAGCATGCTCCTGACCTGGTAACAGCCTGAAATTGAAAAGGACAGCGCCAGTGTCCGGAAGCACATTGTCAGCTGTGCCTGCATTCATCCTGGTCACTCCCACTGTTGTCCTTACCACAGCTGCAGTGTTAGCGCTGGATTTGGCCAGCAGCTTTGCCAACAGGTATCCAAGAAACCTGCTGGCATACGAACTGATGTTCAACGTGAACAAACCAGGTTCATAGATGATGCCACTGCATTGCATTGCCAGCACAGCATGGCTGATCAATTGCCACAGGAGGATTAGCTGACAATACAAATTGTTGCAGATTCTCAGCAGGCTGATCAGTGCAGCATGCCATGCAGGCCAAATTTTTGCAACCCTTCAAAACTGATCACCTGTTCTCGCAATGACTCAGAACAAAGCGCAGCACAGGGTTTGGGCAGGCAGGGGCCAGGGCTTTCATGAAGTGGGTCACGGGGGGTACCAGGTGGGTGGCAGGGGGGTGCTGGTCTACTGACCCAACCAAAGCTGACATGATGGCTGGCACCTGTCCACAGCAATGACCTTGAGTGCATCCATTATTTGCTCATGCCATCATGCATCAAAGAATGGGTGTGCTGGAGAAGCAAGACTGGCCTTGCATCCACCTAGCGTACGCTGGCACATGTTTGAACTACTACTGTTACTATTGTTACTGCTTTTACTATTGTTATTTTGATTGTCCTGGAGGCGCCAGCTGTGGCAATGACAAACTATGACTACAGTCACATGCAAGAGCAGATGACTGCGCTGAATGCCAGGTGGATTAGTGTACACCATACAGCATTGCAGCATGGCCCAACTACCACATGAAACTTTAAATGCAATAATGCCATAACAAAAGCAAGGACAGTTTGAGCAGCATTTGAAGTCAGATCCATCATCATGTGTGTACAGCTCATCCTGACAAAAGATGCTGTTGAGTGGTTCATGCAGCACATGTACAAGGCTGCTCT